>OGNH01000428.1_pt1 | contig 12854 bp, 8 predicted proteins | sample 1573451 | NCBI WGS metagenome assembly OGNH01 (sample SAMEA2581986, study PRJEB24529) | metagenome | biome: Human gut stool | place: China | collected 2011 | reverse complement strand
TTGCACTTACTTAAGTTTATGAAAAAATTAAGGTAAGGAAGGCTATAGATATTTGCGTAGTATTGCGAGCCTCTCGAATTAACGGTGCGTTTACAGACTTCTATGACAATATATCCCAAGAGCAATTTATAGCGCATCGTAAGCAACTGGATATGCTACAGGAAAAATATTTGGAATACGTTGTCGCTAATAAGATCCCTCCAATTTTCTTGTCACTGTTATTTTCACAAATTTTTGTTTCTATTTCTGAGAGAGTTAAATTTTTTAGCGATAGTGCTTTTTACGACTGTTGCTGCGGTGCATGTGTGCCGGGCGACAAATTGTTTGTAGAGAGTGATGGTGTCTATAAGATTTGTGAAAAAACAAATATGCAAGGACTTGAGATTGGGTCGGTGGACAAAGGTTTTTGCTTTGCTGCTGCCAAAAATGCAATTTGTGCATACAATGATTGCATCCTTGCAAAGTGTAAAGAATGTAATTGCTCTAGACTATGTTCTCTATGTTATGCATCAATAAAAACATTCCCGGCACTAGAACTGGATGGAAGTGATTATTGTGAAAGAACTATACATTGGATAACCGAATGCTTGGCGGCTTATACGAGCGTAGAAAAAAAAGGTCAAAAGCTTAATTTTTCAAATGGAATTGCAGGTATGGCAGATATTTACACCCCACATAATATTGTTTGAGGCAGTTAAATATGAACATAATGAAAAATTACTTGCTACAACATATCAGAAAACTCATTTTTGCAACGGGGATAGTGATTATTTGTTCAATCGCTTCCATGGTTCCGATGCTATTAACGCAAAAATTAATCGATGTTGGATTTATAAATAAAGACTTCAGGTACATTGTGGCTTGTTCATTATATATAGGAATAATAACAATTGTGAAAAGCGGATTGTCTTATATATCTCTTAAACAGTTTTCCAACGTGGGACATACCATTGTTGCCGACTTAAGAAGTGATATATTTGACAAGCTTTTGCGATTTCCAATCGATTATTTCACAGAAAAGGGTAGCGGTTACTTACTATCGAGGCTTAACGAAGTATCTCAGATATCATCCCTGTTTTCCCCGAATAATGTTAAATTTCTGACAGGATTTATAGAGGCGATATTTGCATTAATGATGATTGGCAGAACGAACACCAATTTATTGATTCTCTGCTGTATTCCGATGGTGATTTATATTTGGATTAGTATGCAAACAACAAAAAATTATCAGAAAATCATTAATGATGCGTTGGAATCAGATGCGCAATACACCGGAAAGTTAAATGAAGTCATTACTGGACAAGAGGAAATCAGACTAAACAACGGAAAAAAACAAGAACAAGAAAAATTTCACCGATATAGTGAAAATCTCAAAAATAAGGCAATTCAACACACGCTTCTGCTAGGTGGAACAACAGAAATTCTTACACTTGTAACGACATTTGTGTCTGTTTTTATCTATATTGTATGTGGTTATTTTGTTATAAGAAATCAATTGACCATAGGAGAAGCAATTGCCGTCACCCAATATGCAGGAAAGCTATATACACCAATTATCTCATTCTCATCGGTTATATTAATTGTACAGCCAGCATTGTTAAGTATAAAAAGAATAGATGAAGCTTTTTATAAAAATGTTCTAGAAAATTGCAATGGAAATAAAACGATTGACACCATAACTGAATTGAATGTAAAAAACCTATGCTACAGCTATCCGTCTAGGCAACGAGAAATAATTCAAAACTTGTCTTTTGATATAAAAGAGCCGTCTTTGTGCTATATAAAAGGATCCAATGGCAGTGGTAAGACAACTCTGGCAAAAATACTTTTGAAGCTAATAGATGGGTATTCTGGAGAAATACTTATAAACGGTATTGAACTAAGACAGATATCCGAACAATTCTACCGCAATCAATGTGCAGCGGTATCACAAAGGACATTCCTTTTTAATGACACGATTTACAACAACATAGTGTATGGGATATCTGATGTTACCCCTGCACATTATGAACAAGCCATACGCCTTTCAGGTTTAGACAAGGTTCTGCGTTTATTGCCCGATAAGGAAAGGACAATTATAGGGGAAAATGGAGCCACGTTATCCGGTGGAGAAAAGCAGAAAATTTCTATTGCGCGGGCATTGCTGAAAAATGCAAATGTTATTATTTTGGACGAGCCAAGCAATAATCTGGACAAAAAATCATTATATGAGATCAAGTGCGTATTGGAAAAAATTTCTCATGAAAAAATGGTTATTGTAATTGACCATAATGACATATTTGAAGCCGTAGCATCTTTAATAATAAATCTATAGTTAAAATCAGACTATCGCTAGTGAGCGTTCAATAATTTCTGCTCTGCAGCAAGTTATGGGTAGAAACAACTGCTTGAAAATAATATTAAAAGTAAAATCCGCCGAGGACTCCTCCCGAAAAAACGGGCAGAATCTTCGGCGGATTTCGTTTATCGTGTTGTAGCGGTTCATCCGGCTGTTTCAGATATCGTACGAGCTTCATAGTTCGCAGGCTTTAATTAGCACTCATGGTAATATAGCTTCTGCTATTCCAAAATTCTTCGTTTGAACTTGATTACTCACCAATATAATCTTTATCGAATCACTCGCCTAGCGAGCGGTTTTAGAAATATAAAAAGGGGCTGTTGCACAAGCTCCAACAACCCCGCTGAGGATATGTGATGATTCGCTTACTTGACAAATTGGAGGTTACCATTTTCCTTTAACGATTCGTCCACCGACCAAAATGGAAGAAAAAATAGCAGCGAAAATCAAAAGGGTAATCCAAATCGGGCTGAGTACCCATAGCCATGACCACGAAATCAATCCTGTTACTTTTAGTACAGCGAAAATCAAAACTAAAGCAATAATAGGATCCATCCTAGATCGGTGGGATTTCTTCTCCGTGCGCATAACAGAACCTCCTTGAATTCTGATTGGTCAAAATAAGTATATCATATTACAACTCGAATGTCGACCACTGTAAATTACAGGTGGCCAAATCATTTTAGAACATTGTCAGTATCAGGAAATCGCCGCCCATCATGCTGTACCGTTCAAACACACGGACGCTGCACCGTGCATCGTCCTCTTTGAAGTTGCTGCCCGCTTCCAAGTCTGCCGACCAGTTGCCCCGCCATCAAAAATAGCCAGCATTTCCTTTTTTGACTTCATCTGTGTGACTTGTTTCGGAGAATGGCCAGAAGTTTGTTGGCAAGCGTCCACCGACATTTTCAAGATATGTTTTCCGGGCAATGTCGCCCTTGCCACCTTTCGTAAAGAAAAAGCGGGGTCATTGCCCACGTCCCAAAATTTTCTGCGCATTGGCAGACGCAACCTCTAATGGGTCAGCCAGAACGCTTGCTTTTACATCCAGGCGAATGTAAGTGCATAGTTTGCAATTTTTAAGGCATCCGCACGGCCTGTCTTGAGCTTACGGATAGTGCTATCGCTGAAATCATGAATCAGCATTGCATTGACAACAGACACAAAGAAGCCTGCTTTTTTCAAAGCCAGGGCAATCGGTCTCCAGTACATACTGGTCCTTTGCTTTTAGACACATCGCTTCCGACAGCAGTGATAACAGTAGACTTCATTTTCTGACTGTGAACTCTCAGAACCAACACAATTGTAGCAAGCAGGGCGTTCGTATATACAAACGCCATTTTTGCGTTGCAAAATGCTTGTTGGGATAGTCCCAAACCCTTTGTGTACTGCATCTGCCGGATGCAGGCTGCGCATTTGTGCCAAATGCTTCTATAACGAAAAAGAACACCGAGGACTCTCCCCAAAATGGGAAGAATCCTCGGCGTTTTCTGTTTAGCGGGTCTGCGATTTTTCCTTGGGGTCTTTTTCCTCGACGAAGAACAGCTCTACATTCTTCTGTGCTTTTTTCAATTCCTGCATTTCATCCCGTGCCTTACGGTAGGCTGGATAAGCAGCTTTCTTTTGAGAAAGCAGTGCGGAGTATTCGGCATCCAGTTCTTTTACCTTTGGCAACTTTTTCAAACTCGCTTCGTCAAAAGCGACTTTTGCCGCCTTGTGCAGCGTGATTTGTTCCCGGTGTTCTTCCAAAAACTTCTTGCTGTACCCAGCCTTACGGTAGGCATCATACACAGGTCGGGTTTTGGCATAGTTGACGATGTGCGCCCGCAGGACAGCAATCTCTGCCATACGTTGCTCTGCGGCCTTGATGGAATCGCCTAGTTCATGGTATCGTGCAGTCGCTGCATTTACTCGCTCCTGCATTTCTTCGATGCTGCCGATTTTATTTTCCTGTAAGAAAATCAGGGTCTTGGACATTTCTTTCAGATTATAGCGTTTTGCCCACCGTGCGTAGCCTTCGCCTTTGCCCTCGGAGAGTTTTGCCTGAATGTCCACCAACAGGTGGAACGACTGTTCTTTTGGCGGCTGCTTCTGATGTGGGCGGTGTTCTGCTTCTCCGGCGATGACCGCCTTGATCTCGTCCTCGCCATAGCCGGTGCCCAATGTGCGAAAACGGATAAAGCGTTTCTGCCGTGCGCCTTTGACCGAAGTGTGCTTTCCTCGTTTGACCTCATAGCCTTGTTGTTCCAGCTTTTGAAGAAAGATTTCAAAGTCCACAGGCTTCTCGTTCAGCAGGATGCCGTCAATTACAGAACACAGCTTGTCACGATTGCTTTCTTTGGGTGGATAAAGTGTGCGCTTTTGCCGCTCCCGGTACGGCTTGATTTCAATAACGGACAACTGATGTTCCAGACAAATCAAATCGCTCAACCGCTGCACCGCCAGCCCGGACAATAAAAAATCCCGGAATTTCCGGGTGCTGTCCAGCGCAGTGGAGTTATAAATAATGTGGTTGTGGATGTGCTCCCGGTCCGTGTGGGTGGCAACGATAAACGCATACTTGCCTTTGGTGAAACGCATTGCCAGTTCGTAGCCCACCTTGTTGGCTTCCTCTGCGGTGATCTCTCCGGGCTTGAACGATTGACGAATCTGATAGGCAATCACATCACTTTTCTGCCTGCGCCCGGTGGCAAATTCGTATTGGCGTTTGGAGAGCATAAATTCTTCATCCACGGTCAGGGGACTGCATTCGTAACTGCTGACCAGTTCGCCCTGCTGTGTCTTGTCCGGGTTCTGGGCGTAATCCGTGCGGCTTTTCAGGCAGGCCGCAACGGATTTCCCTTTGTTTTTGTGCAGTGCAATCAATCTTGTTGCAGCCAGTTTGACCACCTCCCGGCAAAAAGAAAATGCCGCACAGTGGCGGCATAAAAATTTTATAATTCTGCAATCCAGCCGCTGAACCATTCCACGGCTTCCACGATGACCGTTCCGGCGGTGATGAGCAGGAAGCAGCCGAACTCTGCCACCAGCAAAATCAAAAACTGCAGCCACTCCCGGCAGTACAGTGTATAAAGACCACAGCCGAAAATATACAGCATGGGCAGAGCCAGCACAAACGCCGACAGGTTCAGCGTCCATTTCAGCATCAGCGCAAGGAAAGCCGTAAGCAGCCAAAACGGGAAAACGATCATCTTAAAAACGAACCTCATATCCAGCACCTGCCCTTCTTTCACCCCGATTATAAAGCCATCAACGATTGCTTTGCAAGGATGTCAACTGTTATGTAGCCCCCGCAGTCCTCCAACTGCGGGGAAAATTTTAGAGTTCTGCCAGCCGGGAGAGAATCTGCCGACCAATCTCAATTAACTCATCCAGCCGTTGCCGCAGGTCCTCCATGTCGGCGGCGTAGACCCGACCATTTTCATTGGCGGCTTTGGCGTACTGGTTCAGATTGTTGCTGCACATCTGCAAGAGATATGCCATGCGCCGTAGTTGCGGCAGGTCAAGGTTCAGGCAGTAACCGTCCAGTGCCATCTTTCGGATATAGGCACTCAGGCTGCGGATACCCATGCCCAGCATTTTCTCATAGATGCGGTTCTTCTCCGCTTTTGTGGTTCTCAGGATGATGATCTCGTCGCGCTTTTCCCTCACCGGGCATCACCATCCTTGTCGTAATAACTGCGAAAAGGCTTCACCGGCTCCGGCTTATCCGACTTTTCTTCCAGTGCCGCCAGCACCGAGGGGCGGCGAGGGGCATCCTCCTGTTCTTCCTCGTCCTGTTCCGGCTCGTGATTTTTCTCGTCCACATCCAACTGGGCGTTCAGTTCCGCAAGCCGTGCGGACTTCTCTGCCAGTTCTTCCTCCTGCGGAAAGGGTTTCTCCACCTCGATTTGCGCCGCTGCCTGCTGCTGATGCAGAGTGGCTAGTTCATTCTCAGCAGAGTTAATGCGCTCCGGGAAGTTGTTCAGCGAATTATCCAGACGGATAATGTTGCCCAGCGGGTCGGTGCCCAGTGCTACCGGGTACCTCCGCTCACCCTTCAGAATCGCCTGATATTCGCTGCGGAAGGTATCGAACCGCAGAGACAACTCAAAGCCCCGGTAGCTGCCGATGACTTTTTCTTCGGCGTTGGGCAGTTCGGAGCAGGCAAGCACCAGACGCTCACCGGCGGTCTTTTTCTCATCGTAGGTCACGCCCTTGATGGTCATGCCGCAGAAACCCTCTTGCACCTGCGGATGGGCGGCGGCAAGCTGTGCGTCCGCTTTCACCCCAGCAATATAGGCGTTCGTTTCCCGAATGTCAGCCGGGAATTTGGTCAGCAGCTTGTCTTGCAGGCGGAATTTTTGGCTCTGGTGGTCGGCTTTCAGCACCTTCAGCTTGGCGACCTGAACGTCCAAGTCCATCTTCTCTTTGATGAGCGGATTTCCGGCGCACAGTGCCTTGATCTCCGCATAGGAAAGTGCCTGTTCATCTACGTCCTCGCAGGAGCGCACCGGGGACTTGCTGGTCATAATCTGGCTGATAAACCGCTGTTTATTCTCAAGGGTCTGAAAGAGGTACGAATCAAATGTGCCTTCGGTGACGTAGTTGAACACCTTGACTTCCTTGTTCATGTTGCCCTGCCGGATGATTCGCCCGTTGCGCTGGGTCATGTCGCTGGGCTTCCAGCCAACATCCAGATGATGCACCGCTACAAGTCGGGACTGGACGTTGGTGCCCGCTCCCATTTTTGCAGTGCTTCCGAGCAAAACTCGCACATCGCCGGAGCGCACTTTGGAAAATAAAGCCGCCTTTTTCGCTTCGGTGTCGGCGTTGTGGATAAACTCGATCTCGTTTTCCGGCACACCGGCGGCAACCAGCTTCTTGCGAATGTCATCGTAGACGTTGAAATTGCCATCGTTTTTCGGTGTCGAGAGGTCGCAGAACAAAAGCTGGGTCAACTTCTGGTCTTTGCCCTCCTCCCAAATTTTCAGCACGTTCTGCACACAGACGTTCAGCTTGCTGTTGGGGTCGTCCGGCAGCATGGGGTTCATCAGGCGAACATCCAAGCCGATCTTACGCCCATCGTTGGTGACGCAGAGCATATTGTCCACGGAGGCATCTACTGCACCGGAGTGGATTTCTGCAGCACGTTTGCTCAGTTCCTGCACCATTTCCTTCTGAATTTCCGAGGGCTTTGCCACCACGGTTTCAAACTTCGCTTCGGGCACAGGCAGATGGAGCTGGTCGGATGTTTTAATGTCCGCAACCTCCTTGAACATGGACATCAGTTCCGGGAGGTTGAAGAACTTGGCGAACCGGGTGCGGGCACGGTAGCCGGTACCCTCCGGGGCAAGTTCAATGGCCGTGGTCGTCTCACCAAAGGTGGATGCCCAGCAGTCGAAGTGCGTCAGCTTTTTCTGCTGGAGGGTGCTGTACTGCAAGTAGCGCATGACCGTGTACAGCTCGGTCATGGAATTGCTCACGGGCGTACCCGTGGCAAACACTACGCCGCGCCCACCGGTGATCTCGTCCAAGTATCTGCACTTGCCGAACATATCGGAAGATTTCTGAGCTTCACTGGTGGATAATCCAGCGACATTTCGCATTTTTGTGGTCAAAAAGAATGTGCAGCACCTCTGAGGCTGCGAAGCAGTCCGCAGAGTAGTCTGCTTTGTTGTGATAGGTAACTTTTTGAAATGATCTCCAAGTTTTCCCCCACCTCACGCCGGGCGTGCACCTTTCAGCGCACCCGGCGTACCATCAAATCGATTTACTTTCTTCCTTCAGATTTCAACACTTTGTGTCCTCACGGACATAAAGTGGCTGTAAATTTCACATTTTAAGTTTTTCGCGGTATTTCATGATTTTGCCTACCGTCTTTGCATTAAGCTCAGGCGGTATTGGACTGTTGTGAACCATGCGGTGGCATGATTCACACAGCCAAACCAGATTCGGTACTTTATTGATTCTATCAAGTGGAAGCTTGTTTTTAACGTGGTGACAATGCTTTTGAAGCATGGGTGAGAAGGCATTTCCACAGCATTTACATTTTCCTTTGTCCCTGCTGTAAGCATACTCCCGGTTCATATAATACTCGAAATTCATCCTTCCCTTTGCGTATGCTGACATTGCAATATCGTTCGGGGAATTAACGGATGGACGGTCACATGGCAGTGACTTGTGCTTAGCACGATAGTTCACATACCGTCTGCGCCCTTCCACTGTATACGGTGTCATTTTCTGGTCAAATGGCTTGGGTTCATAGTGACTATGCGTGATGAACGCATAAGTTATACCAAACCATTTTCCTTCGACCCATACCGCAAATGTCTTACTGTCGTAGCCCTTGTGTCGGTCAGGAAGATTGCAAAGCACCTTCAGCGACACCTGCATGGAGTTGTACCGTTTGGGGTACAGCTTTTTCCATACAGCCAGTGCAGCGTTGTTTACTCTGCGGTCTATCGCATGGTAGGCACGAGAGCAGATGGATGTCTGCAAGTACTGTGCCATGCCCATAATGACAGAGTTGACGTACTGAATTTGCGCAGCCTGCACATTGACTTTTTGACAAAGTTCTATGCGGTGCACTTCTTCGAGCAGTTTCTTAATCTTCTTTCCTAACCGTTCCATATCCGGCAGCGGCTTTCCAACCAGATGTTTCGTCCATGTTGCCGGGTCAGGAGTTTTCCGTTTTCGTTCGGCCTTTACCACAAAGCCAAGAAAGTGTATACCGTTTGTCCGCAGGTCTGTTACATAGGTCTTTTCCTGCGACAATTCAAGTTTCATTCTGTTCCGAAAATATTTTGTCAAGACACGTTTCAAGCGGAGTGCTTCCTTCTCCGTTGACGTCAGAATCACCCAATCATCGGCGTAGCGATAATTGTACTTTGGCGTTACACCAGCCCATTTCAAACGCCTTGTGTCGTTGCCTTTATGCTTGCACTGTCTGTGCGGCTCCATATACATACGACCAACATACCAATCGAAATCGTTGAGATAAACATTGGATAAAAGCGGTGAGAGGATTCCTCCCTGCGGTGTACCAAGCTCTGTTGCATGAAACAGGTCATTTTCCATATATCCAGCTTTTAGCATCTGACTGATAATTTTCAGCACACGCTTGTCATGGATACCGATTCTCCAGAGTTTTTGGAGCAGCAGGCGGTGATTGATATTGTCGAAGCATCCCTTGATGTCACCCTCAATAGCCCACACGGGTTGGTCGGGCGATTTACATCCAGCATTTATGACATTGATGATACCCCGGATTGCATGTTTCTGTGCCCGATAGGGGCGAAAGCCATAGCTTTGCGGATAAAATCTCGCTTCACAGATCGGCTCGATAATGATACGCACGCACTCCTGTATGATCCTGTCCAATACAGTGGGGATACCCAGCGGTCTTTTCTTGCCGTTACTCTTTTCGATATATTCACGGCGGGCTGGTTTGGGGCGGTAGTTGCGAAAACTCGATTGAATCAATAAAATAAGCTCATCTTTGGGCATTTGAAGGTATTTGTCCATTTTCATCTTATCCACGCCAGCAGTTTTGCTACCTTTGTTGGACTTGATATTGTGGACGGCGGTTACAATGGTCACTTCATTTACCATCGCTTCCACCAGACCGGTGAACGATACTCCTTGACCGGACTTCTCATAGAGAAAGTCCTGAATCTTTTTAAGTTCCGTTTCCGTTGAAAATCTGACGTTCAAATGCACAAGGTTTTCACCTCGCAGTTCGTCACCCATCTTTCAGGGAGTTATAGGATTTTCGTTTTGTGAAATTTACAAATCGATTTGACTCGTATCCTTCGCCATGGAATATTTCAATTCCGTTTGACTGGCATTACCCAGCCCAGACTACTATGATACGGCTGACTTCCTGTTGCTTTCACTGCACTGTAACGCTCCAACAACAGGCTCTCAAACGTTCCTTAATCTCTATCCTTGTTCTGAAACCCTTAGGCCGCTACCTTACACCGGGAAAATCTAACCATGCTTTGAACCACAGTTGCTGCATGATTCCTGATGGGGATTTCATCCCACAGGGCGTGTGCAGAAAAACCAGCCACACACACTTTTTCCAAGGGTCACCCTTTCGGATGTCGTTCGCTCTTACGATGCTGCATAGCTTTCCCTGACGGATAGCCATAGGTTTCGGAAGCCCGCACCATTATTGTCCATGCCTCTTTGCAGAGGTTTAGGTTTTCAGGTTACGCCTTCACCACGCTCTGTACAATGCACACTTACAGGTGGCAACGCACAGTGGAGTATTAGCTCTCGTACTGTCTTGAATTTTGACCTATTCTCTGGAACTTTGTTCCTTGACATTGGTTCTGTACGGCAGAGGAATTTCACCTCTGACTTTGAGATTAAAGTTCTCTGTGATATTTTCTTATTGCTAAGTGCAATCACATGGTGCTTTTCGTCCTTGCTGTCAACAAGGGCTTATGCACAACGTTTCGCACGGTTCTTGTAAAAATGACTTTCATCCACAAAGAGCCTGTCAATGCCAAGCTGTTCAAAGGTAATCACATCATCCTTGCGGCTGTCGGCACGCAGCTTTTCCAGCTTGGTTTCCAGCGTTTTCCGGGTCTTTTCCATCTGCTTGATGGAGAAATTCTCGCCTGCGTGGACTTTCAACTCGTTGATGGCGGCAAGCGTTTCATAAATTTGCTCCTGAATGATACGCTCCTGCCGCTCAAAGGACAACGGGATGCGCTCAAACTGACTGTGCCCAATGATGACGGCATCATAGTCGCCGGTGGCGATGCGGGCGCAGAATTTTTTGCGGTTGGCGGTCTCAAAGTCCTTGCGCCGTGCCACCAACAGCTTGGCATTCGGGTAGAGGTTCAGAAACTCGCTTGCCCACTGCTCTGTCAGGTGATTGGGCACCACGAAAAGGCTTTTCTGGCACAGCCCCAGCCGTTTTGCTTCCATGGCAGATGCCGCCATTTCGTAGGTCTTGCCCGCACCAACTTCGTGTGCAAGCAGCGTATTACCGCCATAAAGCACATGGGCGATGGCGTTGCGCTGGTGTTCCCGAAGGGTGATCTCCGGGTTCATGCCGACAAAATGGATGTGGGAGCCATCGTATTCACGGGGGCGGGTAGAGTTGAACAGCTCGTTGTACTGCTTCACCAGCGCAATGCGCCGCTGGGGGTCCTGCCAGACCCAGTTGGCGAAAGCATCCTTGATGACCTGTTGCTTTTGTTGCGCCAGCATGGTCTCTCGCTTGTTCAGCACACGTTTTGGCTTGCCCTCGGCATCCTCGATGGTGTCGTAGATGCGGACATCTTTCAGGTTCAGAGTTTCTTCCAGAATCTTGTAGGCGTTGGCTCTGCTGGTGCCGTAGGTCTCGGAGGAGATAATATCGCCCCGCCCGGTGGCAGTTTTGCCCTCCACACGCCACTCGGCGGTATACGGAGAATATCTCACTTTGACTGCATGACGCAGATAGTAGGGGATCTGGAATGTTTCGGTCATAAACTTCTGGATGATGTCCGGGGAAAGCCACGTTGCACCCAGCCGCACATCAATTTCAGAGGCTTCCAGCTCTCTGGGCTGCGCCTTGGTCAGCGCCTCCACATTGACGGCAAATTCCGGGTTGGTCTCTGCCGCAAACTGCGCCATTCGCAGCTTTGCCCGGACATCGCCGGACAGGTACTCGTCTGCCATCTGCCAGCCTGCTTCCGGGTCGGTGGGGTCGGCGGCAGGGTCTTTGAAGATCACACCGGAAAGCTCTGCGGTAATGCGCCCGTACTCACCGGGAGTGCCCAGCAGTTCTGCCATATAGGGCAAATCCACTTTGCCATGCTCCCCGATGGATACCGCCAGTGCTTCGCTGGGGGTATCTACGCTTGTGACGGTGCGCTCCGGGCGAATCGTCCGTTTCGTGAACATCGCTGCCTTGGATTTAAGCTGTCCCTGCTCGTCCAGATTTTCCAAAGAGCAGAGCAGATAATAGGAGGAATCCTGCTCAAACAGCCGCCCATTTTTACGGTCATTCAGCAGGCCGTACTTTGCGGTAAAGGCATCGTAGTCGGCGTTCAGCTTTGCCTGTGTCGCCTTGATGTCCTCGTCCGGGTAGTCGTTCAACTGCTGGTCGATCAGGTCATTGACGATTTGCCGCAGCTCCACCATGCCAGTGACACGGGCTTTGGCTGTATCGGACAACTCGATTTGGGTCATAATAGAATTTTCGCGGTAGTACACCTCGCCGTCCACCACAGCATAGCTGAAATTCTTCACATCCGGGTCCGCCGGGAGGGTCTTACGTTCCGCTTCTGCATCCGCAATATCTGGTGTTTCCACCTCAACTTCGGTGTATTGCCCCTCAATATGCTGTACTGCTTCTGCAAGTTGGTCGGCAAGGCTGGTGCCCTCAAGGGGCGCAACGGTCAGTTCCTCTCGTCCATACTGGGTGCTTTCGGTGGAGAGTACGCCCAGAACCATCTCCGGGTGGTCTGCGAAATACTGGTTGATGGCAAAGCCATCTTCTGTTTTGCCCAACTGCACCCAGTCCGGCTCATGG
>OGNH01000377.1_pt1 | contig 15122 bp, 14 predicted proteins | sample 1573451 | NCBI WGS metagenome assembly OGNH01 (sample SAMEA2581986, study PRJEB24529) | metagenome | biome: Human gut stool | place: China | collected 2011 | reverse complement strand
GCAACCAGAGCTGTTATCAATAACAAAGTTAATATTATAGTCTTCTTCACTTTTATCTCCTGATGTATCATTTCCCTGCAAAAAGGGATACCAGCCATAAGTTTAACTGGTATCCCTTCATGTTTCAACACATTTCAGCTAATATTTCAACTAATATTTCATATAATCTTTAATTACATCATGGTCTTTTAGCACTTTTTCAATAACAGTTCCTTTTATCTTCTTTAAGACAACCTTCTTGATAACATTAAACGGTCCTAAATCAATCTCTAATGGAGATTTGCCATCCATAAGCTTAACAGATGAATCAAGCAGGTCTCTTACATCATATACACTGCCCCAGACCTCAGGAACACCTCTGTCTACGCCAAGCAGTCCATATACAGCCTCCATTGCAGTTCTGACTGAATACTCTGTCGTAAATATTGTGTCCCTCGGAGTCTCAGCAAACTGTCCAAGAAATGCAAAATTAACGCAGCCATCAGGAATAACATCAGGTCTGTCACCTTTTCTTCTTGGCATGAAAAATGCAGTAATAAATGGCATCATTGTTGGTGTAGTGTTACAGTGGTTCTTAGCAAGCTCATCAATCTCTTCAACAGGAACGCCAAGATGATACAGCCATTCTGCTGTAATCTCTTCACCTGTACACTCTTTCATAGGTTTCTTGATATAATCACCATCAACATCAGTAAACAGGCTGTATACCCATACACACACCTCATCCTTCTTCTGTTCCTTAAACTGTCCCTGTCTGTTAATTGTCCAGCTTAAAAGCCAGCTTGAATCCTTACAGCTGACAATTCCGCCTGTAACAACATTTCCAGTTCTTGGGTCCCTCTTACATATCTTCTTAATGTAAGAAATAATCTTCTCATCGCTTGTTGTAACAGTTGCAGACTCCCAGTTAGACTTTGATATATCACCACAGAACTTCTCTGGGTGTCCAAATGAACTGTCCTGTGCTGCAATATTCTTCCACAGACTCCAGCAGCCGCTTGTTCTTACCTCTGCATTACCTACAGGTGCATGTGTATGGTCACCGTATATAGTACCTTCTGTACAGCTTCCATTAGTAACGAACACCAAATCATTCTCAGTAAGATCAATTGACTTAGTCTCACCTTTTACAGTACATTCAATAGCCTTTGCAATCTTCTTTCCATCCCTGAAATCAAATATTACATTATCAACTCTTGTGTTAAACCTGAACTCAACACCTGCATCTTCAAGGTATTTCTGCATAGGCAAGATAAGTGATTCATACTGGTTATACTTGGTAAACTTCAATGCTGAGAAATCAGGAAGTCCGCCTATATGATGGATAAATCTCTGAATATAAAGTTTCATCTCAAGCGCACTGTGCCAGTTTTCAAATGCGAACATCGTACGCCAGTACAGCCAGAAATCTGAATCAAAAACTTCCTCATCAAAGAAATCTTCAATTGTCTTATCATACAAATCCTCATCTTTAGTGAAGAACAGCTTCATTATTTCCATACAGCCCTTCTGGCTTAAATTAAATTTGCCATCAGTATGTGCATCTTCACCTCTGTTTACAGTTGCCCTGCAAAGAGAATAATTAGGATCATGCTTGTTAAGCCAGTAATATTCATCAAGTACAGAAACTCCCGGAGTCTCAATAGACGGAATACTTCTGAACAAATCCCACAGACATTCGAAGTGATTCTCCATCTCTCGTCCGCCACGCATTACATAACCTCTTGTAGGATCATTAATTCCATCACATGCACCGCCTGCAATATCCATAGCCTCAAGTATATGAATATTCTCACCCTTCATCTGTCCATCTCTTACAAGAAAGCACGCTGCAGCTAATGCACCAAGACCGCTTCCTACAATATAAGCTGATTTATCATCAACTCCTTCCGGTTTTTCCGGTCTTGCAAATGCTTCATAATTACCATTAGAATAATATATTCCCTTACTATTCTTAGTATATTTTCCTCTTTCAGTATTGCGAAACTCCTTATGTGCTCTTTCCTGAATGTCTTTAGTCGCTTTCCTCTGTTCATCCCTTTTGTTCTTTTTTGATACAACTGCCGCACCTGCCCCCAGTGCAAGAATAGAAGCTACTCCTAATTTTAACGCCTTTTTGCTCATAATCTTTTCCACCTTTCTATGCTTTCTTATTTATTTTTGCCGTTTTTATTGTATTTAGCATACATTTTTTCTCTAAATAAAAAAACAGGCAAAGCATGTACTTTGTCCCAAAATCGAACACTTTACATGTTTTGTCTGTTTTTAATAACTAATTATTAGCTTCACACAGATTAATCATTGTATCAATCGTTGCATCAAATGATTCAGAAAAACGCTTAATAAGATCTTTATCATATGGCGGCATTCCTTCACCAATCCATCTTGACACAATTCCAACAATAGAATAGCTGTAAAAGCATGTTATATACTCTCTGTCATCTTCTGTAAGCTTATGGTCTTTAGAATATTTCTTAACAAAAAGTCCTACAAGATATTCTGTTGTATTATGCAGATATTTTTCAATAATATCTCTGTTTCTGGAATTATACACATGAATAACTGCTGCACGATACTCAATAATAACAGAAGCCGCCTTACTGTATGTCTCATAAAAAGTTGCATCTTCCGTAATATCAATATTCTTTTCTGTCTCTTCTATAAGAACACTGTCAAGCACATCATATATATCGCTGAAATAATAATAAAATGTATTCCTGTTAATTCCACATTCCTCACATATATCTGTAACCGTTACCCTGTCAATATTCTTACGCTTTAGCATATTAAGAAAACAGTCCATTATCGCTTTTTTCGTAAATTTAGCCATACATTTCTCCTAAAATTACTCACCTGCAATAAAAAGAACTCCTAATGTTCCCGGACCACAATGTGAAGATATAACGCCGCCTGCCCTTGTTTCATATATTTCATCAAATACATCAAGCTGTTTAAGATAATTCTTTACTTCATCAACTATCTCTTTATCACAGCCAGAGTGTGTAATGAATACACGGTCTTTCTTAGCCTTCTTAAGGTCTTCTTCCATATCCTTAACATAATCCAGTACAACATTCTTCATGCGTCCTCTGTACTTCTTTCCAGGATTCATCTTTCCATTATTAACTTCAATTCTTGGATGAAGTTTAAGTACACCGCCAGCCATGGCAGCCAGTCCGCTGCATCTTCCTCCTCTGTGAAGGTAAGTAAGCGTATCGACAACAAAGCTTGCCCTGACTCTCGGTCTTAATTCTAATATATTCTTCTCAATGTCAGTTGCAGACATGCCTTTTCCTGCCATAACAGCAGCCTCGACAACAAGATGTCCTATTCCTGTAGACAGATTCTCAGAGTCAATTACATGAATCCTGTCCTCTGCCTCAAGCTCTCTTGCCGCAAGTCTAAACACATCAGCTGTAGTTGACATATCCTCTGATATTGCAAATGCGACAATATCCCTATCCTCTTCTAGAACACATTTAAGCATCTCTATTGTATCATCAATAGACACCGCCGATGTCTTAGGTGTTGTCTTATTCTCATCTGCCCATTCATATATCTTATCTGGCGTAATATCAATTCCATCCCTATATTCATCATTGCCTAGCAGAATGTGAAGTGGAATAACTGATATATCAAGCTTTTCTATAAGTTCCTTAGTCAAATCACTTGTACTGTCCGAAATAATCTTAACCATGTAAATGTATATCCTTTCTAGCTGCTATATGTCTGCAGAAAATCATACAGCTGTGCTTCTCCTTCAAAATATATCCCTTTAGTCAATCTTTCTCTTATATCATCCGGAAGTGAATCAATGTTAATATCTGCATAATCATAGAACACTTCTCGTCCTTCATCCGCAATATTTCTGTATATTCTTAAAGTTTCTCTTTCGTACTTAAGCACATACTGGTACTCTTCACTTTCAGTTACTTTAGTCACCTGCGAGCTTACCTCTTCTTTAAAATGCTGATTAGAAGGCTTCTTATTATCTGTTACCACAAGTATAAATATTGCAAGTACTACAGCTATTACAGCCATAGTCATAATCACAACATAAAGCCAGAATGATTTCTTATTCATCAATACTCCCTCCTGTAAGTTGTCCTTACTGGGAAGTATTTACATTTATAAGCAATATTATACTATAACGAAAAGCTGTCTGGCAGAATTTCACTCATTGTATAAGTCTTAAGCCCGCCGCCTTCCTCAACAATAATTTTTGTATCAGGATTGAAAAATTCTGACATGACCTGTCTGCATATTCCACACGGATAAGCAGGCTGGTCTCCTGAACATACAATAGCAATCGCCTTAAAATCCTTTACACCCTCACTGACCGCCTTAAATATTGCAGTTCTTTCTGCACAGTTAGTAGCCCCGAAAGAAGAATTCTCAATATTACAGCCTATAAATACCTGTCCATCAGTACTTAAAAGTGCCGCACCAACTGCAAAATGTGAATACGGTGAATATGAGTTCTCAAGTGCCTCTTTAGCTTTAGCAACAAGTTCATTATCTGTCATATATGTCACCTCTTAACGGGTAATTCCAAGTCTTTCAAGTACTTCATTCTGCTTTGCTTCCATAACTGCACTTTCTTCTGGTGTCATGTGGTCATAACCAAAAAGGTGCATCATACTGTGTGCTGTAAGAAATGCCAACTCCCTTTTTTCAGAATGACCATACTTGTCCGCCTGTTCCTTAATCTTCTGAACGCACAGAACAATATCTCCAAGAAGAAGCTCTCCTGTATCAGGATTGAAATAATCCTCAGCATTGTTTTCTAACTCATCCTCAATTGCATCAAAATCCGAAGGTGTAACATAATTAACTCCCGGAAATGAAAGTACATCTGTCGGAGAATCAATATTTCTGTATTCCTTATTAATCTCGTGGATAGATTCACTGTCAACAATTGTTACATTAACCTCTGCTTCATAAGGACATTTTTCATAATCAACCGCCTCATTGACAACATCAGTAATTATCTTCTCATAATCTAAGTCAAGCTTTTCCTCGGCTTCGTACTCTATATTAATAGTCATATCAATCTTTTCTCCTTCCTGTCTGGCTTCCCTTTCTTGCTTCTCTTCTCTTGGCAGCCTTAGCCTGATTCTCCTCGTAATCCTCATATGCCTTGACAATCTTCTGTACAAGAGGATGCCTTACAACATCTTTATTGGTAAGCTTTATAAATGCTATCTCTTCAACCTTGGATAAAACCTTAGTTGCAACCTCAAGACCTGACACGGTATCCCTTGGCAGATCCTTCTGTGTCATATCACCTGTAACAACAACCTTTGAGCCGAATCCAATTCGTGTAAGAAACATCTTCATCTGTGCAGGTGTTGTATTTTGTGCCTCATCAAGAATAATAAATGCATTGTCAAGTGTACGGCCTCTCATATATGCAAGCGGTGCAACCTCGATAAGACCTTTTTCCATATTAGCATTAAAGCTCTCTGCACCCATAATCTGGAAAAGTGCATCATACAGAGGTCTGAGATACGGATCAACCTTGCTCTGCAAATCTCCAGGCAGGAATCCAAGCTTTTCACCAGCCTCAATCGCCGGTCTTGTAAGAATAATCTTGTTGACCTCATTATTCTTAAATGCATTAATAGCCATCGCCATTGCAAGATATGTCTTACCTGTTCCCGCAGGTCCTACACCAAACACAATCATCTTATCCCTTATTGCATCAACATATTCCTTCTGTCCGAATGTCTTAGGTTTGATAGGCCTTCCTGCAATCGTCCTGCACACTGTATCAGAATCAATCTCAATCAGTGAATCGGCCTTTTCTTCAAATGACTGTGCAATGGAATAGTCAACATTCTGTCTTGTAATCTGGTTGCCTCTCTTAGACAGCTCATACAGATAATTAAGTACTCCTGATGCTCTCTGCACCGCTGCCTCTGCACCTATAACCTTCACAGAGCTGTCTCTTACAATAATCGTAACTTTAAGTGTTTTCTCTATAACCTTCGCATATTCATCAAACTGTCCAAATATATTGGAGCAGTGTTCTACCGGTATATTAATAAGACTCTCTACCTCACTCATCAGATGTCTCCACCTTTCTAACATCAAAATCCGCAGGAACAGTTGCATCAATATCACCATGTGCAATATACTTATCCCCGCTTCTTTCTATATTAACATGATAATCATTTATTTGCACTTCATTTTCTTTCAAATGTTTTATAAATCTCTCAGCTTTTTCATTAAGAATAGCCGCTGCTTCCTCCTCACTGTACTCAGCCTCATTTTCCTTATACTCATTAAGAATAATCTTCTGTACAGATACAGGAAGTGCAATCAGATTACCAATCTTTATATTCCCCTCATTAACAACCTTGTCATACTCTTTTAAATGTCGTGGAAAACCGAGAGAAATTTCATATTTATCTATGCTTATGACATATGTCGTCATCTTTCGTCCAGTATATATTTTATCGGCATATACCGCATTTATCTCCTTATCCCATGATAACTGCGTTCTTATCAGAATATCCGCCTGAGCCTGCGTCTGGAATTGCTGTATATTCTCCTCGTAATCATCAGGAACATACAATGTATTCTCAACAAGTATGTCGCCTTCTGATACCTCGTCACCAACAGTGACCTTCGGTGTTCCGCTTCTGGTTATAATGTATTCAATAACACCGGAATATCCTGATATTATATTGCCATCATTAGTGGTGCTGTGTAGCTCATCAGCTTTAGATTCATCAATGCTGACTTTCAGAATATTTCCCTCAATCCGTACATTAACCCATGTAACCTGCGACAGTTCATTTTTAATTGCCTTCTCGATATTTTCTGTATCTATATTCTTAACTTTATCGCCTGTGCTGATGCCATGCTCTTTAAGAAACCTACGCATTGAATCATCTGTATATATGTAATTTCCGTCAAATTCAATACTCCACACGAATCTGCTGGCAATGAACATCAATACAAATGCAGTGGCAAAGCCAGCAATTATCGAATAATTTCTTCTGTATCTAGCAAAAAGAAACTCTATATCATGTTTCTTTAAAACTTTAATATGAACATGACATTTTCTTCGCAATTCCTTAGTCTTGAAATAATCCTGTCTTGTTATTCTCGCTCTTATTGTCTCTTTCACACACTGGCAGTTATATAATGTAATCCCACGCCTGCAGCACAGATTAACGAACCTTTCCCGCTCCCATCCGGATATTTCAATAACAATATAATTATGTATCCTTTTCATCAGCCTCTCCTTTTAGAGAAACTTTGCCAATGCGTCCCCTAAGAAGGATTTCGTCCTGATTCATATGGTATATCACAAGATTGCTCCCGCTTACCCTTATATTGCCTATCCTTGTAGAAACCTTAAGATATTCGCTTGAATACTCAAGTATCCCCCTGTAATTCTCTATAAAAACCTCGCAGTCACCCAGCATTGATATAACAGGAAGTCCTGCAACAACATCTCTGCTAAGATCACACATCTGTCCGAGCCTTATACCGCTGCTGATAAAATCGACCATATAAGCAGACTTCCAAAATCTTTTTATATTCTATGCTGGGGAGTGGGAAAATATACAATTACATTTAATATATTATCTGTTTGATTAAACTCTCAAGATTAGCCTTTTTTATGATAATTCTCCTCATCAAACGCCTCTATCATATTATTTATTATTTCTTTATAGTCATAATAAAAATTTGATTTATCTGATACATCCCATATATTTTTTGCTATTAGAGCAATTACCCTAGCACTAATAGTACCAACCCCTATGATAATTACTAATTGTACAATAAATTGTAAAATACTGCTAATTTTAATAATTCCAATATTTATAAGTGCATCAAATACTTTTTCTGAAATAATAGTAAATAAAATAGGTATTACTATCCTCCAATATTCATACTCAGGTTTTAAATTTCTACTTTTCAAATTAAGAAAATGACCAAATTCCTTTAATTCATACTTATTTAAATTCTTATACTTATTTTGTATGTAATTTTCCCATTGATGGTATGTTATAAATTTAATATCATTATCCATTTTTTCTTTTATCTTTTTCTTCATCTTTCTGCAGCATAAATATTTATATATATTCATTTCATAACTTTCATCAAATTTATAACTTGCTGCTATGTTTCTTACATTATATTCATCTCTCATAATTTACTCCTTATAATATTAAATATTCTATTATTTGTTTTGAATCGGATAGGAGCTAGATAATTAACCCCTATACCAAATTCCCGCGCCATCATGTATACCAGCCGGTACACAGCAGTTCTTTTTATTCTCATAAGATTCTTCTCCTTTCTCTAAAAACTTGAACTGTAAGCAGTCCTGTATCCGAGGATATATTAATCCTACCTATAATATGACAGATATAAAAATCATTTTTATATAAAAATATCTGCATATTCAAATCAACTTCTATAAGCTTATAACCAGCTTCGTGATAGTTACCGTTATATGTATACCGTTCACCATTCTCTTCAAACACTTCTGATATTACCTTAACTGTTACTGTTCTGTTTCCGTACATTGACCATGAATCATAATATAATGTGTCAGATATGGTAGTCCAGTCAGCCCATTCAGAATCCGCAGCCAGACAATCAAGCCTGTAGCCCGGTTTTAATTTGATATATGTACCTGCACTGGTATTTTCTACAAAGTATTTGATACTGCCATTAGTCCATCTGTTCGTTCCTGCTTCATCTGTAGCAACCCACTCTGTGCCTTCTGTCCATTTAACCGTAAGACCATAATTAGAAGCTGCATGTGCTGTAATTGTAAGCTTTGAATCTACTATAAGACTTGATAAGACACTAAATACTATTGTAAGTATCATAATCAGACTTTTTAATATTTGTTTCTTCTTCATATTCTCTCTTTCTCCTTTCTGCTAAGTTTTTCTCCTAGCTGACTTGGCTATATTAAGCCTGTATTATAATAGTGTAAGATATTATTTTTTTAAGAGATAAAATTACATATCTATTTTATAAATATCTTCCTACAACTATTACATCTTATATATGACAGACACTATAATCATTTTTGATGATTTTTATATAAAAATATCTGCCTATAATAGTTATGTTACATTTTTTAGTATCTTTATGTGTTGCATTAAGGCTTTTTTATTGTTCAGGGCATAAAAAAACTGCCATTCATGCAATACACACTTATGACAGTCTCATTGTTTCATTATTATTCTATTTATTCATCAGATATCATAATAGATAAGAATATAATATTCAGCATGTAAAGTATCCCAACAAGGATAGCCTACATATGTGTATCCGGGTATATGCCAGCTTCCAACCCCTTCATCCTCATCATCATCTATAATATACATTTTCACTGACGTAGGTTTAATTTCATCAATTATTTCTTCTGAACCGTCATCATATCTTACCTTAACATTAATTAATGCTCCGTTAAGCATAAGACTTTCTGCTTCTGATTCAGTGATTTCACCATTAATATATTTCTTAAAAATATATTCACCAACAGTTGCATCTCTTGTGTCTTCAACGCCGTCACTTGTTCTGAAATCCATCATACAATATACTGGTGTTTTAGCCTGTTCTTCTGGTTCAGAAGGCTCAGAAGGTTCAGAAGGCTGTGGTTCTTCAGGTGTTGGTTCTGGTTCACTTGGTACATTAGGAACATACTCAGGCTCACTTGGTGTATTTGGTACATCAGGTGTCTCTACAGGCTCATTACTTGGTGTATCAGATGGTGTATCAGATACATTTCCATTATCTCCTGCATTTTCATTTCCTTCTGATACATTGCTGTCTGTATTTCCACCATCAGCTACAATTGTATCTTCCTTTGGCTCTTCCTTTGTTACTACATCTGCATTTGTAGTTTCTGTGCTTTCAGTTGCATCTTCTATCTTAGCATCTTCTGATACCTTTACTTCTGTACCATCTGTCTTTACAAGTGTAGAAGCATCCTTTACCCTGATATCACTCACTGAAAGCTTTCCATTATCAGTAGATGCCTTTCCTGTAAATACAGCCTTATTGCCATTGTTATCAATCACTTCGATAACAGCCTCGCCATTTTCCCCTACTGTGGCATTGCCTTCTAACTTTGATGTATTTCCTTCTGCATCTGTGTAATCAAATACTACCTTGCTTGACTTCTTTGTATTATTTTTATCGGCTGTTGTTACATTCTCCTGTGTTACTGTTGTATCATTATCCTTTACGGTATTATTCTTCTTTCCACAGGCTGTCATTCCAAAGGCTGCTGTAAGTACTGCCATTGCTATTACTGTTGTTTTAAATATGTTCTTTCTCATAGGTTTATTCTCCAATATTAATATAAATATACATATATGTATCGTAATACTTTTTGTACATATTGCACATTATGATAATATCATACTTTCTGTTATTAATCAGTAAATAAGCCTAATTTGATTTTTTTACTGAACATATAGATTATATTAATATATATACATATATTAATATAATCTATATGTTCATACATTTCTCTCAAAAAAAACAATCAAGAATCTTTTTCCGCTTCTAATTCTTTAATAAGACTCTCTTTAATATCCGTTATATGTTGTCTGAAATAGTTGTGATTTGTTGCTTCAAAATTAAGTATCCTGTTAAGTTTATAATTGAGGCTTTCCAGTAAAACCGGATTTTTTATTATAAATCCAAAAAGAGCGATGCCTAAGCACCGCTCTCTCATGTCAAAAATATTAATTATTAGTTGAACTTACGTTTTCTAGCTGCTTCTGACTTCTTCTTACGTCTTACGCTTGGCTTCTCGTAATGTTCTCTCTTACGAATTTCCTGCTGAATGCCTGCCTTAGCACAGTTTCTCTTGAATCTGCGTAATGCGCTATCTAAAGACTCGTTTTCTTTAACGATGACATTTGACATACTACTTCCTGACCACCCTTCTGTTGCAAATTGTGCGCCAAACTACATAAATAGGGTATTTACTAATCGCACAAAAAACATTATATCACATTTTTGCAAATCGTCAAGCCCAAATTATCTAATCTTACACTAATCTTGCATATTATCATTACTGTTCAGAGCTATCTCGAAAATACTGTGTATTTTCGAGATGTGGCGTATCCGCCATATAAAATCTGATAAACACACATAAAAATGCCAGCATTTTTATGTGTATCTCTCAGATTTTGCATAGCTCTGAACAGTAACAAATTATCCAATCTGTGCAAGAATTGTATCAGGTACTTTAGCAATAAGCTCATCAATACCGGCAGGGTTCTTACCACCAGCCTGAGCCATATTAGGACGGCCGCCACCGCCACCACCAACAATAGGAGCAAGAGCCTTGATAAGGTTACCAGCATGAGCACCCTTGGCAATAACATCGTCTGTTGCCATCGCAATAACGCTTACCTTATCAGCACCCTGTGCGCTGACGATAACAACAACTCCTGAACCAATCTCACCCTTTAACTTATCGCCAAGGTTTCTTAATTCATTCATATCAACGCCGTCAACCTTAGTTGCGATATACTTAACGCCATTAACTTCCTTGATATCTCCTGCTGTATCTCCAAGTGCATTATTAGCAAGCTCGGCCTTGAGCTTCTCATTATCGCTCATAAGTGACTTAATCTCATCATTCATAGCTGTAATCTTCTTAACAAGCTGTACAGGCTCTGCCTTGGCTGCCTTAGCTGCCTCTTCAATAGTCTTCTCAAGTTCAGCGTAGTACTTCATAACACCCTTATCTGTAAGAGCCTCAATTCTTCTTACACCTGCAGCAACACCTGCCTCAGATACAATCTTGAAAAGTCTGATATTAGCTGTATTAGCAACATGAGTACCGCCACAGAATTCCTTAGAGAAGTCTCCCATAGCAACTACTCTTACCTTCTCGCCGTACTTCTCACCGAAAAGTGCCATAGCTCCTGTCTTCTTAGCTTCCTCAATTGTCATTACATCAGTAACAACAGGAATAGCCTCTGCAATCTTTTCATTAACAATATCTTCAACCTTAGCAATCTCTTCCTTAGTCATGCTCTGGAAATGTGTAAAGTCAAATCTTAATCTGTCAGGATCAACGTATGAACCCTTCTGCTCAACATGATCACCAAGAACAATTCTTAAAGCCTTCTGAAGAAGATGTGTTGCACTGTGGTTCTTGCATGTATCTGCTCTGTAAGCAGGGGAAACTTCCATTGTTGCAGTATCTCCAACCTTCATCATACCCTTAGTCATAGTTCCGACATGACCAATCTTGCCACCCTTTAACTTGATAGTAGTCTCAACAGCGAATTCTCCTTCAGATGTCTTAATAACACCCTTATCGCCTTCCTGACCACCCATAGTAGCATAGAATACAGTCTCATCTACAATAACAGTTCCCTTATCACCCTCAGATAAAGCGTCAACAACTTCTTCCTCTGTTGTAAGAACTGTAATCTCAGATTCATTAGTAAGCTTGTCATATCCGACAAACGTGCTTGTTATAGCAGGGTCAATCTCATCATATACAGTTGCGTCTGCACCCATATAGTTAGTTACCTTACGGGCATTTCTTGCCTTAACTCTCTGCTCTTCCATAGCTGCATTAAATCCAGCTTCATCAATTGTAATATTCTTCTCTTCAAGGATTTCCTTAGTAAGATCAATAGGGAATCCGTAAGTATCATAGAGCTTAAATGCGTCTGCTCCTGATAATACTTTTTCACCCTTAGAAGCAAGTTCAGCTTCCATATCATTAAGGATGCTTAATCCCTGGTCGATAGTCTTATTAAACTTATCTTCTTCTTCAGAGATAACCTTAGTAATAAATGTTCTCTTTTCCTCTAATTCAGGATAACCGTCCTTAGAGCCTTCAATTACAGTTTCACAAAGCTTAGATAAGAACTTTTCTTCAATACCTAGAAGTCTTCCATGTCTTGCAGCTCTTCTTAAAAGTCTTCTTAAGACATATCCTCTTCCTTCGTTAGATGGCATAATTCCATCACTTACCATAAATGTTACTGAACGGATATGGTCTGTGATAACACGGATAGACACATCCTGCTTCTCATCTTCCTTATACTTAACTCCAGCCATCTCACAAACCTTGTTGCGAAGTGCCTGTAATGTATCAACATCAAATATAGAATCAACATCCTGAACAACAACTGCAAGTCTTTCAAGTCCCATACCTGTATCAATGTTCTTCTGGATAAGGTCTGTGTAATTGCCATGTCCGTCATTGTTAAACTGAGAGAATACGTTGTTCCATACTTCCATATATCTGTCACAGTCACAGCCTACTGTACAGCCTGGCTTACCACAGCCATATTTCTCACCACGGTCATAATATATCTCAGAACATGGACCGCAAGGACCAGCGCCATGCTCCCAGAAGTTATCTTCCTTACCAAATCTGAATATTCTTTCAGGTGCAATACCGATTTCCTTATTCCATATATTAAATGCTTCATCATCATCCTGATATATAGAAGGGTATAATCTGTCTGGATCAAGTCCTACAGCCTCTGTTAAGAACTCCCATGACCAGTGAATAGCTTCATCCTTAAAATAATCACCAAATGAGAAGTTGCCGAGCATCTCGAAGAATGTACCATGTCTTGCTGTCTTACCTACATTCTCGATATCACCTGTTCTTATACACTTCTGACAAGTTGTAACTCTTCTTCTTGGTGGAATCTCCTGTCCTGTAAAATATGGCTTAAGTGGAGCCATACCTGAATTAATGATAAGCAGACTGTTATCATTATGTGGTACTAAAGAAAAGCTCTTCATCTTCAAATGTCCCTTGCTCTCAAAGAAATCAAGGTATAATCTTCTTAATTCATTCACACCTCTGTACTGCACTTTAACTTCCTCCTGATTATTCAGTAATCTCTTTCTCTTTATTCTCCGATGCAGCCATCTTAGCTGCCTTCTTGGCATCTGCTGCCTTTCGGAGCTTACCACCTACGAATACTGCAAGTACCAGTAACGCAAGCATTATAACAAATCTTACCACTTCGTAAGCTATCTCGCCCACGAGCGCGCTGACTAACCCAACCATATTATTACCTCCACGAATTATAATAAAAGCCTTCGCAATAATTTATAATATCACAAGAAACAACATTTATCAAGATTTCCAGTTTCCATCTGTCAAGAAATGCATTGCACGCTGCTCAGCCCCCTTAATTATATTCTTATCATAGCCTATAACATTAAGAAGCTTGATTGCATTCCTTGTTGTTGCCGGCCCGGCATACAGCTTATAGTCAAATTTAACCTCGTCTTCAGTAACTTCCTCCTGAAAATGATAGTTGCTGTAACAGTCCTTAAGTATTGTCGTAAGCTCAATATCATGTGTTGCTGCAAAACACAGTGCTCTGTCTGTATTAAGATTCTTTAATATTTCTGATGATGCTGCAATTCTCTCAACAGTGTTAGTTCCACGAAGTACCTCATCAATAAAGCATAGAACCGGTCTGCCTTTTTTACCAACTGCGTCAAGAATTCTCTTTAATGACTTAATCTCAACAATATAATAACTGTCTGAATTGGCAAGGTCATCCCTTAATGCCATTGAAGAGTATATCCTATATACCGGAGCGATATATTCTTTGGAAAGGCTTGTTCCTATAGTCTGTGCCAGAATACTGTTGATTGCTATTGTCTTTAAAAATGTTGATTTACCTGAAGCATTAGAACCTGTAAGAAGAACATTTCCTTTAGTTGTTATTGAATTACACACAGGATTATCTATAAGCGGATGATACACTTCTTTCACACTAAGGTTATTAGTATTTTCCACAAATTCAGGCTTACAGTAAAATGGCAGGCTTTCCCTGAATGATGCAACAGCAATTGATGTCTCTATGAATCCAAGTGTATCTACAAGGTTATATGCATCCTCACTTTTGGCAGTTATAAGCTTTGTCATCTTATTAAACTTCACAATATCCATGTGCGTTATCATTCTTAGATAATCAAGTACAACCTCTCCGATTGAACCATCAACATTGCCTGACTCAATCATCCATGAGCCTTTTGTTACTTTAGAAAAGCTCTTTAATATCTCTTTAAGCCTGTTACACTCTGGTTCAAGAAAACTTATATTGCTTTCACATATATCTTCAGAT
>OGNH01000373.1_pt1 | contig 15436 bp, 11 predicted proteins | sample 1573451 | NCBI WGS metagenome assembly OGNH01 (sample SAMEA2581986, study PRJEB24529) | metagenome | biome: Human gut stool | place: China | collected 2011 | reverse complement strand
TGATTGGAACGATATTTTTCCCATTCATAAAAAACAATCGTTTGTCACTGACACTGCTTTTTTCCACGGCAGCTCCCGCGGCTCCTGTGGTATATTGGCTCAGAACGGCCCCACTCTTTTCCTCCGGTCCGATACTCTGCTTTACAACATCTATAATATTCTGGCTCTGCTGCTCTACTCTCATCCTGTGCACTCCTTTTACCTTTTCAGCTGTGGTTCTATAGAGTAATCGAATATGAAGCATAAAAATGGCGCATAACACTATGCGCCATTCATAGCTGATATATATATCGGTCATATCAGCACCATTATTAAGCTGTTCTTCGCATTTCGCCAGCCCCCGAAATGCAATCAGTAACGAAATACCGCCACGCCGTACGGCTCCAGAGGATACGCGATCGAGTATGGTCTGCCGTCACATTCGGCCTCCACCGCCTTGTAACTCTGCGGACGCTGTCTGCCGCATCCTCCAAACTCTTCGGAGTCACTGTCCAATATCAGCTTGTAGGTCTTCTTGGCAGGCACTCCCACTCTGTAATCCGGTCTTGCCACCGGTGTAAAGCTGCACACAAAGAGCAGCTGATTTTTTCCGTCCTTGCTCTTGCGGATGAAACTGTAGATGCTTCTGTCCGCATCGTTCGCATTGATCCACTCGAAACCGCCCCAGCTGCTGTCGAGCTCGTAAAGCGCCGGATTCTTCCGGTAAATATGAAGCAGTTTTTTCACCCAGTTCTGGATATGCTTGTGATCCGGATTGTCGAGAAGGAACCAATCCAGCTCACGCTCCTCACTCCACTCGCGAAGCTGTGCAAATTCCTGTCCCATAAATAAAAGCTTCTTGCCCGGATGTCCACACATATAAGCATATGCAAGCTTAAGATTAGCGAACTTGTCCTCTCTGTCACCAGGCATCTTGCCTAACATAGAACATTTCAGGTGAACAACTTCATCGTGCGATAATACAAGTATAAAATTCTCGCTGTAAGCATACATAAGAGAAAATGTCATCTTACCATGATTAAACTTTCTAAAATAAGGGTCAAGCTTCATATATTCAAGGAAATCGTGCATCCAGCCCATATTCCACTTGAATGTAAATCCAAGACATTCTCCGTTATCAGGGTCACCACTTACCATTGGCCATGCTGTAGACTCTTCTGCAATTGTAACCGCTTGTGGAAATCTCTTTCTCATCATACTATTAAAATGCTTAAGGAAACTCATAGCTTCAAGATTACCATTACCGCCATACTGGTTAGGAACCCAGTTGCCTTCTGTCCTTCCGTAGTCAAGATAAAGCATAGAAGCAACTGCATCTACTCTTAAGCCATCAATATGGAACTTATCAACCCAGAACATTCCATTGGCAATAAGGAAATTCGATACCTCATTCTTGCTGTAATCAAATACCTTAGTTCCCCAATCAGGGTGTTCGCCCTTTCTTGGATCTGCATATTCATATACACAGCTTCCGTCAAAGTTCGCAAGCCCATGTGCATCTTTTGGAAAATGTGCTGGTACCCAGTCAAGTATTACACCAATATTCTTGCTGTGCATATAATCCACAAAATACATAAAATCCTTAGGACTTCCGTATCTTGCTGTTGGTGCATAATATCCTGTAACCTGATAACCCCACGAGCCGTCATATGGATACTCTGCAATTCCCATAAGCTCTATATGTGTATATCCCATATCTGATACATACTTGGCAAGGTCTGGTGCTATATCACGGTAATTCATATAACCGTCCTCTGTACCATCTTCCTGCTTCTTCCACGAACCAAGATGACATTCATATATAGACATTGCTGACTTTAAATGGTTCTCTTTCTTCTTACGTTCAACCCATACGCTGTCTGTCCACTTAAATCCATTAAGGTCAGTAATAATTGATGCTGTCTCTGGCCTTAACTGTGCCGCATTGGCATATGGGTCAGCCTTGTAAATAGCCTCACCACTCTGTGAAATAATAAGGTACTTATACATCTGTCCAGCCTTAGCACCCTCTATAAATAACTCATATATTCCACCATCTGAAATCTTCTTCATATCATAGCCATAGGCTTTCCAGTCATTAAATTCACCTATGACGTACACGTCCTTCGCCGCTGGTGCCCATACCGCAAAATATACTCCGGGCTTTCCATCTTTCTTCGCTATATGTGCACCCATTTTATTATATATCTCGTAGTGTGTTCCCTGTCCAAAAAGATATGAGTCTAACTCAGTTATTCTTATCTGTTCATAATTAATTGTCACAGCCATATATTACTCCGCCCTTCCACATTAATAATATTACTTCGCATATACTTTTGTATTAACATTATTTTATCATAACATTAAATTAAATACTATTAATTTTTTGACAATTGGTCATTTTTATAATAAAATTTCTCATATATTTTGATAATCCAATTAATTACTTCTATCTTTCACTTGACATCATAATTATAGGAATTTATCATAAAACTATTAATAATCAAAGGAGAATTCATAATTATGATTTATTATCTGATAAGTCCGAATTATATTAATGTTGTGACTTTTGCCAGCATAATATTTGCATTTGCAATAACGTGCCTTGCTATATATATGGGTAAAAATATCCTTCCCCGTGATGGCGGCAGAGCTTACGCAATTAATGGCTCAAAGTCAGTCGGCAAGCCAAGAGGAGCAGGAATTATATTTATCCTCGTATTTACAATAACCTGTATGATATTTGTCAATTTAAGTTCTGAGATAATCATTTATCTTATACTTGTACTTGCAGCAATGCTCTCAGGTTACCTTGATGATGCTTCGTCATCACCTTGGGGCGAGCTTAAAAAAGGTATTATAGATTTCGTAATTGCGGTTATGGCGGCAGTTACATATCTCCACTATAATCCTAACACATTTGACATATCACTCTTTAAGCTTACAGTTACACTTAACCCAATCATATACGGTGTTCTCATCGTTATATTAATATGGGTCAGCATAAATGTAACTAACTGCTCAGATGGTGTTGACGGCTTATGTGGAACTCTTTCGGCAATTACACTTTCATCTGCCTATGTATTATTTATGATATTTGACATTGAAAGCTCATTCCGCCACACAATACTTATTATGGTAGTATGTATTCTTGGTTATCTGTGGTTTAACGCATCACCTAGCAAGCTGCTTATGGGCGATGCAGGCTCAAGGGCAATAGGAATATTTATAGCATTTGCTTTTCTTAAGTTACACAGCCCTCTGCTTTACATTCCACTTGCCATAGTTCTTATAATTGATGGCGGACTTGGTCTTATTAAGGTTTCATTTATGAGATTTCTTCATATAAAGATTATGCAGAATATAAGAACACCTATCCACGACCATATGAGAAAGAACAAGAGCTGGTCTGATGCACAGGTCGTATTCAGATTTGCAATAATACAGCTTGTTATTGCGGCAGCTATAATATATGCAGTTATATAGCAGCATCTGTTGATACAGCAATTTCATTCAACAGATATCCTGTCATAATCAAAAAGGCAGTAATCTTAATTATATATAATTCCCAGAAATATCCTTTCCTTCAAAACATTATATATAATTAAGATTACTGCCTTTTTTATTTATATTTAATTAGTTATTTTACACGGCAGGCATAATAGAATATTATTTAAGTAATTTCTTTCTTTTGTGTTCTTCCAATCTCTTACGTCTTCTGTGTTCGCGTTCCTTAACCTGCTTGTCTATTATCTTATCAACCCCTTTTTCATCTGTCTGCTTAACAATTCTTACATCATAATACAATCCGTTATCATTATGTTTAACCTTAAGCTTTCCCTTAAATGTGCCATGCTCCTCACACACAAATACTGAATAATATGTCTTTGAAGTTGTCGCAAACCATTTTATAAGTCTTTTCATAGACTTGCCACATATATAACACCTGCACGACCTTGCAACCCTGTCATCGGCTGCATTATCCCTTGTCTTAAAACCTCTTGAAATATATTTCTCATATGTCCCAAAGTTGGCATATATCTCAGTTTTTCTATCTTTAGGTATTCTGTATGTGTCAATGCTCCCATACACCTTTACGCTGTCAAAATCCATCTGCTGGAATATCCTTGCCGTGTATACAGCATCATTAATTGCTGAATGATACTCTGCATCCTCGCTGAAACCAAGCTCCTCAATAGCCATCTTAAGACTTCTTCTTGTCTTGCCGTCTGAGTATACCTTGCTGTATAACTTCTGCAGATCATAATACATAAATGGAAATGGAAAATTGTTCTCAACCCCGAAATGCTTCATATTCCTTTGAAACTCTGTAAGATCTGAACTTCCCCAGGTTATAAATTCATAGTCATCACCACACCATTCAAGAAATTCTTTCGCCGCACTTGCAAAATCATCTCCCATTTTGAGTTCATCTTCAGTAATTTCAAGCATTTCTGATACTTTACCGTGAAGTTTAACATATTCTACAGGTCTGATTATTCTTTCCCACCGTCCGGTTATATTCTTATGTTCATCAAGCTTTACAGCTCCTATCTGTATAATCTCAAATGGCATTTCTTCTATAGAATATTCTTTTCCTCTGTAGCTCTGATTCCATTCAAGGTCTAACACTATATAATTCATAACCAATTCCCTTCACAGTAAATTATTGATATTTATTTTGTATATCTTTGGCAATAGGAGCAAGCTGTGATACAAGGTTATTCATATCCTCAAACATAGAACTCTTGGTTGTTCCTAGATCGTTGGCACGCTCAATATGTGCAAGCACCTTCTGTAACTGCTGTTCCTGGTCATCAAAGCAGTCTTTAACATCTGAAAGTCTTTTTTCAGAAGACTGTGTAACCTCGCCTATCTCCTCCTGAACTTCCTTAGCTGCATCTGCTGCTTTTATAATCTGTTCAAATACTCCATATGCTGCATCTGCATCTTCAACATTCTTTCCAAATACTGACTGTGACTCCTCAATATTATTATTAAGCTGTGTTGTACCCCTTTCTACCTCAGAGATACTTCCGTCAACTGTGCTTACAAGTGTCTTTATCTCCTCTGCAAGGTTCTTTACCTCGCTGGCAACAACCGCAAAGCCCCTTCCCTGCTCTCCTGCTCTTGCCGCCTCTATAGAAGCATTGAGTGCAAGCATATTAGTCTGATTCGCAATTGCTATAATCTGCTGCATACAATCTTTAATCTGCTGTACAGACATCTGAACACCGGCAAATGCACTCTTTATCTCACCAAAACTCCTGCTTACTTCTTTTGAACTATTCTTTAATTCATCTACCTTTTGCTGTGCCTCTCCTACAGAGTCAACAATACCATTTTTTACACCATCAAAGCTTGTTGCAATCTGACCTACATCAGCAAATACAGATGATAATTCCTGTACCTGGTCTTTTAATCTTTCATTCTCTTTAGTTGCAAGCACAAAGGCTTTCTGTATATCTGCCATCTCATCAAGTGACTCTACTTCCCTCTCTGCAAGCTGTTTCTGATATTCAATAATACTGTCTGCAACGTGTATGACTGGGTGCATATCTAAAGTTTCTTCTTGTGCCGATATAACATTTTCTTTCTGTGTTTTTAATTTTCTGCCAAACATATAATATCCTCCTCTTTACGATATTTGCTGTCATTTTATGAGTATTAAATTTACTTCATTTGCAAAATGGACTTTAAACAGTAACATTTATTCAAATACTACACAAGTCATTGTCTGGTTAACAAACTGCTGGTTGTAATGCTCCCCATAACCTATAAGACCAGCGTGGTCTCCTAATACGGACATAGACTTAAGATATGTTTCAAAATAATGCTCCTGTGAGAAGAGTAAATATCTGAATACACAATTAATAGAAAATACACCTGATATGTGTGTAAAATCTTTCTTTATCTGATTAATAGTATTTTCAACAACATGGGATATATCCTGTAATTCGAGTAATGTAAGAACATCAGAATCATTAACCTGGCGATAACACTCAAGCTTATCTCCAACAACTTCTTTAATAGATATTATACATATATCCTGACCATTCATCTTACCTAATGGATTCTTAAATGTCTGTGTCGCCATCTCCTTATCACCAATATTTAATATATCCTGATATACTTTTCTGGCTGGTCTTCCATTAAGCTCTCCTATAAGATACTTACTTCGGTCAGTCTTAGATGCAATAAAACGGCAAGCTGGAACCTGCTTATATATATTTTCCTTATAAACCTTAATCTTACCATCATTATTACGAATAAGTGCATATGCATCAGCATCAGCATAGATCTTTCCATTAACTGATACTTTTCCTCCATCACCAGTTCCACCTACAAGTGATATATGCTTCTTTCCAAGAACGCTGTAGATTGTAGTAAGCACACACGCATCATTACCTGAACAAAAGTCAATACATATTGTATTATTCTCTGATGCAGCAACCTTATTTATATCTTCCTCAAGTCTTCCAATATACTTTACAGGCATAGTCGAAGCCTGCTCAAGTACATTAGTCACTACACTTAAATTCCCCTCCATAGCAATAACTGCTACGCCATTATCCGCTACAACTGTCTGTCCTCCGTAGCTTCCTCCAATACAGCCAATGCTTGGAACACCTGGAAAATGTCTTTCCAGCTCTTCTACATGCTGCTCAAACTGCTCATTATTAGACATCAATAATAATAATTTTGGTGCAGTAATCTCACTTATAGCCTGTGCGAGATTACCACTCTTATCTACTCTGTATATCTGTTTCACGTTGTTCACCTTTCAAATAATTTTGATAATATTTTAGCGTAATTATAGTACAGCTTATTTAAGAATTCAACTATCTTGATTTTAAGACTTACGAATTACACTCCTGCAAACATATACCATTCTCCTTTGTCAGCTTAGACTTCCCCGATATTTTTTCATTATGCCATAATTTTGTGCGGTTTTCAGCACATATAAAGTTCCGCAAGGAACTTTTAAGATGAGCACTTTTGTGCTCGTTATACCATAATGTTATGGCAATTATATTATTTATATTTTTCACTTATTGCCGATTCGATAGTATAATAACTGTCGAAATAAAAATATAAGAAAGGTCGGATATTTATGATAGAAAAAACAATATTTCCACGAGAAGAAAAAGCTGAGGTTTTATTTGATAAAATCTTAAGCGATAAGTGGGCATATAACAAGCTTTTTCAGACATTCTGTGATAATTTATTTTGCAATGACGATTCTGGTACTGATCTTTCGCCACTACAATTTACCGAGGCATTATTTAACTGCTACACTAACAAGGATTTATCTGCATTTCTTATGGCTATAAGCCAGAACACACTGTTTGACTTACTGAGAAATTCTTTTCTTATTCCATATCGCTTCAATGCTGACGGAAAACAAAATCCAATTATTATGACTGACGATAATGGTATTCTCTTACCAGAATATAAGAATACTGTTCACGAAAAAGACTATCAGCATTTTTATAACATTTACCAAAATCTTCATAATAATAAGAATATCTTTCTTGCCAAAGCCTACAGATACAGTCATATATATGGCGATGACCCATCTATTATTGAACAGCAGATTATTGAAGAAAATACAGGCATACTGCTTATCCGTGAGCTTCCTGACACAGTAAAACTTAAAGAAACTGAAGCCGAAGCCTACAGTGCTGTATGGGACCTTATGCTTGAACTTGAGAAAAATCTTCCTATGGCGTATATCTTCTATGGTCAGGACTCATATATAGATAATAACAAGCATTTTGATGAGTTGGGAATATTCCTTCCTAATTCTATCTTTTTGAAAAATCTTGAAAATCACGTTAAGAAAGCTGAGGAGATTATATATGCCAAAGACTAATTATATAGATATTATGGAAAAAAATCATATGGAGATACCTTGGCACGACTATACCAATGCTGACAGCAATGCACTGATTTCCGATGCTGACCTTATCGAAAAGGCTTCTGTTATCGGACGTGTCGGCTTGATTATGCTCTCGTGTGGTACTGGTGCGTGGCGTGTGCGTACATCTATGAACAGACTTTCCAAGGAGCTTGGCGTAACCTGTACTGTTGATGTTGGACTTATGTCTATTGAATTTAACTGTTTTGATGGAAATGACTGCGTATCCCAGTCACTCAGCATAGCTAATACAGGTGTCAACACATCAAAGCTTTACCGTATGGAGCAGTTTGTCGATAACTTTCCAAACGAAGAAGCTCATCTTACCGGTGAAATAATTCATAAACGTCTTGATGAAATTGAACAGATACATACCCTGTATTCACCGGTCAAGCTTGGACTTGCCGCCGCTCTTGCGTGCTGTGCGTTCACATTTCTTCTTGGTGGCGGACCTATTGAAATGCTTTTCGCTTTTATCGCCGCCGGTGCAGGTAATCTGATAAGAACCAAGCTTATTAAACACCATTTTACTTTGTTTTTAAATATAGCTGCTTCTATATCAGCTTCGTGTCTTATATATGCAATACTGCTTAAACTTGCCATTCTGCTGTTTAACATACCGTCAGTACACGAAGCCGGATATATATGCTCTATGCTCTTTATAATACCCGGATTTCCATTTATTACAAGTGGAATTGACCTTGCCAAGCTTGACATTCGTTCAGGTATTGAAAGACTTACTTATTCAGCAATCATAGTTCTTGTGGCAACTGTATTTGCGTGGATTATGGCATTAATTCTTCATTTACAACCTGAGGAATTCTCCAGCCTGAATATTGGCAATATAACTCATCTTATTTTAAGATTAACTGCAAGCTTCTGCGGTGTATTTGGATTTTCAATTATGTTTAACAGCTCTATTCCAATGGCGGCAACCACTGCTGTTATTGGTGCTATTGCCAACACACTCCGTCTTGAACTTGTTGACTTTACTGCAATACCTGCTGCCGCTGCCGCATTTATCGGAGCTGTAACTGCTGGACTGCTTGCTTCATTTATAAAAAAATATAATGGTTATCCACGTATATCATTAACCGTGCCTTCCATTGTTATTATGGTTCCTGGACTTTACCTGTACCGTGCAATATATAACTTTGGAATTATGTCACTGACAGAAGCGGTTTCGTGGTTCACCTCCGCAGTTATGATAATAATAGCACTTCCACTTGGACTTATATTTGCAAGAATTATAACTGACCGCACCTTCCGTTATTGTACATAATAATATAATAACAGCCGCCAGCTTTATTGTAATATGCTCCTGTCAGGTAAACATATTATTATACTGGTGGCTGTTATCATATTATTAATTATCCGTCTGTTGCTTAAAATATTCCTCAAATAACCTGTCAATCTCTTTCCACCCTTCGCACCTCACAAATCTGTCATCAGGAAGTTCTTCGTGTATGTTCCAAGGGCGGTTAAACACTGCCACCTTACAATTATCAAAATGCATAACGTGCTCAAAAGCTGACGGCGAATCCTCTATTGCAAAATCAAATGTCATATTATAAAGCTGCTCTAAAGTCATATTATATGCATAGTCCTGTTTACTGGTTTCACGACCATATTTATCAACACAGTATAATGGAACTCTTTTAAGATTGTGTTCATCAAGCCATTTTCGTGATGGCTCATACGAATTAAAAGGTCTTCCCGTGATAATATAGATTTCGTGGCCTTCATCAACCCATTTATTAATAGTATCTGCTGCCCCTGTAGTTTCCTCATAATTTAACAGATTCTCTGGCAGATGCCCTGCTATCATCATCTCTTCATACTGTTCATCACTCAAATCAAAAGTCTTTTTCAGATTAAAAAACTGCACTTCACGGTAAGGCACATCAATTCCGAATAACTCTTTTGCAAGTTTTGTAAAATGTTTTGCTGTTTCACATAATACATCATCAAAATCTATATATACTTTCATTAGTATTTTTCCTTTCATCTGCACTTACCGTCATCTTCATCTCCTTCAGTTAATTATGTTTTTCTACCAGATGATATATTCTCTGATTGTCAGAAAGAGATTCCCTCATGCAGCCAGCTATACTTTTTAGAATAACTTGAATCTTTTCACGCGTTCATTCATCTTATCTGCACCCTCTGCGAGGTTAATACTTATTGCTGTATTCTCTTCTGAAGATGCTGCAGTACCCTGTACCACACCTGAAAGCTGTTCTATTCCCTGTCCAATCTGTTCTAATGACTCTGCCTGAGTGTTAGCTTTCTCCATTGTGTTCTGTGCCATTTCTGCAAAAGAATTCATATCTGAAATAATCTGGTTAAAAGCTTCTGCTGTTGTTATTGTAATTTCATTTCCTTTTTGAATTTCAACTAAAGTCTTATCAATTAATTCTCTTGTATTAACCGCTGAATTAGCACTATCTGCTGCAAGCTTTCCAATCTGGTCTGCAACTACCGCAAATCCCTTTCCTGCTTCACCTGCCCTTGCAGCTTCAATAGAAGCATTAAGTGCTAACAGATTAGTCTGGGAAGCAATATCTTCAATATCGGTAATAATATTACCTATTTCCTTGGATATTTCTGTAATATGTTCCATCTCTGTCAGTAAAACATTCATTTTTTCTTTTTCTTCGTTTGCTTTGTTTGCAGAAGCCTTTACACGTTCAGATGCGTTCTTTGTTTCACTTGCTGTATCCACTGCAAGGTCAACAACTGTATCTATCGTTGCATTCAGTTCCTGGATAACTCCTGCCTGCTCTGTTGCACCATCTGCTAACGACTTCGATGCACTTTCTACTTCTTTCGCATTATGTGTAACCTGTTCTGCAATACTGCTTATCTCTGACAATGTACTGTTAAAACGCTTTAAAATATACAGAAGCGAATCCTTTAATTCTGAAAAATCACCCAGAAACGGTGTAATATCATCACCATTTCTTGTTAAATCACCCTGTGCTATGAATTTAACCTCCCGTGAAATCTCGCTTACATAATCTGAAAGTATATTCATAGCTTCCTTAAGCTTTGTAATTGTTTCACCAAACTCATCATCAGATTCATATGTAAGCATATCCACGTTAGACAGCTCACCCTTTCTAAGGCTGACAACTGCCTCATCAATCTGACGTACTGGTTCTGTAATTGAGTCTGATATTATCTTTCCTATAATTGTTGCAATCACTGCAATCGCTAATCCTGTTATGATAATGACAATAAAAATAATTATTGTACATATATTAGCAATTACTTTTGCCGTATCTAATTCCGCCTGAAAATCATCGCGTACTGAATTTAACTTTTCTACAAATTCCTTATTACTTTCATACATGCTTCCAATCATAAGATTAGCAGCATCAGCCTGTTTGCCTTCTCTACTAAGCTTATATATTTTATCTGAGGCTGACCTGTAATCCTCCCATGCAGAGCTTGCCTTTTCATAATCAGCTTTACCTGCCTGTGCTTTCTTATTTGAATTAATTATTTTCTCTAACTTAGAAGATATATCCTTTATCTGATTCTCCATATCATTAGTTTCTTTTTCACAGGCTGCCATAGCTGCTGTATCTGTTTCTACAAGATGCTGATACTGTTTGATTCTATATTTAGCAGTTATTGTTTGTAATTCCTGCAGACACTCAAGTGAAGGAGACCACACTTCCGTAATACTATGTATAGTCGAACGAATCACTAATGTTGATACAAGTGCCACCAATACAAAAAAAGCTGTCATCACTAATACCGCCATCCGGTATACCTGCAATTTCGCTGAAACTTTTAAATTACCTATCCATTTTCTTAACTTTGCCATATAATTTCCCTTTCTTTTGTTTTTATTTGTTTAATAAATTTTTCTGAATCACATTACAAAAAACCGGGTAAAAACCTCATATACCCAGTCTCATAATTATTGTCCATCAGACATTGATAAAACTATCACAATTCAATTTTAAATGCAATAGAAATTTATACTTATTGATGTAGTTTTTGTATGATTTTTTAAGAATGGATTTAGTTCCCTGTGCCCCCTTTTATTTTTTCGTTGTTCCAACTACTCATTTATATATTTTTATGGTGCTCACAATCACCATAAAATAAAAAATGCAACAATGAATTTTCACAATCATTGTTGCAAGAAATTAATGTTCCCTGCGGGAATCGAACCCACAACTAGCGCTTAGGAGGCGCTCGTTATATCCATTTAACTAAGAGAACAAGCTCCGTATCAGGGCTTTTCAGCCTTCAGGCTACGGTAACCATTTTTATTATGTGAGCTTAACGCCACTTATTTAATTATATCACATCTGTCCATTTCAGGCAAATATTTTAATTATTAAACTTAACACTTCCCTGCAGCCATATCTGCCCCTTAAATCTCCTGCCAACAGCGGGTTCTCCAAGCAGATGAGCCTGGTTAATGGCAACAGTCATATTAAGATCATTACATTCGATAACCATTATATATATTTTCTCTTTGGTGTAATGATTAATCTCCTCAGACAACTCAAGTATCTCGCCGACTACCTGATACTGGTCGCACTCAACACCACAAGGCATAAATGAAGAATCAACTATTGAAAATACATCTTCCTTTACAATTCTGTGTGAAAGCTCATTGTATGTATCTATATCTTCTATTGTCAGGCTCTCTATTGCCGACTCGTCACCCTTCTTAGCCGCCTGTATAAGTCTTTGTCTGTCGTCCTTCTCCTTCTTCATTCTGACAGAATCTGACTTATTATTTCTTGTTGGAAGCATAATTATTCCGCCAAGTGACAATGCCGTAAGGCTTACCATTTTATTCTTTATTGGAATTTTATATACATAGCTTCTCGAATCTATATCGTAATCTTTCTGGTTAAGACCTTTTTCATCACAAATGTAATCCAGATAATCCATTACATTTTGCAGATAAAATATAAGGGTAACACCTGTCTTTGACTCATCACATACAACTGCATAGGATTCCTTATCCAGATGTCTTTCTATTGTAATCTCATCATTATCACATCTTGTTCTTCCAATAACAAATGGAAAATAATATTCATATATGAATTCTTTATCTTTAAATCTTCCGTATATGTACAAACCTGTAGACTCGCTTATTCTTACTATGACCGCACCACGGTTAAGCTCATTATTCTTTATAACAAGCCCCTTCTCCAAACTGTCCAGAATACCTGCGTGTATCATCTGCTCTTCAAAGTCCGAATCCACCTGCTCAAATCCTATAGCCTTTATATATAAATTCATAACAATCCTTCATTCCTGTATTACTCAGTATCTACAATAAACAGTGTAAGATACTCCATAAGATCTTTTTCCACCTCATCTTCATATAAAGATCCATCTGAATGTTTTAACATTTTAATTACCGGTCTGTCAGTAAACTTCTTATTCTGCCTTACAACAATGCCCGTTTCACCCTCACTTGTAATAACCTTAATTCCAACAGGATATACTGCTACTGTTTCAAGAAGCTTCTCTGCTATTGTTGCATCATATTTCAATCCCTGATTAGCTTTAATATACTCAATGGCCTCATATATCTTGAGCTTAGGATTACCCACACCACTTATAAGACTGTCAAAATCATCGCATAAAGATACAAGCTTAACTTCCATTTTCAGTTTATCTCCTTTATGAGAAAATGGATATCCCTTGCCGTCTATTCTTTCGTGATGTAAAAGTATTATTTCTTTAGCTATATCCGGTATCCAATCCTCGTCCTGAACAGAACTATACCCAAATATAGTATGCTTCTTATATTCTATTGCATCTTTAGTATTCATATATGTTTCATTGGTGTTCATATATGGTGTCTTAATGTATCTTAAACCTATGTCGTGAAGCATCGCTCCCATGGATACATTTTTAACCTGCTTATCACTCATTTTAAGTCTTAACGCCATAATTGTAGATAATGAACACACGTTGATACAGTGTGTATACATATCTGTTGATAAATTTCTTATCTCTGTTATATTGTTAATAACCTCTGGCTCTGAAAGCACAGATTCAATAATTCGTTCAGCCTCTAAACCTAATATTTTCAAATCCTGATTATGCTTGTAAATGTGTTTCTCAAGGACATTTTTAACAACTTTCCTCGAATTATTAGTCGTTTCTTCAACTTTATAGATATGTCTGTAATAACTATTACCACTATGCGATTTAGCTTTGCTATTGGATTCATTACTATCTATGTCCGATTTATTCAATTCATTATCGTGTAAGTTCTCTGCATTATGGCTGTCATTATTCACATTATCGCTGTCATTTTTATTATTGCTTTTATCTTGATAATAATCACTTTCACCACCATTATTATCGGTGTTACTGATGCCATCTTCGCTTACATTTTCTATTTCTTTATTGTAATTATTATCATTATCTATCCCTGTGCCATTACTATTATCAGAATAAATGTCATCGTCTTCACCCAGCTTATCATCTGTTCCAATAATTATATGACCATATTCCCCAGGGTCAATTATTTCATCAGGATATTCTTTAATGCTTAGACTTTGTATTCCCAAATTCCTAATTCTGTTAATCAATTCTGAATTCAATACAACATCTGCATGTATAAGTACTGTGCCACTATCTGTCACTATAGGAAGGGCTGTTATCTCATTTCCCTTAAGATTTTTTACCTTAACCTGTTTCATACATACTCCATTTCCAGCATCTAAACTATCATAATAAACATCTAATATTATAAAGATAACACAAATTAATCTATATATCAAATAATATATAACAATTAAAAATATCCTGTATTGACGATAAATCATATGCACCCATATCACACTTTTCAGTACATATAATTCATCATCAACACAGGATAACAATTATGTTAAATGTGTTTAACTAATTAACTTATTAAATTAAATACCTTGTGAAACCAAATATGTTATTAAATCAAATGTCTTGTCAGACTATATCTCTTGTTAAATTATATTTTGTTTCTTAATATTTAATTACTTGCTAAGTTCTGTCTTTCCACCCATATATGGCTGGAGTGCCTTTGGAATTCTAACGCTTCCATCAGCCTGAAGATTGTTCTCAAGGAATGCGATTAACATTCTTGGAGGTGCAACACAAGTGTTATTCAATGTGTGTGCAAAATACTTGTTCTTGTCTGGACCCTGTACTCTTATCTTTAATCTTCTTGCCTGAGCATCACCTAAGTTAGAGCATGAACCAACTTCGAAATACTTCTTCTGTCTTGGTGACCAAGCTTCTACGTCAATTGACTTAACCTTAAGATCAGCTAAATCACCTGAACAACATTCAAGTGTTCTAACCGGTATATCAAGGGAACGGAACATATCAACTGTATTCTGCCATAACTTATCAAACCACATTTTGCTGTCTTCTGGCTTACATACAACGATCATTTCCTGCTTCTCAAACTGATGAATTCTATATACACCTCTCTCTTCAATACCATGAGCACCTTTTTCTTTTCTGAAACATGGTGAATAGCTTGTAAGTGTCTTTGGAAGC
>OGNH01000366.1_pt1 | contig 15781 bp, 16 predicted proteins | sample 1573451 | NCBI WGS metagenome assembly OGNH01 (sample SAMEA2581986, study PRJEB24529) | metagenome | biome: Human gut stool | place: China | collected 2011 | reverse complement strand
TCTACGCAAGTTGCGCAGAAGTTGTCCGTCGAAAAAGTTGGCGATGATGCTGGGGTAAGTAAAGATACTATTCGCCGTTTCATCCGCCTGACCAACCTTATCCCGGAACTGCTGGACATGGTAGACGAAAAGAAGATCTCCTTCAATCCCGCTGTGGAGCTGTCCTATCTGGACGAAAGCCAACAGCGGGATTTTTTAGAAGCCATGGAGGACACCCAGAATGCGCCGTCCTTATCGCAGGCGCAGCAACTGAAAAAGATGGCACAGCAGGGAGAGTTCAGCTACGAAAAAGCCTTTGATGTGATGGGACAGGAGAAAAAGAGCGAGAAAGACACCGTGACCATCAAAAACGAGACCCTGCGGAAGTATTTCCCCCGCAGCTACACGCCCAAACAGATGGAGGAGAAGATCATCCAGCTTCTGGATGCGTGGCAGAAAAAACAGCAGCGTCGCAACGAGCGCTGACCCGTAACGTAAGACCCGATGGGTCTTTTTTGTTTGCAAAAATTTGGAGACTAACTATTAAAAGTCAAGCCCCAAAATGAAAAAATCCGTCTGCCGACCGCTGCCCCTGACAAACAGCATTCAAATGCCATAATCAATGCAGCGAGGGCGACGGAGAGAATAGCAAAGCAAGCCCGGCCAACCCTCGCAGAAACAGAATAGCATTTGAATGCTTCGGTTTGTCAAGGGTTCGCTGCGCCAGCTAAGTTGTTCTTGGATTTGGCTCAGGCTCTGGAGAGAATCAGGCAGCTACAAGATATGCTTTGCCAGATTTCTGCAAGGCATAGATTAGCCGCACAAGTTTCTTCGTGGCATGGGATAAGGCAACATTGTAGTGCTTTCCTTCAGCACGTTTCTTGGCAAGATATTCAGCAAAGACGGGATTCCAGTGGCAGACGTACTTGGTTGCGTTGTAGAGGGCATATCGCAAATAACGAGAACCACGCTTCTCCATGTGAGCGTAACAGTTTGTAAGTTTTCCGGACTGGTATGTAGATGGAGAGCAGCCAGCGTAAGCAAGGATTTTGTCAGGAGATTCAAAGTTGGAAAAATCACCGATTTCAGCAAGAATCATGGCTGCTGACTGGATACCGACACCGGGAATAGAAAGAATCGGTGGATTCAGTTCATCCATGATTTTCTGAATAGAAACTTCAATTTCATCAATCTCGGAGGTGAGTTCCCGAATGAGTTTAATGGTATGCTTCAGTTCCAGAAATTTAGCAGGCATAACGGAACCAATGGAAGTTCTGGCAGCATCTCGAATCTGGATAGCCTTATCTTTGCCATAACGACCCTTGGATGCTGTCGCAAGAAGGTTTGTCAGCTTGGTGAGATGAATTTCTGAAATCTGTTTTGCACCGGGATATTCACTGAGGAGCGCATAAACCGAAGCAATATGGAGAGAGGGAACGAGCTTCTCCAGTTCTGGAAACAGAATCGTGACCAGTCTGGACACTGACTGCTTCAGCTTGGCTCTTTCACGAACCTTATCGAATCGGTATCTTGTTAGTGACTTTAACTCTTCGTTATGGTATGCTGTATCCGTGTAGGACTTGAGGTCTACATCGGACAATAGCATAGTTGCAATCGTTCTTGCATCCACACGATCGGTTTTGGTTTTGCGAAGGCTGAGACTTTTTCGGTACAGGTTGGTGTGCAAAGGATTCATGACATAGACGGCCAGGTCATTGTCAAGAAGAAATCCAAGAATGTTGTAGCTGTAATGTCCGGTAGCCTCAAGTCCTACTTTTATTTTGTCTGACTTTTTGGTACAGTCTCGAATCGTCTGAAGCAGCTGCTTGAAGCCATCCATGTTATTGGGGATGGTAATGCAGTCGGCACGAATCGTTCCGTCCGAGTCGAGAATACAGCAGTCGTGCTTATCCTTGGCAACGTCAATTCCAACACAAACCATTTTGATACCTCCGGCGTATTTATTTCGATGCTGTTCAGGACCACAGACTTCTTTGCTCTTGTAACCTCGTTCTAAATAAACCGTCTGGCGGTATCTAACTGATTAACATTTCAACAAAGAAGCTGTGGTTGGAGCCTCCCAAAAACCGTCTTTGCGGTAGTAACGCCTCACCAATCCACAGCACCCTGAAACTATTGTAGCATTCCGCTGGAGAGCGGTCTATAAATACTACTATTTTATTATACGAGGTAACGCCTATGAACAACACAATTCCTTTTCACTCCGCAACTCACGCCCCGCAGATCACGGTGGATGTGAACATCCTGACCATGCTGAAGCAGGCAGCATCCTGTTTGACCGAGGCAGCAGGCAAGGATGTGTACCTTGCCGCCATCGGTCCCGATATGGAGCTGACCATTATCATGGAGGAGGATGCCCCTTCCGTTCTGCCTTGTTTTGACGAGGACGATGCCCTGATTTCCGTGAAGGGTGCGCCGCTGTTTATCAGCTACAATCCGGCGCAGGTCCTCAAGCTGGCAGGCAAGCGGTACCTGACCGGCCCGGTCATCTTCTACCGCACCGATGGGCACAGTACCATCGTGTCCCTGACGGTGGAGGACATTTACCGCTTTCAGACCTATCTGGAAAGCCACAGCACCACCCTGATGGCAGATGGGCAGAAGCTGACCTGCATCTGCATCGACTGAGGTGTGCCATGCTGAACTTTTTTATCGGTTTCGCATTTTTTGAAGCCGGCGCTTTTTTCGGCTTCTTCGTGGCAGCTCTGTTGAACGCCGCCCATGCCTGGCAGGAGATCTCTATCAAATTCGAGGAGGACGATAATGGAACAGAACGAGAACACCTTGTCGGTGCTGAAAATTGCACCGGGACAGTATCCGCAGCAGGTCGAGATTGACAACAACCTGAAAGCCTTGCAGGAGGCGGTGGGCGGCACGATTGCTGCTGTTTACCCCTTTGCAGACCCAGTGGCTATCATCTGCAATGACGATGGTAAGCTCATGGGTCTGCCCCTGAACCGTGCTCTTCGGGATGAAAACGGAGAAATGTATGATGCCATTGCCGGAGACTTTCTAGTGGTGGGATTGGGCGAGGAGGATTTTGCATCCCTGACCCCAGAACTGGCGCAGAAGTACGAGCAGCTTTTCCATCAGCCGGAAGCCTTTCTGAAACTGGGCAACCGTCTGCTGGTGCTGCCGGTGCCTGATGAACCTCCGGCAGAAAAGCCCCGCACCAAGCCTCCGGCAGAGCATGACCGCTAAAATCACCCTGCTGCACGGGAGGTGATGGCAGTGCAGGAAGAAATCGAACAGAAGTCATTCAACATTATGATCTCCACCACAAAGCTGTCTGCCCGGACTGTCCTGCGGGCGGTAAAGGCGGCGTTTCGGCTGTACCAGTCCAAAGCATCCCAAGGTAAGCAAAGCATCCGCACCCTTCTGCGGCAAAACCGGGGTGTGTCCAGCGTGGAGATCAGCAAGACCGGCATCCGTGGGCTGGAACGCTATGCCAAAAAGTACGGCATCGACTACGCTATCCGCAAGGACAGCTCTGAAGTGCCGCCCCGGTATCTGGTCTTTTTCAAAGCCCCGGACGCAGAAGCCTTCAACTCGGCGTTCAAAGAGTATTCGGCATCTCTGCTGAACAAAGACAAACGCCCCTCGGTGCTGGCAAAACTGCATGAACTGGTGCAGGCGGCGGCAGAACTCCCCGGCAAAGTCCGGCATAAGGAACAGGAGCGTGGACTGTGACCACGAAAAAGCTGACAAAGCTGCTGGCACTGTATCTGCCCTATATTTTGCTGGGGCTGGTGGCAACCAACATTGGCGAAGCGTGGCGGCTTGCCGAGGGCAAAGAGCTGGGGGATAAGATCATGGCGATGATGGGCACCGTTCCGGTGGCGTTTGCGAACCCGCTGCCCAGCTTGCATCCGCTCGATTTGCTGGTGGGCTTGTGCTGCGGTGCAGGGTTACGGCTGGCGGTCTATTTGCGTGGAAAAAACGCCAAGAAGTACCGCCACGGCATGGAGTACGGCTCTGCCCGGTGGGGCACCGCCAAGGATATTGAGCCGTTCATGGCACCCAAGTTTGCAGACAACATCATCCTGACCAAAACGGAACGGCTGATGATGTCCAACCGCCCACCGGACCCCAAAAACGCCCGGAACAAAAATGTGCTGGTGGTGGGAGGCTCCGGCAGCGGCAAGACGAGATTTTGGCTTAAACCCAACCTTTTACAATGTCATAGTTCCTATGTGGTCACTGACCCGAAAGGTAGTATCGTGGTCGAGTGCGGGAACGCACTTCTGAAAAACGGTTACAAGCTGAAAATCCTGAACACCATCAACTTCAAAAAGTCCATGCACTATAACCCCTTCGCCTATGTCCACAGCGAAAAGGACATTCTGAAACTGGTCACGACCCTGATGACCAACACCAAGGGTGAAGGGTCCGGCGGGGACCCATTCTGGGAAAAATCGGAGCGTCTTTTGCTCACCGCCCTGATCGCCTATCTGCATTATGAAGCCCCGGTGGAGGAGCAAAATTTCGCCACCCTGCTGGAAATGCTCAACACCATGCAGGTGCTGGAGGATGACGAGGAATATCAGAACCCGGTGGATCTGCTGTTTGAAGAACTGGCGAAAAAGAAGCCCAATTCCTTTGCCGGGCGGCAGTACAAACTTTACAAGCTGGCTGCCGGTGTTGTATGCTCTAAAAGACTTCTTAATCAAGCGGTTGGGAAGTCTCTTAGAACACACAACCTAAAACCGAAGAAAGGAGCGCAAGTTATGAGAAAAAACGAGAAAATCACAGCTCTGTACGAACGACTGAGCCGTGATGACTTTGGCAAAGATGATGACCAACAGCGTGAGAGCAATTCCATTTCCAATCAAAAAGCTATGTTGGAGGAGTTCGCCGCACGGCAGGGCTTTACAAACATTGTCCATTTCACGGACGATGGTATCAGCGGCACTTGTTTTGACCGCCCCGGATTTTTAGCCATGATGAAAGAGGTTGAAGCCGGGAATGTGGAATACCTCTGTATCAAGGACATGAGCCGCATGGGTCGTGACTATCTGAAAGTCGGTCAGATTATGGAAATCCTGCGTCAGCGTGGCGTTCGCCTTATCGCCATCAATGACGGCGTGGACAGTGCCAGAGGGGACGATGATTTTACCCCTTTCCGCAACATTATGAACGAGTATTACGCCAGAGACACCAGCCGTAAAATCCGTTCCACTTTCCAGTCCAAAGGCAAGTCCGGCAAGCACCTCACAGGCACGGTCATTTACGGCTATCTCTGGAACGAAGCCAGAGACCAATGGTTGGTTGACCCCGAAGCCGCTGATGTGGTCAAGCGCATCTTTGCCATGACGATTGAGGGCTACGGTCCGTATCAGATCGCCAGCAAGCTGAAAGAAGAAAAAATCCTCATTCCGTCCGCTTACCTTGCCCGGCACGGCGAGGGCGTGAACAAAAACAAGACTTTCAAAGATGTGTACGGCTGGGGTTCTTCCACCATCTGCAACATTCTTGAAAAGCGTGAGTATCTGGGACACACCATCAATTTCAAGACCCGAAAGCACTTCAAGGACAAGAAAAGCCATTATGTCCCGGAGGACGAATGGACAATTTTCGAGAATACCCATGAGCCTATCATTGACCAGCAGACCTTTGACCTTGTGCAGAAAATCCGTGGGAATGTCAGACGCTACCCGGACGGCTGGGGCGAAGCAGCTCCCCTCACAGGCTTGCTTTATTGTGCCGATTGCGGCGGCAAGATGTATGTCCACCGTACCAACAACGGCAAGCGTATTTCTCAATATACCTGTTCCCAATACAGCAAAGTCCCAGTTGGAAAGCTCTGCACGACACAGCACCGTATCAATGAAGATGTGGTACTGTCTCTTGTCTCTGAAATGCTGAAAGCCATTGCCGAGTATGCCAAGCATGACCGAGCCGAGTTTGTCCGTGTGGTGCAGGAAGCGCAGTCCAGCCAGCAGACGGCAGAGGTCAGGAAGCAGCGGACACGCCTTGCCACAGCAAAGCAGAGAGTTTCCGAGCTGGAAGTCCTGCTCTGCAAAATCTATGAGGACAACATTTTAGGCAAGCTGTCCGACAGCAGATACGCCACTCTGGACGCTCAATACGAAAAGGAACAGTCCGAGCTTACCGCTGAAATCTCCGTTCTGGAAAAGGCTGTCAAGAGCTATGAGAAGCACGAAAAGGACACTGACCGTTTTATCGCTCTGATTGACAAGTACGAGAACTTCGACAAGCTGACCATTGCTATGCTCAACGAGTTTATCGAGAAAATCCTTGTGCATGAGCGTGACCGCAAAGGCAGTATACAGACCACACAGGAGGTCGAGATTTACTTCAATTTCGTGGGTCGTTTCGTTCCCCCTGCGTTTGGCGAAGTGGAGCTTACCCCGGAGGAATTAGAGGAAATCCGCAAGCGTGAGGAACGCAAGGACAGGCTCCACCAGAACTACTTGAAGCGGAAAGCCAATGGTAAACAGAAAGAGTATGAGGAGCGCACGAAAGCCAAGAAAAAAGCGGAGATTGAAGCCAGAAAACAGGCAATCCGCACCGAGGATATTGCCAGAGGGGTATTTATCCCGGTGAGCAGTTTGCCGCAGCTGGGACCGAGAAAGGGAGCGTGATTTTATGAAAGAGTTGAAACCGAGAATCCATGAGAACGGTATGGACTATGTGTTGGTGGGCGACTACTATGTGCCGGACTTGAAGCTGCCGGAGGAACGCCGACCTATTGGGCATTGGGGACGCTTGCACCAGTCCTATCTGAAATTGCACCGTCCCATGCTTTACAACGAGCTAATTTTGTCCGGCAGCCTCCACACCGTCGTTGCCGATCTGAACGAGCAGGCGGCAGACAGGCTGGACTTGATTATCCGGCAGATGATGAAAGCCGAGGGCGTGACCGAAGCCATGAAAGCGGAAAATCAGATGTTATGGGTGCAGTCAATGAACTCCATCCGCTGCCGGGCAGAGGAAATCATCAAGACGGAACTAATCTACTGTTGAGAGAGGTAAAGCTATGATTTTGGAAGCCATGTATAATGGGGAGTTTTATCCCTGCGAGACAGTTGTACCTACATCACCGGAATACCGAAAGGCAGTCATAGCCTGTGAAAAGCTCATGGAGCAGTTGTCCCAGCGGCTCAGCAAAGAGGACTATGAGCTGGTGCAGGAACTCCGGGCGCAGACAGCAATCGCCCAATGTGAAGAAAGTGAAAGTCACTTCAAGTATGGCTTTTCCGCTGGGCTGATGTTCAGCAGGAAGCCCATGAACAAGTGCAGCAGAAGAAAGAAAAATGGATGAAGAAAGCCGCCTGAGCAGAAAGAAACTGTTCGGGCGGTTTCAGCATTCGCCAGTAGATTTATTCACACTCTTGTGATAAAATTTACTACAATCAAGAGCGTGATAGCACTAATTTTATGGGGGGATGCTTAATGAATAGAATTTTGAAAAAATTTTTACAGCGGGGTGTCGATTTAAGTCCTGTGGGAGTTGAACTCCGTGAGGATAATACAAATTATTTTTGTACCCCAAAAGGGGCATCGGTTTTTGGATGGGCAGGGATAGATGGTATCCACTTCTGTTTCATTCGTGGATTTGGAGAGATGGTTTTCTCTGTCAGCCCCATGAATACTTCTCCTGATTATGTTCATCCAGTAGCTGAAAATTTTACCGACTTTCTGCGGCTTATACTGGCTTGTGGTGATGTGGCGGCAGTGGAACAAGCGTGGATGTGGAACGAAGCACAGTTTGAAGCCTTTCTCAATGAAAACCCTACAACCCAGGAACAACAGCAAACTTTATCGGAAATTTCAGAGAAGATGAATTTGTTGCCTATGGAACAACCGTGGACATATATCAAAAACCTGCAATCTTCCTTTGATTACAGTCAGATTAAATACACAGAAGATTATTACGATAATGATATGACTTCAGAAGCAGAATTGGTTGCCCCTGAATGGAAGGTCTACTTTGATGGAGATTTCTGGGGACATCGAGGTAAAGACCGTGCCGGAAAAGAGATCAAGCTGGATAAACAATTCGATTGGGCTGGATATCATTGGGTAATTCCGGCAGCTTATTCATGTAGCAAAGGACTTGTCGTTGATTTTTGTATGCGAGTTGATTCAGAAAGCATCCGTGACTTCATGAAAAAATGGAATCTGGACTGGGAAAATGACTCATGTGAAAATTTTACCCGTGAGCAACAGATGCAGATGGAATGGGAAAACCCACTTTGTTTTAACTTCAAACCTTGCTTGAAGTTAAACGAGAAAATATTACAGACAACCCATGGCTGCGCTGTGAGCTTTAATCCTTGTCTGCCAGATGGCGTTATCAATGAGTTGGAAGCAAAATGGGCAATCGACCATTATGGGCTGGATAGTACTTATGGCTGGGTCATATGCAGAGACGTATTTCCTTGGGGAACCAAGCATCACCCTGAAATCAATAAACTTTTTCTTACAATGGAGCAGCAACCAGGACAAGTTCCAGGCTCACATTTCAAAGTTCACGCACCCGGAGATTCATTTATGTTTTCCCATCCTGTTAGCGGAATAACCCATACACTGACCGTGCAGGAAATAGAACAGCAGACAGTTCCTCAAAATAGTTTTGGTTCTGATCGCTGGATTTATCCGACACATTATATTGCCATGAGTTATACACTTACCCCTGAACCGATGGAGAACATTTCGGTTTTTGATTGTGATGAAGGCGATAGACCGATAGAAGTTACACCAGACGATCATTCGTTCCGTCCAGTTGGCAGTAGTTCCTGTTTTGTTGTTGGTGTTATTGGTGGTGCAGATGGTCCGACAGCAGTTATATATGGAACAAATTCACAAGAAAAACTTCATGCTGCTTGTTCTGCTCTGCACTTTGAACCGGTTGGTGATGATGTCGAGTGGCGTATCGTGTTCAATGTTACGCAGTTTGACAAAGAAACATTCCCAATTATCTAAAAATACCCTTAGAACTCTAAGGGCGCACTTCTATACTCTCTGTCGAGAGTAGTGCGTCCTGCGGAGCTTCATTCTCCGTCAGCAGAAGAAAACTGCATGACCGAGAATGTTGCGTCACTTCGTTCCGTCAAGGTGGCTACACCCCCTTGCGCCGCTAAAGCGGCTATCCCCTGTGGACTTGCCGTCCGCAAACGGTTTTGACAAACCGTTCGCCGCCAGCAAGTTTGAAAATCAAGAATCTTAATTTGATAAAGGAGTGTGATTCTATGAAAAAGAAATTACCCATAATCCTCTTGGGTGTTATTTTGGCTTGTGTGTTGGTTTTCGGTTTCCTTTATGCAAACAATGACATTGGTAAAACCGCAAACAGTTTAGAAGCAGACATTCGCCAATCTCAAAAAATTTTGGATGATTGGATTGTTGATGGAAGCATTTCCGACACAATGGCTGCATTTATTTCTTACCCACAGGACAAGACAGACCACACTTTTTCTGTCTATGTAAATCGCCCTGGCTTGTCTTTTGGATATTTCTTCCGTGGTGGTGGAGATATAGTTGAGGTTGATGATTACATTGCAGAGTTTGTTGTTGAGGGAAATAACGAAAGGGCATTTATCTCAATGAATACCCAAAATATTGTTCGACTTGAAGTAGATGATGGCAACGGCATTCAGGTGATTGATATTGATAGTGGCAAGCCTTTCGCCATTGTCCTGCCCCTCAATGTAGGAAACATCTGTTTCTATGATACGAATGGAAATGTTGTGGAATATCTTCGCCAACAACTTTGACCAACTTCAATTTACCGAACTGAACACAACAACTGAATACCGAAAATCAGACCGTTGACTGGTCGCACTATGCGAAAAGTTGACGGTCTTTTTTTATCCGCAAAATCAAAAAAGGAGGTCAATTACAATGACAAAACCGAAAACCCTTGAACAGCTTCGAGCCGAAAAGGAACGAGCCGAGACGCAGCTTGCACAGGAACAGCACAAGCTGGAGCGTCTGGAGAACAGAAAGAAGTATCTGGAGAAAGGCGAACGCACCAAGCGCACCCACCGCCTTTGCAATCTGGGCGGCACGATTGAGAGCCTTGCCCCGGAGGTCAAAGATCTCACACGCACCGAAATGACAGAGCTGATGGAACACATCTTTTCTCTGTCCGAAGTCCAGCGAGCCGTCCGTCACATGGCGATTACCCACATCAGCCAAGCAAACAGAGAAAAGGAGTTGAAAGCCGATGGCACTATTTCATCTGAGCGTCACGCAGACTAAGCGAAGCGCAGGACAGTCCGCTATTGCTTCTGCCGCCTACCGTGCCGGGGAGCGATTGTATAGCGAGTATTACGGCGAATACAGCGACTACACCAGAAAGGGCGGCGTGATCTGCTCCAACATTCTCCTGCCGTCCCATGCACCGCCCGAATACGCAGACCGCCAGACCCTATGGAACGCCGTGGAAAAAGTCGAGCGTGGAAAGAACGCCCAGCTTGCATACAGCTTTGACATTGCCTTGCAGAATGAATTTTCCCTTGAGGAAAACATCGCTCTTGCAAGGCAATTTTTATTGGAGAACTTTGTGAGCCGGGGCATGGTGGTTGACTTCGCCGTACACCAGCCAGACCGGGAGGACGGCGGCATACCAAACCCGCATTTTCATGTGCTTTGCCCCATCCGCCCCATCGAGCAGAACGGCAAATGGGGACTAAAGCAACGCCGGGTGTATGAGCTGGACGAGGACGGCAACCGTATCCGAGACGCAGACGGAAAGTTTGTGTTCAACGCCGTTCCCACTACCGACTGGGGCAGTCCCGAAACGCTGGAATACTGGCGGCAGACATGGGCGGAGCTATGCAACGCCAAGTTTGCGGAAAAGGGGCTTGACGTTCGTATCGACCACCGAAGCTATGAGCGTCAGGGCGTGGAGCTTCTTCCCACCGTCCATGAGGGCGCAACCGTCCGGGCAATGGAGAAGAAAGGCATACGCACCGAGAAGGGCGAGTTCAACCGCTGGATCAAGGCAACCAATGCCGTTATCCGGGACATCAAGAAGAAAATCGCTCTCCTGTTCGATTGGATTGCCGAAGCAAAAGCAGAGCTTGCCAAGCCGCAGGCACCCGACCTTGTTTCTCTGCTGAACGCCTATTACACCCAGCGCAGAGCCGGGGCGTATTCGCAGAAAGGCAAGGTCAGCAACCTAAAGGAGATGAACGAGACTTTCAATTATCTCCGGGCAAACGGCATTTACTCCCTTGAAGATTTGGAAAGCCGTGTCAGCGAACACAGTGCTGCCACAGAGAGCTTGAAGAAAACGCTGGACGAACAGACCGCCCGAATGAAAGCAATTAAGCAGATCTATGACAGCTCTGCTGCTTTCCAGAGCTTGAAGCCTGTCTATGACGGCTTGCAGAAAATCAAGTTTGAGAAGCCCAGAGCCAAGTACAAGGCAGAGCATGAAGCGGAACTGAAACAGTTCTACGCCGCCAGACGAAAGCTGACCGGGGAGTTCCCGGACGGCAAGGTGGATATGAAAAAGCTGTCCGACGAGTATGACGAGCTGGAACAGGCGCACAACACCACCTATGGCGAGTTTAAGACCGTCAGAGACGATTTACACCGCCTTTGGAAGGTCAAGTCATGTGTAGATACTGCCGCCCGATTTAACGAGCGCACAGAGGAACAAATGCTCCAAAATCGACCCCAAACACGACACAAAAAGGAGGATATGACACGATGAAAAAATACGACTGGAAGAACGAGTACAACCCCATCCGCAGAACGGCAAAACGCCTTTTGAGCGGAGAACCTTTGACCGATGGCAGACCGCTTTCCGACCTGATCGAGCTGGACGAACACACCCGGAAATGCCTTGCCTTTGAAGCCACCCTCACCGACCACCAGATTGATATGTTGCAGGAGCTGGGCTATCTGCCTGTTATCATGAGACAGTACGGCGAGGAATGTGCGAACTGCCCCTACACGCTGGACGAGCGTGAGCATGGCATTTGCAGACGATGCGCTGTTTTCAAGAAGTAAGGAGGACGCCCATGCAGTACACCCAAGCACAGATCGACCGGGCAAACGCCGTCAGTCTGGAAGATTTTCTCCGCACACAGGGAGAGACACTTATCAAAAGCGGACGAGAATACCGCTGGAAAGAACATGACAGCCTGACCGTCCGGGGAAACAAGTGGTTTCGACACAGCCAGAGCAAGGGCGGCTATCCCATTGATTTTGTCATGGAGTTTTACGGCAAGTCCTTTCCCGAAGCTGTCCAGCTCCTGACCGGCGAAAGCGGCGAAGGACAGACCGAAGCCACCACAGCACCGCCCACAGCGTTCCACTTGCCCTTGCACAACCGAACAGCCGACAGAGCAATCCAATATCTCACAGAAAGCCGAGGTCTCAACAAGACGCTTGTTGAGGCTTTTCTTCTTTCCGGGGATATTTACGAGGACGCAAAGCGGCACAATGTTGTGTTTGTCGGCAGAGACCGAAGCGGTACGCCGAGATACGCCCATGTGCGAGGAACGGCAGACCCATTCAGACAGGACATTGCCGGGTCTGACAAATCCTATCCGTTCCGACACGAGGGTAATGGCAATCAGCTCTTTGTCTTTGAAGCGCCGATTGACCTGTTATCGTTCATCTGCCTTTATCCGCAGGACTGGCAGACAAGGAGCTATCTTGCCCTGGGCGGCGTTTCGGGAAAAGCCCTTGACCGTTTTCTTTCTGAACGCAAGGACACCCAAAAAGTATTCCTCTGCCTTGACAGCGACACCGCAGGAAGCGAAGCCTGTACCCGACTGGCACAGTCCATTCCCAGCGAGATCGCCGTCATTCGCCTTGTCCCGGCAAGGAAAGACTGGAACGATGTTCTCCGTCAGCAAGGGGACATTCCCAGCCGCAAATTCATAGCCGAGACAATCACGCTGCGAGAGCTGCCCACCGCCCAGCCTGTCCCCATGCTCCGTATGGCAGATGTGGAGCTGACGAGCGTGGATTGGTTATGGTTTCCGTATATCCCCTTTGGAAAGCTGACCATCATACAGGGCAACCCCGGCGAGGGCAAGACCTACTTTGCCATGCGTCTTGCGGCGGCTTGCACCAACCGAAAGCCTTTACCCGGTATGGAGACCCTTGAGCCTTTCAACATCATCTACCAGACCGCAGAGGACGGTCTGGGCGATACCGTCAAGCCCCGACTGATGGAAGCGGAAGCAGACCTTGAAAGAGTGCTTGTCATTGACGATAGGGACACACCGCTGACCCTTGCCGATGAGCGCATAGCAAGGGCAATCCGGGAGAACAACGCAAGGCTGGTTATCATTGACCCGGTGCAGGCGTTTCTGGGCGCAGATGTGGACATGAACCGGGCAAATGAAGTGCGCCCGATATTCCGCAGTCTGGGAGACATTGCACAGGCTACCGGGTGCGCTATCGTGCTGATCGGACACCTGAACAAAGCCGCAGGAACGCAAAGCACCTACCGGGGATTGGGGTCTATCGACATTACGGCGGCAGTCCGCAGTCTGCTTTTTATCGGCAAGCTGAAGGACAGCCCCACAACGAGGGTGCTTATCCATGAGAAAAGCTCCCTTGCGCCGCCCGGACAGTCCCTTGCCTTTTCTCTGGGAGACGAGAAAGGCTTTGAGTGGATAGGGGCTTATGACATTACCGCTGACGAGCTTCTTGCCGGGACAGACACCGCAAAGACCGAGAGCAAGACCGCACAGGCGCAAATGCTCATTCTGGAACTGCTTGCAGACGGAAAGCGTATGCCGAGCGCAGAGCTGGAAAAGGCAGTCAATGAGCGTGGGATTTCCTCACGCACCATGAGAACGGCAAAGAGCCGTATCGGGGACAGACTTGTGACCGAGAAAGACGGCACAGCATGGGTCTGCTATCTCCGAGACTGACAGCAGGAACACGGCAAGCGTGGCAAAGACGGCAAGGTTTTTATAGATACCTTAATGTTGCCGCCTTGCCTTGTTCCCTCATACCGACACCGTCCGATGATGAACAGTCACCGGGCATTTTTCATTTACAGGAGGATTTTGAATGAACAATACCGCAACCAACACCGCCACTTGCCCGACTGTCAGAAAGCAGATTGGCAAGACCACCTATATCGTCCGTGTCCATTTCAGCCAGACCGCAAAAGAGACGATGGAGGACAAAATCAAGCGTCTGCTCCGTGAGGAAGTCCGCAAAATGTGACTTCTTTTTGAATTTGATGAAAAAGTCCTTGACTTTTCGTCTCTGGCAAGACCGCAAAATCCATCCTCATTTCCTGTGGTGCCAGATTAGCCCCCTTCGACATCCAAGAGCTGCGTGACCTCACTATGTACGATGAGCTGCAACTGGACACGCTGGGCGATAAGAAAACGGCATTGTTCCTCATCATGAGCGATACGGACAGCACCTTCAACTTCCTCATCAGCATGGTCTACACCCAGCTTTTCAATCTGCTGTGCGACAAGGCAGATGATGTATACGGCGGCAAGCTGCCCGTTCATGTACGGTGTCTCATCGACGAGTGCGCCAACATCGGGCAGATTCCCAATCTGGAAAAGCTGGTGGCCACCATCCGCAGCCGTGAGATCTCTGCCTGCCTTGTTTTGCAGGCGAGAAGCCAGTTGAAAGCCATCTACAAGGACAATGCGGACACCATCGTGGGCAACATGGACAGCCAGATTTTCCTCGGCGGCAGTGAGCCGACCACCCTGAAAGACTTGTCCGAGATGCTGGGCAAGGAGACCATCGACAGCTTCAATCAATCCGAGAACCGGGGCAGCCAGGTCTCCCACGGCCTCAACTATCAGAAATTAGGAAAGGAGCTGATGACACAGGACGAAATAGCAGTTATGGACGGTGGGAAATGTATTTTGCAGCTACGCGGTGTGCGTCCCTTTTTAAGCGACAAATACGACATCACGAAACACCCGAACTACAAATACCTTTCCGACTTCGACAAAAGAAACGCTTTTGACGTGGAACGGTATATGTCTACCCGTCCGGCAATCGTAAAGCCCGATGAAGCCTTTGACATATACGAAATAGATTTGTCCGACGAGGACGCAGCCGCCGAGGAATAACGGCGGCATTTTCATTTTCAACAACTTTTTTTGAGCCGCACAGCGGCAGAAAGCGAGGTTTATATGGAGTTTTTCAACAGCGCAGTTGGTGTATTGCAGACTTTGGTTATCGCGCTTGGCGCAGGTCTTGGCATTTGGGGTGCCATTAACCTCATGGAGGGTTACGGCAACGACAATCCGGGCGCAAATGCTCATGTACAGTAAAGAAGCAAACAACCGAAAACAAGAGATAGACCGCCAGCACCACACTATTCCGAACCAAAGAGCAAACGACAAGCACCATGGAAATGTGTATAACTTGCTATTCCGTTATGGAAAAGTCCGTTCACAGAACATGGAAAAGCTAAAGAGCAGCTTTCCCACATTCTGCAAACGGACTTTCCCACAACTCCATAAGATAGCAAGTTATGCACATTACGCACAGTGCCGACTGCTGCGGAAGCCCTCTCATTTCATTATCTATTCAAGAAAATAAATTATGAATTTTTTCTTTACACTACTGCGGTAGTGTTGACAACCGATTAAGAAAGGTGTAATGTGTAATCAAGCAGAAACTACTGCGGTCTTGTGGAAAGGAGGAAACAAATGGATATTAAACTTTTCGATTCAGAATTGAAAGTAATGTGTGTGCTTTGGAACGAGGGCGACACCACTGCAAAACACATATCCGACGTTCTGAAAAAAGAAATTGGCTGGAACATGAATACTACCTACACACTGATAAAAAGGTG
>OGNH01000353.1_pt1 | contig 16438 bp, 18 predicted proteins | sample 1573451 | NCBI WGS metagenome assembly OGNH01 (sample SAMEA2581986, study PRJEB24529) | metagenome | biome: Human gut stool | place: China | collected 2011 | reverse complement strand
GGTGGGGGTATGGAGTAGATAGCAAGCACAGCAAACGAGTACCCGTTTGCGGAAAATGCTTGTTGGGATAATCCCAAACCCTTATACCGAAAGGCGGTGCGGAAATGGAAAACCGAAAGAGAAATATACAGATGAAGTTTTACGTTACGGAAGAAGAAAAGCGGCTGATCGACGAGAAGATGAAGCAGCTTCCCATAAAGCAGTATGGGGCATACTTCCGTAAAATGGCGATAGACGGGTATATTCTTGTCGTTGACCGAAGCGACACAAAAGCATATATCCGGGAACTGCAAGCGGTGAGCCGGAACATCAACCAAATTGCAAAACGCGCCAATGCGACGGGGACGGTTTACAGGCAGGATATAGAGGACATTAAAAAGGCGGTGGACGAGATATGGCGGTTACAAAGACGCACCCTATTAAATCAACCTTAAAGGCTGCGATAGACTATATCTTAAATCCCGAAAAGACAGACGGGAAGCTGCTTGCGTCCTCTTTCGGCTGCGGGCTGGAAACCGCCGATATTGAGTTTGCATGGACGCGGGAAGCTGCCGGAGATCGCGGCACACATTTAGGGCGGCACTTGATACAATCCTTTGCGGTGGGAGAAACCACACCGGAAGAAGCGCACAAAATCGGCATGGAACTTGCCGGGGCGGTATTAGGCGGCAAGTATGAGTTTGTTTTGACAACTCACGTCGATAAAGACCATCTGCATAATCACTTGATTTTTAACTCGGTCAGCTTCGTTGACTACAAAAAGTACCATTCCAACAAACAAAGCTATTACCATATCCGGCGCACCAGCGACAGGATATGTAAAGAGCATGGGCTATCCGTCGTCGTACCGGGACAGGACAAGGGAAAAAGCTATGCAGAATACACCGCCGAAAAGCAAGGGACAAGCTACAAAGCAAAGCTGAAAACGGCGATAGATACTCTCATTCCCCAAGTGAAAGATTTTGACGAACTGCTGCGCCGCTTGCAGGAAATGGGGTATGAAATCAAACAGGGCAAATACATTTCCTTTCGCGCTGCCGGACAGGAACGGTTTACCCGCACAAAGACGCTCGGCGCGGCCTATACGGAAGAAGCGATAAAGGAGCGTATCAAGGGCGTGTATGTTGCCAAAACAAAAACGCTGCGGGAAGATAAAAAAATCCGGCTTGTCGTTGATCTTGAAAACAGTATCAAAGCCCAACAGTCGGCGGGCTATGAACGGTGGGCGAAAATCCATAATCTGAAACAGGCTGCTAAAAGCATGAACTTCCTAACCGAAAATAAGATTGAGTATTACAGCGAACTTGAAAGCAAAATCGCGGATATTATGACCGCCCATGACGCGGCGGCAAAGGCGGTTAAGGAAGTGGAACAGCGTATGTCTGATTTGTCGCTGCTTATCAAGCACACCACCACATACCGACAGTTAAAACCGATTTACGATGAATACCGAAAATCGCCGGACAAGGAAAAGTATCTGCGGGGACATGAAAGCGAAATTATCCTGTTTGAAGCTGCGGCAAGGGCATTAAAGGAAATGCAGATAAAGAAGCTGCCCGATCTCGCCGCGCTGCGCAAGGAGTATAGAAGCTTAAACGACAGGAAAACCAAATTGTATGAAGATTATCGGCAAGCCAAGAAGCAAATGCAGGAATACGGCGTTGTCAAAAAGAACGTCGATAGTATTCTTTACCCGTCCCAAAGCAGGGCGCGGGAGCAGGAGCGATAAGGCGCAAAACATGGGGTGGCAAGTGGAATGTTAAGGGCTGAAAACGCCTGTGTTTCTGCGGCTTCCAGCGCATGAAAACGACATAGACGATAAAGTATATTCAAACCCGCAAAAACGGCTTTCTAATTGTCCACGCAAGGACAAAAAAAGAACAGGGGCTATTCCTCGTCGGTCAAGATAAACTCCCTTTCGGAAAACTCGCTGTCCGTCATGGCTTGCAGCTTGTTCACCGCTGCGGCGGCAAGCTGGCGCATATCCTCGTCCATGTAGGGCATGGCGGCAAGGATATTTTCAAGCGTTGTTTCCCGGCTGTCCTCGGCGTAGATCGCAACAATGTTTTCTTCCTCAATGGTAAAGCGGGTATTCATGCTATCAAACCTCCAAATCCTTTTTATGCTCTTTCTGTTTATCTTTCGGCTGCTGCGCCGCCTGTTTCTTGTATTCGTCCAGCTTCTTCAAAATGGACGGTTTTTTCTGCGGCTGTTCCCGTTTCTCGGCTTTTACCGCTTTTGCAAGGTCGGTAACGGAAATCGCTTCCCCCGCCTTTGCCCGCTGCTCAAAATCCGCGACGGTGGGCGTTTGCGGCGTATTATTGATAAGCCCGTCAAAATTGTTGTCGTTCTGCTCTATGGTGTCCTCGACGTGCTTTAAGGGATTATCCCGCTGCGGCTGCTCGGCGGCTATGGCATAAGCCTGTGTGCCATTTCCCATAATGAGATACTTCCCGTCCTCCGACGCATGATGAAAACCAAAGCCCGCCGCTTCGATCTGTTCGCGGGTCATATCGGTAATATGAAAATTGCCCCTCGGCGTTCTAACGGTTTCACCCGTCAAAAGGCTGTCGGGGGTCGCTTCCGGCTGCTGCTTTTCAAGCTGCCCGTCCTTGTAGGAATATCCTTGCGCCGCGATTGCTTCAAGGGTCTTGCCCGTAACGTCGCCATAAATCCGCTTGTCTGCGTCAACCAGCATTTGCAAAGTGTCTTGTACGGTGTCGGACAAGGCTTGCTGCTGTTCGGGCGGTAACTTGTCAAATACGGGGGGCTGCTGCTCCTGCTCGGCTTGCCGCTGCTGCTGCAACTCGGTAAAATGCCCCTCAATCTCGGTAATGAGTTCCTTTGCGGTGGTCTGTATTGTTTCAAGGGACGCTTTTAACTCGGTCATTTCCTTGCCGCTGCTCCAACCAGCCACATAGCCGAAAGAGTAATCGGAAGTATCAAGGCCGAAATGCTGGCAAACCGTATAAGCGACGCTTTCCGCTTCTACCTCGCAGGTATGGCGGTCAACGCGGTTTTGCTGCTCCGGCGGGGCGTTTAAGTCTACGTCGTGCAGCTTCGCATGGGCGATTTCGTGAATGGCGGTCTTTACCGCCTGTAATTCACTCACGCCCTCTTTGATTGCAATACGCTTGTCGGTCAAACTGAAATACCCATTTGCGCCGTTTGTGATCTGCTCAAATGCAATCGGGACGGGGGACGCTTTTTCAAGGGCGGCGAAAAAATCCTCGTACTGCTCCACATCGGCAAGCAGCGGTTTAACGGAAAGGTCGGGAAACTCCTTGCCCTCGGTCTGCGAAATATCAAAGACGGTTATAACCTTAAAGGCGGGGACGGTGATTTCCTTTTCTTCCTTTACCTCGTTTCGGGGTCGATTTTATCAACCAGCTTTTTCACCTTGTAGGGCGCGGGGGCAAAGATTTTAATGCCTTTCTCGCCTTTCTTTACATGGCGGTCAAACTCCTTTTCCCATTGACGGAAGCCCATTACCAAATTGCCGCCCTGCATAGCAATTAGGATAGTGTTATTCAAACTATAATCATGGAACTTTGACATAGCGGTTAGAAACTCTTTGTAGCGGTCGCTGTCAAAAATCGCCTGTACGCCCTGTTCCAAACGCGCGGTGATCTCCTTTACCTTTTCGGCGGGCTTTTCGGAAGTAAGGATAATGGGGACGACGGGGCGGGGCTGCTGCGGCTCTGCGGCCTGTGCGTCTGCTTGCTGCGTTTCGGCTGCGTCCATATAGGCTTTGTCCTGTTCGCCGCGCTCCGGCTGCGGGTAACTCATAATGCGGTATTCTTCCGGCACTTCGCGCCCCTCAAACTGCCGTTCCCACTCGTCGCCGCTTTCCACGATATAGCCGTACTCGGTAAACGCGCCTTTTTCCTGCGCGGCAGCGTTCCTGCCAAAAGTAGAAAGGTCAATGCCGCCTTTCCATTCTTCGGGCATTTGTACCATGCCGGATTGATTTAAGTAATAGTCGCCCAAATCGCGGTAGGTATGTACTTCGGGGATATGGACGTAAAAATCCACGTTGTAGGTGAAGTCAATTACCTGTCCAATATTTGCAAGCCCGTTTTTCTGCTGCAAAGCTGCGTTCAGCTTGCCAACCTCGGCGGGGTCAAGCTGTTCGAGCCGCGCCGCAAGAAAATTGAGTTCGTCCACGTCGGCGGCGCATACCATTTCATAAGGCAAGGCAATATGTTTCTCCGGGTCGTCGGAATAGCCGCGAATGGAAAAATCCTGCGGGTTGTCGGCGGTAATGCCGACGTTCCGCATAGCTTCGTGCAACTGCTCCTTTGTGGCGGGCATATCCAACCAATAGCCGCCGGGGTCGCCCGCGTCAAAGCGGCTGCGGTTGCCTATCATAATAGAAAACTGTTCGCTCATGTGTTCACGCTCCTTTTCCTGCCCGGTATTTTCGGGGATAGCTGCCGCCTGTTGCTGCTGCGGGGGTTCTTCGCCCTCTATGGTGTAGTCCGGCATGAGCATACCGTTTACTTTGAAATAGTCGGCGTACTCCTGCGGGATAGGCGGGGAGATTTCCGTAAACAAGCGGTCATACGCTTTGATACGCCCATTCAGATACTTTTCCATAGCTGCCTTGTCGGTGAAAACCTTTCTATCTTGTCCGGCAATCTTCGCTTGCCCGTTCCTGTTCGGGCTGTTGGTATAAACGCCCCATGTGAGAGAATAGGAGTAAGGGACGCTTTGCTGCTTCTCCCTGTCGTAACGGGTGTTTTCGTAAATGTGGTAATTCATCTGATATACCCGGTTGCTGCGAATATGGCGGTTATGCTCGGTGGTCTGCCACTCGTTAGCGGTGTGCTGGACGTGCGGCGTTCTCACATATTCAAGTGTTTTATCCAGCAAAAGCGTTCTTCCCGCCTGTTCTTCCCATGCGGCGGCGCGTTCTTTAAGGTCGTCAAAAATCGCCTGTTCTGCCGCCGCGCTTTCGCTGCGCATGGAAAGTAGCTGCGCAATCGGCAAGGAAGCATAAGGGGCAATCTCCCTGTCCTTTGCTTCAAAATATATCCGGCGTTCTATCCGCATGGTTTCGGCGGCTTCTAATTTGTCATGGTCGTATGAGGAATACGGCATATTCTTTCATCACGTCCTTTCTCGGTCATATAAGGGTTTGGGACTATCCCAACAAGCAAAATGCCCGCGCTCTCTATGGGAAGCGCGGGCATTTCTCGCAAACGGGTACTCGTTTGCTGTGCTTGCTATGTAGTTGTTTTTATCCGTAAACGCCTGTTTCTCTCGCTTTGGGCTTTCTGTCTGCGGCGTATCTTTGCCGCGCAATCGGGGCAGTATTTCGCCCGGTTGCTGCCCGCCGCAAACGTGCTGCCGCATACCGCGCAACGCTTCAAATCGGTTTCCCCGCTGCGGGTGATCTGTTCGCAAAGCTGCCTGTCGGCGGGTAATACCGCTTCGCGGAAATAGCGGCATAGCAGCGAATAGCTGATACTCTGCACACAAACGCAAGTTTCCCCGTCGTCCAGCAGCAGACAATTCCCGCAATCGTTGTTTGCACAAGCGGCGCGGGTCATTTTCTTTACGGCGCGGTATTGCTTTTCATCAAGCCTTATCATTTTCGGTTCTGCTCGACGCGGAAGTTTACATACTTGCCGCCTGTGTCGGCAAGCAGCACAACTCCGTCAAAGGTCTTTCCCGTCTTGGTCGAGTATAAAGTTATACTTAATTATGTACAATAAATATTAAATAAGAATGTACAAATGTTATGATATGTGAGTTGCAAGGAGGAACTCATAATGATATTAATAAATCAAATCATAACAGATATAAGAATAGAAAGTGTCAATGACCTGTACAAGTTAAAACCATTTTTGGAGGATGGCACATTGAAGATTAATAAAAGTCAAATAGCTAGAGAATTGGAGGTAGATAGGCGGACTGTTGATAAATATATAAATGGATATACAAAGCCAGAAACAAGAAACTGTGATGACTGTATTACACCTTTTTATGACATTATTACGGAGTTATTATCAGATAAAAATCAGCAGGTATTCTACTACAGAAAAGTATTATGGCAATATCTGGTTGATAATCATGGCTTTAAAGGTGTTTATTGTAACTTCTGTCATTATCTCAGGAAATATCCTGAATTCGATTCATATTTCAGAAAAAGCAGACCATCAAATACCAATAAGGTTACTGTCAGATATGAAACTCCTATGGGTAAACAGGCTCAGCTTGATTGGAAAGAATCTATTCCGTTTATTCTTTCTTCAGGTGAAATTATAGAAGTGAATATTTTCGTCCTGTTGCTTTCATATTCAAGATTCAGAGTATACAGGGTTTCACTTTCTAAAACACAGGATATACTCTTTTCGTTTCTTGATGATGCATTTGAAACACTTGGTGGTATTCCGGATGAAATAGTTACAGATAACATGAAGACTGTTATGGATGAAGCCAGAACAGAATATTATGCCGGTAAAGTTAATAACAAATTCCAGCAGTTCGCTGATGATTATGGTTTTAAAGTCCAGCCTTGTATTGCCGGACATCCGCATACTAAAGCCAAAGTTGAGGCACCTATGAAAATACTGGATGAAATAAGAGCTTATAATGGAAAATTGAATTACATTGAATTAGTCGAATTAGTGACAAGAATAAATAATCGTGTCAATACACAGGTAAACCAGGGAACAGGAAGGATTCCGCTGATGTATTATAACAAAGAAAAGGCTTTCTTAAACAGCCTGCCCGCTGATAACATAAGAAAGCCTTACCAAATCACCACAAATACGGTAAAAGTCAATCATTCAAGCATGTTTAATTACAAAAGCTGTCAATACTCTGTACCACCAGAGTACATTGATAAGATTGTCTCATTACAAGTATATGATGGTTATATACATGTGTATTGTAACACAGAATTCATAACCATTCATCAGTTAAGTTCAAAAAAATTGAATTATATTTCTGAGCATTATGCCGCAATTGCAAGAAAATCGCATATTTTCAGGGATGAGCATATAATGGACAGGGCAAAAGAAAATCTAGAAATTATAGGAAAGGTTTATGATTATGAGTAATAGTACATACAATCAGCTGACTGCTAATCTGGAGCTGCTGAAATTAACCCAGATGAAACTACATCTTGATGAAATAAGGGATTTTGTGACAACAAACGGATTATCGTTTACGGAAGGTTTATTAAAACTGAGCAGTTATGAAGTTGATTTCAAAGAACAGAATGCCTCCAGATCTATGATAAAGGCTGCAGCATTTCCTTTTGTAAAAGAACTAAAGGATTATGATTTTGAATTTCAACCAAGTGTAAACGAACAGGAAATGAGGGAACTTGCAAGCCTTGGTTTTCTGGAAAAGAATGAAAATATCGTGTTTTTAGGACCCAGCGGCGTTGGAAAAACGCATCTTGCAACATCTATAGGTATTGCAGCTGCTAAAAAACATGCAAGCACCTACTTTATCAAATGTAATGATTTATTGCAGCAATTAAAGCGTGCACAGTTGGAAAACCGCCTGGATGCAAGATTAAAACACTTTAGTAAATATCGTCTTCTTATCATAGATGAATTAGGGTATCTGCCGATTAATAAAGAGGATTCAAACCTATTCTTTCAGCTTATAGATATGCGTTATGAAAAGAAAAGCACAATACTTACCACAAATATGAATTTTAATGAATGGGATGGAGTATTTTATGATGCAGTAGTTGCAAATGCAATCATGGATAGAATATTACATCATGCACATGTAGTGCCCATATCAGGAAAATCATATAGGCTAAAAGATCATTTAAGACAAACAGACTAACTGTACATTTTTATATAATATTTTTTGTACATTCGGTCTTGACATTTTATACCCGCCGCCAATTTGTATTTTTTATATTGCTTCACCGCGAAATGGTCGGGGCTGCGTTCTTCTAAATCGGCAAAGAGCAGATCAACGGGGCTTTGGTATTCCTCGTCGTCCTCGCGTGCTTCGCTTGCATTGATAAGTTCAAGCAGCGTTGTAAAGTTCATTTCCTCGGCGGGGGCTTCATACCAAATGTAGCCGATCAACGCGCAATATAATAATCTCTCGGCTTTCACCCAAAAATCTTCCGCGCTTTTTTCTCCCTCGCCTTTGGTATTGACAATAAGGGTATTGACAACCTTTAACACGTCCTTTTCGCTGCGGATATACACAAAGGGGTTATATCGCATGGATTTCTTGAAGTTTATCGTATTCAGCACTTTTATCTTGTAGCCGCCGCGCTGCAAGAGCTTTCCGCACTCGATTAAGACGGTGCCTTTTGGGTCGGTCAAGACGTAGGAAGAATGAAGCTGCATTAAATTAGGCTTTACGAAAAACCTTGTCTTGCCGCTGCCGCTGCCGCCGATCACCACGACGTTTTTATTTCTCGCATATTTCGGCTGCTTCGGGCGGCTGTTCATGGTAAGGCGTTCGGTCTGCGTCAAAATGATGTTGTTCTGAAAATCCGGGTCGATGTAGGGCTTTATATCTTCGGCGTTGCCCCAACGTGCGCTGCCGTATTCTGCGCCCTTGCGGTATTTCTTTGCGTTTTTCCCTTTGACATAGACAATCAGACGGATAACCACCGCGCCGACAATGCCGATAAGCAAATCCAACGGGTGAACGCTCGGCAAGGCATTTGAAAACGCTTCGGAAAATCCCTGTGTGATATTGAGTATCTTTTCGGAAATATCCGCGCCGGGGGCAAGCCGCACCGCCTGTCCCACCTTATCAAAGAGATAGACAAAGAACACATAGGGGATATTCGGGATTATCAACTTTTTGTAGTTCATCTGCTTCATATCTCGCGCCCCCTGTCTATTTTCTTTACCTTGTCGCGGGCGGCGTTAAGCTGCTTCGCCTTGTCCTTTGCTGCGGCAAGGGCTTTGCGGATAGAGGGCTTTTTATCCCTGTTCAGCTTCTTTGCGGAAAACTCTTGAAACGCTGCGGTCATAACGTCCGCGTCCCTGCCTTTGAAAAACACAAGGTAACGGGTCTGTTCGCCCTTAACCTTTTTCAGCGAAAAATCTATGTTGTACTTCTTCGCGGTACTCTCAAAGGCTTTGATATTGCTGTCGGTGATCTCGATGTTGGAAACACCCGCATTTTGCTTCATAAGCTGCCGCATGGTCTGTTTCCCATGCGGGGCTTTGCTTTTCTGCTCCAAAAACTTCTTGATTGCTTTCTGCAACGCCTGTTCGGTAAGCCTTGCCGCGCCTTTTCCCACATTGACGGATAGGGCAATCGTTTTTTGGGTTACTTCCTCCTGCAAGGTATCAACTCCTTTCCCGGTAAACTGCGGCTATGCTCATTTGCTGCCGTAAAAGTCGTGATTGACAAGGGCGGTATAGTAGCTGTCAATGGTACTCGGTGCGTTGAACAGCACCGCTTTTAGATACTGCTTGATGTTGCGGATTTTGGTTGTGTTCTCCCTCATGCAGTCCAAAACAAACTCAACGTGGCTGCTATTCAGCTTCATAAACTTTGATTTGACAAGTTCGGCGGGGTAGTCGTCCCCGGCGATACGGATTGTCTTTCGGGCTGTGCAGACGGTTTCCAGCATGATTTCTACAATCTCGTCCAAACGGTCTTTATCCATTTTGGGGTCTTGAATGAGAATGTCATAGTCGATGTTGTCTTTGATGATTTCCCGATAAATCTCTATTGCGCTGTTTGTTTTCGCTTCCGTTCTTTTCCTTTCCGGCGGCGTAGCCGCTTCGTCCTGCTCATAAGGCAAGGGATTTAGGGAATGGAAAGGAATGGAATGGGTACTTGATAAATCAGTAATTGATTGTTCTTTACTTGATATATCTTTATTTAATTGCGTTGGATTTTCCAACGTAGGTTTTTCCAACGTAGGTTTTTCCAACGTTGGATTATCCAATGTTGGATTTTCCAATGTAGGTAAATCCGATGTAGGCGGCTGTTCGCTGCTGGTAGCTGCTTCCGGCTCTTTGGGCTGCGGCTGCTCGTATATGACATAATCCGCACCGCGCAAACGTCCTTTCTCGTCGCGTTCCCGGCTGCGGACGATATATCCGGCTTTTTCAAGTTCTTTGACCGCTTCGCGGATTGCGTCGATCTTCTCCCGGTTGATATGGGATAAGCCCGCAAGGGTATAATCCCAATCTTCGGGCAGCGAAAGCATTTGCGACAACAAGCCCTTTGCCTTTAAGGACAATTCCTTGTTTCGCAAGTGGTGGTTGCTCATAACGGTATATCCCGTATTTCGCTCCACTCTGAAAACTGCCATATTTCCTCACTTCCTCTCTTGGTATGCGTGGACAATTAGAAAGCCGTTTTCGGCTGTTTTGGTATTGCAATATGCCCTTTGCCGTTTTCGCGTCTGCAAAGCCGCATGGCACAAGGGCTTTTGCCCGTCTATTTGTCCATGCTGGCGTGCGTTTTCCGCGTCCTTTTGCCGGGGCAATAGGGACACTCTTTGAAAACGCAAAACTCATATTTCCACCCGGGGCGGTAGAAACGGCAAGTGCCGCAATCTTCATCATCTCCGGCACAACCGGATTGATAGCGGTCAAATCCCGGCTTCTGCTGCATGAGCAATTCAAACGCCCGCTGCTTGCCCTTTGTGAAATACATTCCGGCTGCACCTCCTTTCCTGCGGGCATAAAAAAACGGCGTTACTTTCTCCCCCAAAGGGGTTAAGGTAACGCCGTTTGTGTGCGTATTCAGTTTTTAACACATTCCCTGTCTATCCGCTGTCCGCAAAACCATTGATTTTATTAGCTTTTTGCCGCTATCGCTATCACACCTCATTATTCCAAAGACCGGGCTTTCAATCCATGCTTGCGGATATTGAAGCCGGGAAAGTGGCTACTGTTATCGTAAAGGATATGTCACGGTTAGGGCGAAACTACCTGCAGGTGGGAATGTATACCGAGATGATTTTCCCACAAAAAGGCGTCCGCTTTATCGCCATCAACGATGGAGTAGACAGCGCACAGGGCGACAATGATTTTGCCCCTTTGCGGAACATTTTCAACGAATGGCTGGTGAGAGATACGAGCAAGAAAATCAAAGCCGTAAAACGGTCAAAAGGCATGAGCGGCAAGCCTGTTACGAGCAAACCCGTGTACGGCTACCTCATGGACGAGGACGAAAATTTCATCATTGACGAGGAAGCCGCACCCGTGGTCAAGCAGATATACCGTCTGTGCCTTGCCGGGAACGGTCCGACCAAGATAGCCCGTATGCTGACCGAGCAGGAAATCCCAACGCCGGGAACGCTGGAATACCGCAGGACGGGCAGCACACGCCGCTATCACCCCGGCTATGAGTGCAAATGGGCGACAAATACCGTGGTGCATATCCTTGAAAACCGGGAGTACATGGGCTGTTTGGTGAACTTCAAGACGGAGAAACCGTCCTACAAGACCAAGCACAGCATAGAAAATCCCATTGAGAAACAGGCAATTTTCGAGAACCACCATGAGCCTATCATCGACACCCAGACATGGGAGCGTGTGCAGGAATTACGCAAACAGCGCAAGCGTCCGAACCGCTATGATGAAGTGGGCTTGTTCTCTGGTATGCTCTTTTGCGCGGACTGCGGCAGCGTCATGTATCAGCAGCGTTACCAGACCGATAAGCGGAAACAGGACTGCTATATCTGCGGGAACTACAAGAAGCGCACCCATGACTGCACCGCACATTTTATCCGCACCGACCTTTTGACTGCGGGCGTTCTCTCCAATCTACGGAAAGTGACGAGCTATGCGGCAAAGCATGAAGCCCGGTTTATGAAGCTGCTGATCGAGCAGAACGAGGACGGCGGCAAACGCCGGAACGCCGCCAAGAAAAAGGAACTGGAAGCTGCCGAAAAGCGTATCGGTGAACTTTCCGCTATTTTCAAGCGGCTGTATGAGGACAGCGTAAGCGGTCGCATTTCTGACGAGCGTTTCACGGAGCTTTCGGCAGACTATGAAGCCGAACAGCAGGAATTGAAAGAGCGTGTTGCCAGAATACAGGCGGAGCTTTCCAAAGCACAGGAAGCTACCGTAAACGCAGAAAAGTTTATGAACATTGTCCGCAAGCACATGAACTTTGAAGAACTGACCCACACCCTCTTACGTGAGTTTGTAGAGAAAATCGTTGTGCATGAGTGCAGCTACGATGAAAACGGCACACGCAGACAGGATATTGAGATTTACTATTCTTTCGTCGGCAAGGTGGACTTGCCCGAATGACTGCCCGCCCTATCCGATACCAAAGACAAGTATCGGATAGGAAAGGCAAAATTTTTTACACTTCTATTACTTCTTTATCACACATAAGCAAATCATTATGGCTTGTCACAAGCCATGCCGGTGCAAGTGAATTAACAAGTTCTTTATTTTCAGGATTTACATATTTGGAAAATGGTGTCTTTTTGTAATTTTTGCCATATAAAAATTTAGGAAGAAAAAGCCCAATCTTATCAAACTTTGTTGTGTAAAACATACCGCTGATAAGTCCGAGTGCACTAACATGCAAATCCGATGGTTTTACCCCTGCTGCCTTAGCAATTTTGTAGCTGTTCTGAATTGCATTAGCATATGTAATAAGGCATGCACCTCCACTGTCTCCGACCATGTATACATGTGACAAGTCACCACCGTCTGGCTTCACACGTTTCTTTATAAAATCCATAGCCGCAAATACATCCCTTAACTGATCAAATATCATGCAGTCAGGAACAAGCCTGTATTCTATACTGTATACAAGAAATCCTTTCTTGCAAAGCAAGGCACAAAAATATCTGTTAAACTCTTTATTGCCAAGAAGCAATCCACCGCCATGTACGTTAATTATAACTGGAAGCATAGTATCTTTAGCATTTTGTGGACGGAATATATCCATCCTGTGTGCTTTTTTATTATCATCTGCATATGCTATATTTTCGCTAAAATCAACTCCGTCAGGAAATGTTAATTTTTCATCTCTTGTAACACATGATTTTTCAAAATCACTTCTTTGTTTATAAAATTGTTTTGTCATTACACTGTTCATTTTGTGCCTCTCGCATTTAATATATTAGATAATTTTGCAAATTGCTCAAGTGTAAGTGCCTCACCTCTCACTGTCGGCGAAAGATTACATTCCTCCAATGCCTCAATTAATTTTTCTTTTGTTATTCCTAACTCTGCACAACCACACACGCTGTTTGTCATAGTTTTTCTTCTCTGGTTAAAAGAAGCTCTTATTATACCAAACATTAATTTTTCATTATCAGCCTTTACCGGTGGTTCTTTGTATCTTTCAAGTTTTATCACTGCAGAATCAACATTTGGACGCGGCATAAAACAACTTGCCGGAACTGTAAGAACGACCTGCGGTTTCGCATAATACTGCACTGCAAGCGACAGTGCACCGTAATCTTTTGTACCGGGACCCACCTGCATTCTGTCGGCAACCTCTTTCTGAACCATAATAGTTATGCTGTCCAAAGGAAGTGGCAGACCGTAAGCAGGTAGGTCCGGGAACTAAAGATTACGGTGCACTTTCATTAGCAGTGCAGTATTATGCCAGACCTAAGATTGTGCTTAATGTTCCAGCAAGCTGTTTTATGCCACGTCCAAATGTAGACTCAGCGGTAATAAAGCTTGAAAGATACCAGAAGCCTCCAGTTGATGTGCTTGATGAACATCTTATGTTCAAGATAATAAGAGCTTCATTTAACCAAAGAAGAAAGACTATGATGAACAGCGTGGGTAATAGCGGTGAAGTCAATGTATCCAAAGAGGAACTGCTTAAAGCATTAGAACAGTGTGGATTTTCTGCTACAATAAGAGGAGAAGCACTCACATTAGAGCAGTTCGCGGCTCTTACTAATGCGATAATTAATAACAGATAACAGACAGCACATAATTAAGGCAATGAATATTTACCTTCCTTAGGACATAAGATTGATTAGTTAATCTTATGTCCTAAGGGAGGTTTTTAAATGGCTGATTATCAACGTTTTGTGTCATATATCTATTCGTATCCGGGTGGAGTTAAGGATAAGAATGTAGGCTTTGCAAAGGTTGAAGTTGTCAGGGGAGAAATCCGGTTAAATATTAATCTAAGGGGTGTATATACTGATACTCCGGAACTATTCGGGGTGTATCTGTTATTCGCAGGTTATAACAGTGGTGAATACCAGCTTTTAAAGGCTGGCGACTGTATGGTGCAGAATGGTATGGCTGTGTACAAGGGCATATTTAATTCGTCCAACATTGATAGTACAGGGTACGCATTTTCTGACATATGCGGCATTGGAATAGCCAATCAGGCGGATGCATTCTATATGATGTTCTCAATGTGGAAAGATGAGAGCATTAATACACAAAAAATCCACTTCGTTGACAAAGAAATGTTGATTAATGAAAGAAAAAGAGCTTCTGTTGTTGATAATTTCAAAGATAGTACCAATAAACCAGACAATGCCAGCCATAACGTAGCAGTGGATAATAATGCACCAGAAAATGCTAATGCTTTGCAGAATATGAATGGAACAGTCAGTGCAGCACAGTCAGACAGTAATACAGCATACACCAATGGATGTATGATACAGGAGGATAAGGATGTTGCAATTATGCAGGCGGAGACTTTGGATAACTGCACCGGTCAGGGTAATAAGATAATGGAAAGTGATAATGATAAGTCAAAAAGAAAAAAAGCAAAGACCAGCTTTGACAAAAAAGTCGATAAATTATTGTATGCAAAGCCTGATTATATTGACGCATTTGATGATGACTATCTGTACGACTGCGTAGAGGTGTCAACAGAGGTGCTTAAAGAGCTGTTGTCCATAGAGAATGACATAATAAATAACAGTTTTTTAATACACGGATATTATAATTTCCGGCATCTTTTGTTTGGCAGGGTGTGTGAAAATGAGAATAACACACATTATTTTATTGGCGTGCCGGGAATGTACTGCAACAGGGAGAGGTATATGGCTTCAATGTTTGGCTTTAACAATTTTAAGAAAAGCCATAGAAGCGATTATTCTAATCCATATTTTGGATACTGGTATCAGGAGATATAGACAAAACGTCTGTGATCCTGCCATTTGCCGTTAAGCTTTACATAAGAATGTGCAATGCCTTCATCAATAAATGACATTTTGTCCATAAGGTGGAGTGAAATCTTATTGTCAGGATGAATGTAACATTCTGTGCGGTGGATACCTAAATCGGGAATTACCACATCAAGCATATGGGCAATCATAAGGGAAGCAAGCCCTTTGCCGCGGTTAAGACGGTCTATTTTATATCCCATATTAGCAGATGGTGATGAGCCTCTGTTGATGTGGGATAAAGAAATAGTTCCGATAATGTAGTCGGGATTGTCATTAGATACAAGAAAAAATCTTACAAAATGTAAAGACATAAGAGCTTTGTTCTCAGCATTGAGCATATTCTTGATGAATTCTTCTGTATAGAAAGCTTCTGGCTTATCACTTTCATATATATCAAAATCGTTGCGGTTTCTGTAATAGAAATCCAGAACATCAAGGCTTTTATCACAGCCTAATACTTTAAGCGTGTAATCTCCAAGACTGTATCTTACGTTCATAGGTAGTCCTCCAAGCATTAAATGCACTTTAAATAATTATGTTAAGGTATTCCTTGAATTAACGGTTAATAAATACCTGATTGTTATCTGCGTCAGAGCTTTCAGCAAGTGCCTTTTCTTTGAGTATTTTTTTCTTCTCGCGCAGTTCCTTAAAGAAGGAGCTTAGCATAGTTGAACACTGTTCTTCGCATACGCCCCTTACAACCTCAGCCTGATGATTAAATTGTGGCATTTGCAAAATGTTAAGAACAGAACCGGCACAGCCAGCCTTAGAATTCATTGAACCGATAACTACACGTGGAATTCTTGCTTGAATAATAGCGCCGGCACACATCTGGCAGGGCTCTAATGTTACATACAGGGTACAGCCTTCAAGTCTCCAGTCCTGCATATAACGGCTTGCTTTTTTAATTGCGGTTATCTCAGCGTGTCCAAGTGTAGTCTTGTCGGTATTACGTCTGTTATATCCTCTGCCAATAATCTTACCATCATACACGATAACACACCCGATAGGCACTTCATTAATCTTAGCCGCTTTCTTCGCCTGTCCAATCGCCAGTTTCATAAAATGAATATCCATATTGTCAAATTCGTCATTAACCATAAAATCCACCAAAATCCGATCTAAACTTTTAAGATGAGCACTTTTGTGCTCATTATATCACGATTCGTAGCTTCGCTACTCTCCGCTGCTATCGCAGCTATCGTAATCGTCATTCGCCGTTCGCCAGATATCTGCTAGCAGCTTTCTGGCTCTCTTGCGCTCATTATATCATATGCCCTGCGTTGCTTTTCCACATATCCGAAGTTTCGAAGAAACTTCTAAGTGACTACGAAGTAGTCATATTATATCATA
>OGNH01000351.1_pt1 | contig 16538 bp, 15 predicted proteins | sample 1573451 | NCBI WGS metagenome assembly OGNH01 (sample SAMEA2581986, study PRJEB24529) | metagenome | biome: Human gut stool | place: China | collected 2011 | reverse complement strand
AGCATTTGCAGGGTATCAGGGGGCAATGATGGTTCCTACAGAGGTACTTGCCAGGCAGCAGTATGAGTCTATAAGAAATATGTTCGCCAATGCCGGTATAGATATTAATGTTGGACTTCTTACAGGTTCTATGACACAATCTGCCAGGAGAAAAGTGTATGATGATATAAAAAATGGTACTATTGATATAGTAGTTGGTACTCACGCACTTATTCAGGAGAAGGTTGAATATAATAATCTGGCACTTGTAATAACAGATGAACAGCACAGATTTGGTGTCAACCAGAGAAAACAGTTGTCAGATAAGGGGAACAATCCGCATATAATTGTAATGAGTGCAACACCAATTCCAAGAACTCTTGCGATTATATTATATGGCGATTTGGATATATCTATTATAGATGAAATGCCATCAGACCGACTTGCAATAAAGAATTGTGTTGTGGATGATTCATACAGGCCAAAGGCATACGCATTTATTAAAAAGCAGGTCAGCGAGGGCAGACAGTGCTATGTAATATGTCCTATGGTGGAGGATAGCGAGAATATTGAAGCGGAAAATGTAATAGATTACACGGATAAGTTAAGAGCTGAACTTAAAGGCGTGCGAATTGAGTATCTTCACGGTAAAATGCGTCCAGTCGATAAGAATGAGATTATGGAAAGATTTGCCAGCGGAATGATAGATGTGCTTGTATCTACGACAGTTATTGAGGTTGGGGTAAATGTTCCTAACAGCACGGTTATGATGGTTGAAAATGCTGAAAGATTCGGACTTGCACAGCTTCATCAGTTAAGAGGACGTGTCGGAAGAGGAAAGTACCAGTCGTATTGTATATTTGTTACTGGCAATAAATCCAAGAAGATAAAGGACAGGCTGGATATACTGCAATATTCCAATGATGGTTTTAAGATAGCAGAGGAAGATTTGAAACAGCGTGGTCCGGGAGATTTCTTTGGGGTACGACAGAGTGGTGATTTTGATTTCGGAATAGCAGACGTATTCACAGATGCCAAGACTTTAAAAGAAGCATCAGATGCGGCTAAAGAGATGATGGATAGCGGCTTTGACATAGAGGATGGTGCTAACACATATCTTAAGGAAAAGGTTGATGACTATACGAGAAAATGTCTGGAGAAAATCAATTTATAAAGGAGACTGGTTATGAGACAGATGGAATTTACAATGAGCAGGCCTAATCTTGTTAAGCAGGGTGATGAGGTTGAGATAACTGAGGGAAAGCTTCCAAGCAGTTATTATTATACTATTGAGCCAGCAGTTGCTATGTCAGGCAATTACTCAACTCCTGACAGGCTTAAGTCAAGACATGGAGTTGTTAAAGAAGTCGGAGAGACAAGCAGAGGATATTATGTGCTTGCGGAATTTGAAGATTGAAAATATATTAATAATATGTATAATTAAATATTGAATATTAAACATTAAATGATTTATAAGGAAAGGTTTGGAATAACTAATGGAAAAGAAGAAAAGGGGCAGTTTCACGGGAGAAATAGGATTTGTACTTGCGGCTGCGGGAAGTGCTGTTGGACTGGGTAATCTGTGGAGATTTCCGTATCTTGCGGCACAATATGGCGGAGGAATATTTATTCTTGTATACATTATACTTGCACTTACATTTGGCTTTACTCTTATGACAACAGAGATTGCTATAGGAAGAAAGACAAAGTTAAGTCCGACAAGGGCGTATAAAGAGGTTGATTCTAAGTTTGGATTTATTGGGCCGATTGCATTTATAATACCGGTTATCATTCTGCCATATTTCTGTGTAATAGGAGGATGGGTTACAAAATATGTCACAGTATTTGCGGCAGGACAGAATATAGCTGCTGCCGAAGACTCATTTTTTGGTAACTTTATTGGAAGGGAATATGCACCACTTATATTCTTTATTATATTCCTTGGGCTTACATCACTTATTGTAATATCAGGTGTAGAAAAAGGAATTGAGAAGGTGAGCAGTTATCTTATGCCAGCACTAATTGTGCTTGCGGTTATAATATGTATATATGTAATTACAATTCCAGGTTCATCAGCAGGAATTAAATATTACCTTCTGCCGGATTTCTCTAAATTCTCATTTAAGACGGTGTGTGCAGCTATGGGACAGATGTTCTATTCAATGAGTCTTGCAATGGGAATTATGATAACTTATGGTTCATATACTAAAGATGAGGTGAGCATTGTAAAATCTGTCAACCAGATAGAGATATTTGATACAGGAATTGCCATTCTTGCAGGAATGATGGTTGTTCCGGCAGTGTATATATTCAGCGGTGAAGCTGGAACATCACAGAGTGGTGCAGGACTTATGTTTGTAACGCTTCCTAAGGTATTCACACAGATGACTGCTGGAAGATTTATAGGCGGATTGTTTTTTGTGCTTGTGTTTTTTGCGGCACTTACAAGTTCGGTATCCGTTATGGAAGCAATAGTTTCAATGCTTATAGACAGATTTCATATAAGCAGAATTAAAGCGTGCCTTGGTGTTATTATATTCTCGGTTGCCCTTGGAATACCTTGTTCACTTGGTAATGGGGTATGGTCACACATTACAATACTTGGAATGGATTTTCTTACATTCTTCGATTTTATAAGCAACAGTCTTCTGCTTCCTATAGTAGCCTTCTTTACCTGCCTTATGATAGGCTGGTCAACGGGTGCTGACTATATTATTGGAGAAGCTACCAAGAATGGAGAAGCTTTTAAGCGTGAGAAAATATACCGCGTTATGATTAAGTATATAGCACCGGTATTATTGCTTATTATTCTTGTGTTCTACACATTGGCACAGTTTAATATAATTAAATTCTAATTCGTCACAGAATATGTATTTTTAATTCGTTACAGGTTATGCGATGAATATAATTACAGGGTTATGTGATTAATATGTATGTCAGATGAAAGCTGTACATTTTCTGCCACACAGGCAGGAATGGAGGTGTTCGTCTGGCATATTTTTTTATTGAAGGGAATATACATTTATATGCGTATATATGGAGGTTAGATATATGGATGGAAAAGAGCTTGTATCAGGTGCAGCGTATGATGTATATATGGATATTAAGAAAAGAACCAATGGAGAAATATATTTTGGTGTTGTAGGACCTGTAAGAACCGGTAAGTCAACTTTTATCAAAAGATTTATGGAATTGTGTGTCCTTCCTTCTATGAAAGATGATAATAAAAGAAAGAGGGCACAGGACGAACTCCCACAGTCGTCAGGTGGAACTACAGTTATGACAGTTGAGCCTAAATTTATTCCGAGTGAAGCAGCACTTATAAGTCCATTTGAGGGAATTAATATGAAGGTAAGGCTTGTTGACTGTGTCGGTTTTATGGTTGAAGGGGCTAATGGGCATCTTGATAATGGAAAAGAGAGAATGGTTAAGACACCGTGGGATACTAAGGAAATAGCATTTTCCAAGGCGGCAGAGATAGGTACTAAGAAAGTGATAAATGACCATTCAACAATAGGTATTGTTGTGACTACAGATGGTTCTTTTACAGAAATTGACAGAACGAATTATATAGTGGCAGAGAAAAAGACTATTAACGAGTTGAAAAAAATAAATAAGCCGTTCGTTGTAATATTAAACAGTGATAAACCTTATGCCACAAAGACCAGGGAGCTTGCCGTTAGAATGTCGGCTGATTATGAAGTTCCTGTTATTCCTGTTAATTGTGACCAGTTAAAGAATGAAGATGTTAATAATATTCTTAAAGAGGTGCTTAAGCAGTTTGCAGTGACACAGATTGACTTTTTTGCACCTGAATGGACACAGGTGCTTCCTGATGAGCATTGGCTAAAAAAAGAGCTTATGCAGGTGGCTGGAGAGGTGTTAGAAGGCATTAATACAATAAAAGATGCTGATAATTATAAATATAGTGCAGATAATGAATACATAAAGAAGCTTGATGTTACAGATGTGTCACTTTCGGAGGGAAGGGTGAGTGTGAAGATGTCTGTAGATGCTAATATTTATTATGGCATTTTAAGCGAGCTTACCGGAACTAAGATATTAAATGAATATGAGCTTATAAGTACAATAAGAGATCTGGCGTTAAGAAAGAAGGAATATGAAAGTGTATCTGATGCGGTAACTGATGTTAATATGTCTGGCTTCGGTGTTGTAACGCCTGTAAGAAGTGCAATAGAATTAGAAGAACCAGTTGTTATAAAAAATGGTAACAAATATGGCGTTAAGATTAAGGCTAAAGTTCCGTCAGTGAATATGTTAAAGACACAGATTAATGTTGAGATTGCACCTATAGTCGGAACTAAAAACCAGGCAGAGGATCTGATTAATTATATTAAAGATAATACAAAGGATAATCCGGACGGCATATGGGATACTAATATATTTGGAAAGACGATAGAACAGATTGTTAATGATGGGATATACGAAAAGACACATAATATAACTAAAGATAATATTGATGAGATAATCAGATTGGAAATTGGCAAGGTATTTGTGCAGGTGCTTGAATGTGCCGGTGTATACAAGACAGACGATAATGGAAGAGAGGCATTTGTAAGATTTATAAAATATTGTCAATAATATTTACTTTCTTTGATTGATTAATGTAATGGGTAGATTTTAAAAATTCTGAATCAGAATTCATAGATAGTAAATTTATATTTTAATGATTTTATAAAAGTGGTGGTCAATAATAACCCGACCACCACAGATAATCAAAATTAACATAAGTTACCAGACAAATTCTAAAATGTTATGAATTATTCTTGATAGCATTAACAGCTTCTTCTTTAGAAAGTTTATAGTTTTTCATAAGCTTATAAATTGTATCTTCATCGGAAAGATTAACTTCTTTACATAATTTAATAAAAACTTTAATGCCATTGGAGCGTTCCTTGATTTTGCCCTCTGCAAGTCCTAACTGTCGTCCTTCTTCTTTGACTACTTCAAGATGACCTTCCTCATCATACTCATAAATACTCACAGTAATCACTTCCTCTCTGTGATTTCTAAAAAATTCCGACAATACATTCTCAGCGATACATTCATCTACAGCCTCTGTAACAGCAGTGCGGATATCAATTTTTTCAATATCGGTCTTTATACGCACCTTATTAACAAATGTCATATAGTCCTTAAGTGTCTCACATTTAGAAAGAAATTCAGAGCTATATGTATACATATTTGTCCTGTTGAAATTATTATTATCCTTTGAATTCCTGCCAGAACCATTACTATACTTTGAATTAATAGTACGAGCCTTATTACCAGCATAATTATCAGTATTGATATTGATAACTCTTACAGTAAGTTCAAGCTCAGGATTGTCGAAATTTTTCTCATACATATCTGATAGTCGGAGAGTGCTTTCCGCCTCAAGCGGCTGTTTTCCTGAATTAATATCATCAATAGTATGCTGACTTGTATTCGTTGTTGATGACTTTATGTCGGTTCCTGCATTTATAGTGCTGTCTGCTGAATGTCCAGCCTGCCTTGTATTGTCTGTAATATTAGTATTTTCCATAAGTTCTCCAATCTGTGGTAATGATGCCTGACAGCATAGCAGTTATATAAAATAATGACATAGCATTTAAACAGATGTTTGTTGTGATACTGTCATATACATTATCTGACAATATTGGAGAAATAAAAAATATATATCTTTATTACATTCTATCATTGGGAAAATGTTATGACAAGAAGAAAAATGCTGTTAATCCACCGTAATTATATTTCGTGCAAATATTTTATGGGCTTTTATTATACCTGAAATATATATTAATTTACATCAATTTTATCAATTTATACTACAATATTTACAGTCCTGTAATAAACTTCAATGACATAAAGAACAGATATAAAAATGTTCTATAACATATTTTAATTGAAAAATGGGAGGAAAATATGCCATCAACATATGCACATTATAGAATGGGGCAGCAGGTACGTTCTATGCTTGACGGTAATGAGAAAAAGATAGTTGAGAAATATCCTCAATTATATCTTATTGGATTACATGGACCAGATATTTTGTTTTATTATAAGCCATTAAAGTCTAATTCAATTAACAGTATTGGGTATGAATTGCACAAACATTCAGGTAAGGAATTTTTTGAAAGAGCAAGAAAAGTAATATCAGAAAAGAAAGACAGAGAGCCATATCTGGCTTACACATACGGTGTTCTTAATCATTTTGCACTTGATGTAAGCAGTCATGGTTATATTGAACAAAAAATAAATGAAAGCGGAATATCGCATGCAGAGATAGAAGTGGAATTTGACAGAGAACTTATGATTATGGATAAGAAAAATTCAATTACACAGTCATTAGTAAGACACATTATTCCATCAGAAGAAAATGCAAAAGTAATCAGTGAATTTTATCCTGGTACAACTATGCAGGAAGTAAAAAAGGCACTTGAAGGAATGATTTCCTATAACAATCTGCTGGTTGCTCCATCGCATCTAAAACGCTGGTTTATATATCTTTTACTTAAGTTATCTGGTAATTATAAGGAAATGCACGGACTGATTGTGAATTATCATAAGAACAAAGAGTGTAATGACAGCACAGTAAAATTATTATCGTTATACAGGCACGCTAAGAATACAGCATATCAGTCAATTATTAAATTTGACGGATTTTTAAATAATAATGATGAACTAGATACTGCATTTAATTATAGCTTTGGTTCAGTGCTTATAGAAGGCTGTGAAGATAATAAGAAGCAATTCATATCAGATAATAATCAGAATATGGAAAGCTTCATAAAGAAAGAGGTGCAGTATGAGGGGTAAAAGCAATAACAGATTTAAGCTTACAGCTAAAGAAAAAGGCTGGATATTATATGACGTTGGTAATTCGGCATTTGTACTTATGGTATCAACTATATTACCAATATATTTTAATTATCTTGCGGAAAATGCTGGGATATCTGATGTTGATTATCTGGCATATTGGGGATATGCAGCATCTATAGTTACATTTATTGTAGCTGTATTAGGTCCTGTGCTTGGAACATTGGCAGATACCAAAGGCTTTAAAAAACCTATCTTTACAGGCTGTGTTGTAGCTGGCTGCCTGTCATGTATTGCAATGGGAGTGACTAGCTGGTGGATATCATTTCTTGTTGTATTTATTATTGCTAAGGTATGTTTTTCATCAAGTCTTGTATTTTATGATTCGATGTTGTCAGATGTTACAACTGATGAAAGAATGGATATTGTATCGTCAAATGGATACGCTTACGGATATGCAGGAAGCTGTATTCCATTTATTATAAGCCTTATCTTTGTATTAGGATACAATAAAATAGGAATTTCTCTGAGTGCGGCAATGCTCATATCATTTGTAATAGTAGCTTTATGGTGGTTCTTAATGACAGTTCCGCTTATTAAGAATTATAAGCAGATTAACTATGTTGAAAGAAAACCGCATGCTGTAAAAGAAAGCTTTGTAAGAATAAAAGATACACTCTGTGGAGTTGTAAAGCAGAAGAAAATATTCCTGTTCCTTGTAGCATTTTTCTTCTATATTGATGGCGTGTATACAATAATAGATATGGCAACAGCTTATGGTTCAGCACTTGGACTCAATTCAACTGGTCTGCTTCTGGCACTTCTTGTTACACAGCTTGTAGCATTTCCATTTGCTATTATATTTGGAAGGCTTGCCTCAAAATACAGCACAGGACGTCTTATAACTGCCTGTATAATAGCGTACATAGGAATTACAGTGTTTGCAGTATTTATGAAAAGCCAGTGGCAGTTCTGGGTGTTAGCTATATTTGTTGGTATGTTTCAGGGTGGCATACAGGCGTTGTCACGTTCTTATTTTGCAAAGATAATACCGGCTGAAAGATCAGGGGAATATTTCGGACTTATGGATATATGCGGAAAAGGTGCTTCGTTTTTGGGAACATTGGTTGTAGGTGCGGCTTCTCAGATATTTGGAAGCATTAATATCGGTGTGTCTATGATAGTGTTATTGTTTGCGGCAGGACTTGTGTTATTTATAATGACAGATAAGCTTGACAGCAAAGAGGCAGATTTGGATATAGAAAATGGTATGATTGCCAATAACAGCTTTGCAGAAGGTAAGGCAGTTAATAATTAACAGTTAAATATATCAAATAATGCATTACTGTTTACAGTGAGTATGTTAAAAGTTATACTGTGGTTATATGGTTAAATATTTAATCTGATAGCACAGATACTATTAATAATATGAACTGTAAACAGTTTTTTTAAATTAACAACAGATACATTGATTAAATAAAGAGGGAGGAAAGTTATGCAGAGCAGAAAAGAAGCACTGGACTATGGCTTGGCATTTCCTGATACATATGTAGAAACACCTTTTCGCGATACTAACTGGCAGTTAGTGAGGGTTAAATGCAGCAAGAAGGCTTTTTTATGGATATATGAGAAAGACGGATACGTTAATCTGAATGTGAAGGCAGATAAAGAATGGAGAGATTACTGGAGAAGTGCTTTCAAATCGGTAATTCCCGGATGGCACCAGAACAAGGAGAACTGGAACACAATAATTCTCGATGGTTCAGTGCCAGATGATGCTATTAAGACAATGATTAAGGAAAGCTACGAGCTTGTTACTGATAATCCAACAAAAAGGATATATGAAGCGGTAAAGAAAATACCTAAGGGCTGTGTTGCGACCTATGGACAGATAGCGGAGCTTGCTGGTAATAAAGGAATGGCAAGAGCAGTAGGTAATGCACTTCATAGAAATCCTGACCCAGATAATATACCATGTTACAGGGTTGTTAATTCCAAGGGAGAACTGTCGGGTGCATTTGCATTTGGCGGTGCAGGACAACAGGAGGAGCTGCTTAAGGCAGACGGGATTGAAGTAGTTAATGGGAAAGTTGACCTTAAAGTGTATAGTATGAAATTCTAAACAATATGTCAGATTATATGCAGAAGCACAGAAGTAATTATACATTATTGATATAAAAAATAGTGTATAACTCACAATAATGCACACAATCTAGGTAATATACTATTAACATATGATAAAAGTATGTTATACTGATAAGGCAGTACAATATATGTTTGTTACTGTGGAAAGATTAAATATCCGGTAATTGGAAGAAAGAGCAGATTATGAAAGAATTAAGCGAGAGAACGAAAGATTTTACAGATTCTGTTATAAGAAGAATGACAAGAATAGCCAATAAATATGGTGCAGTGAATTTATCACAGGGCTTTCCAGATTTTGACCCACCTAAGCAGATAACAGACAGACTGTCAGAGGTTGCAAGTGAAGGACCTCATCAGTATGCTTTGACTTGGGGAGCTAAGAATTTCAGAGATGCAATAGCTGCCAAATATGAACATTTTTCAGGAATTAAGGTTGACCCTGAATCAGAGATTGTAGTTACATGTGGAAGTACAGAGGCTATGATGGCGACAATGTTAAGCATTACCAATCCTAAGGATAAGGTAGTAATCTTCTCACCATTTTACGAGAATTATGGTGCAGATACTATTCTTTCAGGAGCAGAACCGATATATGTTCCACTTGTTCCACCAGATTTTACATTTAGCATTGAGCAGTTAGAAAATGCTTTTAAACAGGGAGCGAAAGCACTTATCCTGTGCAATCCGTCAAATCCTTGTGGAAAGGTATTTACATTCGAGGAATTAACTGCAATAGCAGATGTCGTAAAGAAATATGATGCCTATGTTGTGACAGATGAAGTGTATGAGCATATTGTGTACGCACCTAACAAACATATATATATGCAGGCACTTGACGGAATGAGAGAAAGAACTATCGTATGTAATTCATTGTCAAAGACATATTCTATTACAGGCTGGAGACTTGGATATGTAATTGCTAATCCTGAAATAATCGACAAGGTTAAGAAGGTACACGATTTTCTTACAGTAGGTGCGGCCGCACCACTTATGGAAGCCGCAACAGTTGGATTGAAATTCGATGACAAGTATTATGATGAACTTGCGGCACATTATGCACATATGAAAGAGGTATTTGTCGGCGGTTTAGAAAAGCTTGGTTTAAAATATACAGACCCACAGGGTGCTTATTATGTGCTTGTTGATGTGAGTGAATTTGGAGTAAAAGATGATGTGAAGTTCTGTGAATGGCTGGCACAGTATGTAGGGGTTGCGGCAGTACCGGGTTCAAGCTTCTTTAGGGAAGATGTAAATAATCTTATAAGATTTCATTTTGCCAAGCAGGACGATACACTTAATGAAGCGATTAATCGTCTTGCTGGCTTAAGAAAGGCTGTAGCTGAAGCTGGAGATGTTGAGTGGAGATAATCAATCGTGAGGGATATCGTGAAAACGTCCATCTAGTTCTTCGGTTTTAACTACATTTATAAAGGCGTGAGGATCAGCACTTCGTATAAGCGGTATAAGCTGTCTTGTTGCCTCTGAATGAATTACAGAGTAAAGAAGTGTCTTTTCCCTGCCTTCATAACAGCCAACTCCCTTGAATAGAGTAGCATCGTGATGAGTAGTTTCTTTAATAATCTGGTATATTTCATCAGACTTGTCTGAGATAATAAAAAGAGTTTCCTTCTTGTAACGCTTATATAACCACTGGATAACCTGAGTACTACAGAACTGGTATATGATTGAGTAAAGAGCGATTGACCAGCCAAACATAGCACCGGCAATAGCAAGCATTACAACATTTCCAAGCAGAATATAGTTCCAGGCATCTATTCCTTTTTCGTGTGATAAGAATATGCTTATAAAATCTGTACCACCGGTTGTTGCACCAGCGTTAAGGCATAAGCTTATTGCAAATCCATTGATAATTCCACCAAACACGCTTATCAAAAGCACGTCATTAGTGAATACATAAGGTGGAAGAATATCCACAAATATACTTGATAAAAATATAACTATAATTGAGTAAATGGTAAATTTCTTTCCGATGTATTTGAATGCAATATAAGTAGGAAAAAGATTAAGTGCAATATTAAATATACTGAAAGGTATAGTTATATGTAAGAACTTAATGATTATTTCCTGTAAAAGCAGGGAAAGTCCTGAAAATCCTCCAGGGAAAAGTCCTGCGGTCTTAGCAAAACAGCGCAAATTCCACGCATATAATATTGATGCAAATGTAATAATAAAAAGCCTGAACACCTGATAGAACTTAGGGTGTTTAGCTTCGAATGACTGAAACATAGAACCTCCTTATAAATAATTAGTATTATGAAAAACAGGCTATATAATAGCACATTATAATTAAAGCTTCCATAGTAATTATTAATCTTTTAGCGCATTTTATTGAATTATATAAATAATAGAGGTATCATAATTATATTAATCAAAATAATTGTAATGGTTAAAATAATTTAATTGATTAATATAGTTAAAATAATTGTATTGATTAAAGTAATTATATTAATCAGATAGTAAGTAAAGATACAGACGAGGCAGGTAAAAGATATTGAAGATAAGAGATATTATAGACATGGAACAGGAAACATTATCAATGGAGGTATTCCCACCAAAGAAAGATACAGATTTTGAGATGGTTAAGGAGGCAGCTTTACAGATAGCCTCATTGAAACCTAGCTTTATGAGCGTTACATATGGAGCGGGAGGAAGCACTAAGGGCAATACAATTAAACTTGCAAGTGAAATCCAGAAGCAGTATCAGGTTCCAGCAATGGCACATCTTACTTGTGTATGTGCAACTAAAGAAAGCATTAATACAGCTTTAACAGAGATGAAGCAGGCTGGAATTGAAAATATTCTTGCACTCCGCGGAGATATTCCTAAAGATTATGACGGAGAAGTATTTACAGAATTTCAACACGCTTCACAGCTTGTAGAACTGATTAAAAAGACTGGTGATTTCTGTGTTGGTGGTGCGTGTTATCCAGAAGTACACCCAGATTCCAAGAATAAGTTTGATGATATTAATGGTCTTAAGGAAAAGGTTAAGGCAGGCTGTGAATTTCTTACAACACAGATGTTCTTTGATAATAACATTTTCTTTAACTTTATGTACAGGGTAAGGGAAGCTGGCATACATATTCCAATAATACCGGGAATTATGCCTATTACCAAGAGAGCACAGGTTAAGAATGCTGTTAAATTATCAGGCTGCAATGTGCCGGAAAGATTTAAGAATATTATTGATAAATATGGTGATACAGAAAATGCTATGAAACAGGCGGGGGTTATATATGCCTCAGACCAGATTATAGACCTGCTGGCTAATGGTGTTAAGAATATTCATATATATTCAATGAATAAGCCTGAGATTGCAAAAGGAATTCAGGATAATCTTAAAGGAATAATTCTGTAATATGAATTCACAAGTTGTTGAAAAAGTATCATTAGTCAGGGAAGATGAGAATATAAGTTATATTACGCCGACAAGAAATCCGTTGTCGTGTACAGTTGTAATTGTAGAAACCGGACATAATATATGGCTTTATGATACAGGAAGTCATTCTGATATACCGGCAATGATTAATTCTTATAATCAGGCTGAAAAAAATATTAATATAGTTCTGTCTCATTTTCACCCGGATCATATAAAAAATGTGTCTGATATACATTTTAAGAATATGTATCAGGGAAAGAATACATTAAGATATACAGGAGCAGGTGAGATTGTTACAGGTGATATGTATATTGATGATGATATAAATCTTCATATATTTCCAATAGCTTCAAGCCACGCAAAGGGGTGTCTTGCGTTGGAGGTTAAAGACATATGTTATGTTGGTGATGCACTTTATCCAGCAACAGGTCCGCAATTCAGAAGATACAACGCAGGACTTCTGCTTGAGCAGTTAAGGAAGATAGAAAGCTGTAATGCTAAGTATATTTCACTCAGTCATAGAACACATTTTAAATATTCCAAAAGAGCGGTTGTAAGATGGTTGAAAGCAATATATAAGCTTCGGGGAGCGAATGAGGCTTATATATATCTGGAAAAAGTTGTCAGATAATGTTTACAAATAGATAATATAATTGTACAATATTATACATAACGAGCATATATATGCAAAAGGATATGTGCAAATTGTATATATAGTAGAATATTCGTGAACAGAATGGAGGATTATTATGGGACGTTTAGACGGTAAAGTTGCAGTTATTACAGGTGGTAACTCTGGTGTTGGAGCAGCTACAGCGAAGTTATTTGCAAAAGAGGGAGCTACAGTTGTTATCACAGCAAGAAGAGAGGCGGCATTAAAGGAAGTTGCTGATGAGATTACAGCGGCAGGTGGTGAAGTATATGCTGTATCAACAGATATATCAAAGCCTGAAGACCCAGAGGCACTTATGCAGAAGGTAATGGATAAGTATGGAAAGATAGATATACTTGTTAATAATGCAGGTATTCTTGAGCAGGGACTTAAGCCAATCGACAGATTTCTTGATGAAGATATGGATAGAATTATTGAAACTAATGAAAAAGGAACTATGCGTTGTATGAAAGCTGCTTCTAAGAGAATGAAGAGCGGTGCATCAATTGTAAATGTAGCTTCTGTAGCAGGTGAGAAGGGCTGTGGAGGAGCTGCATATGTAGCTTCTAAGGCGGCAGTTATAGGACTTACCAAGCATACAGCATTAAGATTTCAGAAAGACGGAATTCGTTGTAATGCCATATGTCCAGGCAATATAATTACACCTATGACTATGGGAACAGACCCAGCGGCACTTGACCCGGATATGATAGGTGCTATGATGAACCATAGTGATATTAAAGCACCATCTTGTACAGCAGAGGATGTTGCTAATGTTATTATATTCTTTGCAAGCGATGAAGCCAAAGCAATAACAGGCCAGATTATAGTAACAGATTATGGTGCAATGCTTTAATTATTAAGAACAGGATTTTTAAGCCTGATAAGAGAAATTAATTAAAATAATATTTTATATGCATAATAAGAGATATTGATTAGCGTATCAATATCTCTTTTTTAATGAAATATTATAAAATATCCCAACTGGATAATTTGGTTTTGACATATTATCCGTCATAATTTATGCTATAATGTGCGTAAGCAATGAGCCGTGCAGGATAAAAGAATAAAAAAAGAACTGTGCTTGCACAAAGTACTTTTTTATTTTTTTATCCTATAGGGCGAACGCCCGACAGTGTAAGAAAGCATAGATTTCTTACACTTGCACGGTGGAGTATATAATTTATAATATTATATGCTTAAAAAATAAGAAATTAAGAAATATTAGAAACAGGAGTCTCACAGAATGAGTAAAATAAAATTAGGCTGTCACGTTGGAATGGCAGGAAAAGAAATGTTCTTAGCATCAGCTAAGGAAGCCGCTTCATATGGAGCTAATGTATTTATGTTATACACAGGTGCACCACAGAACACCAGACGTAAAGATATATCAGAGCTTAACATAGAAGCTGGCTGGGAATATGCAAGACAGCACGGAATTGAGGAAATCGTGGTACACGCTCCTTATATAATTAACCTTGCGAATACTGTTAAGCCAGAGACATATGAGCTAGCAGTTGAATTCCTTGAAAAAGAGATAATTCGTACAGCGGCAATGAGAAGCCGCATTATGGTGCTTCATCCGGGAAGTCACGTTAATGCAGGGGTGGAAGCAGGAATTGCACAGGTTATAAAAGGTCTTAATACAGTGCTTAACCAGAATGATGACGATGTTTATATTGCCCTTGAAACTATGGCAGGAAAAGGCAGCGAAGTTGGGCGTACATTTGAAGAACTAAAAGCAATATATGATGGTGTTGATAAGAAAGACAGATTAAGAGTATGCTTTGATACTTGCCATGTTAATGATGCAGGATATGATATTGTCAATCATTATGATGAAGTATTTGAAGAATTTGATAAGGTAATCGGTCTTGACCAGATAGCGGTATTTCATATTAATGATAGTATGAATCCATTGGGAGCACACAAGGACAGACACGCCAATATTGATAAAGGAAGTATCGGGTATGAAACACTTCACAGACTTGTACACGATGAAAGATTTATTGATGTGCCAAAGATATTAGAGACACCTTGGCTTGCTGAGGGAGGTTCAGATAAGAAGACAAAGCCACCATATAAAGAAGAAATAGAGTGGCTTCTTAAATAGTACCGCTGATAATAATAAATAGAAATAATGCAGGAAATGGTACTTAAAATAATATAGAAACTATACAAAAATATTTAAAATAATGCAGGAATGAGGCACAGTATGTTTATACAGGATGATAATACTTATAATAATCTGAGAGAAAAGTCATTTATGCAGTGGCTTGATGATTGCAGTAAGCACGAGGATATAGCTGTAAGAGGCGGCGTTAAGCTTGCTTATGAGTATGTAGAGATGCTTAACAATGAGATTAAAAGGCTCAAGGAACAGAATGAGTTAAAGAATGATTATTTAAAGAAAATATCAGGAAAGAAATAAAGAATTATGATAGCAATTGTAACAATTGATGATAATAACGGAATGATGTTTAATAAACGCAGACAGAGCAAGGATATCAGGCTTATTGAGAGGATTCTTGATATTGCAGGAACTAATAGAATATGGGTGTCTGAGTACAGCAGTCAGTTATTTGATACTTCTAAAGATAATATTATCGTGGATAATTCATATACAGAGGCACAGGCGCAAGATTACTGTTTTGTGGAAAATGTTGATATAAATGAGTTACAGGATAACATAAGTAAGATTTATGTGTATAAGTGGAATAGAAAATATCCGTCAGACGTTACATTTCCGGCAGCAATGCTTGATAATTACCAATTGGAAAATGTATCGGAATTTGAGGGTAATTCCCACGATAAAATAACAGAAGAAATATATATAAGGAGTAAGGTGTAATTATTGTGAAGTTATGTTAAATAGAATATTGTCAAGTAAAGAAAAAATTAATACGTCAAATAAGCGTCTATGTAAGGTACTGTCTGCATTAATTCTTGTCTTATCATTAGTATTAAGCTTAGCAGGCTGTTCAGGTGCTGATATTGCAGAAAGCATTAACCCGTCACAGAATGAGAGTACAACTGTACAGACTGATAAGGCAGGTGGCAGTAATTCCTCCAATAAGAATAATTCCGCAGATAAGAATGATACATTAGCGGCGGGAACGGATAGTGCGGACTGGCGTGCTACATTACCAGAATACAGTGACAGTCCATATGTTATAGTTAATAATAATGAACCATTTTTTACAGAAAATGATATGACAGCGGACTCCTTTGAGTATTATGGTGAGTTAGACGAGCTTGGAAGATGTACAGTAGCTTATGCAAGCATAGGAAAAGACTTAATGCCAACAGAGAAACGTGGCTCAATAGGTTCTGTAAAACCTACAGGCTGGCATACAGTAAAATATGATATAGTAGACGGAAAATATCTTTATAACAGATGTCATCTTATAGGTTACCAGCTTACAGCAGAGAATGCCAACAAGAATAATCTTATAACAGGAACGAGATATCTTAATGTTGATGGTATGCTTTTATTTGAAAATATGGTAGCAGACTATATTAAAGAAACTAATAATCACGTTC
>OGNH01000344.1_pt1 | contig 17047 bp, 19 predicted proteins | sample 1573451 | NCBI WGS metagenome assembly OGNH01 (sample SAMEA2581986, study PRJEB24529) | metagenome | biome: Human gut stool | place: China | collected 2011 | reverse complement strand
ACTAATAATATAATTATCAACGAGTTCCTTACAAAGAAATCTAAAGATTGCAGACAGAAAAACATAGATTTTGTGGCTGTTGTCAACGGAGAGTTAAAGCTCATTAAAAATGTAGATATATTCTGTGTGCTTTCTAATCTGCTTGATAATGCAATTGAGGCTCAGACATTTGTTGATAATAAGAGAGTTGAGGTATTTATAGATGAGAATGAGGATGTATGTTCCTTAAAAATATATAACAGCATATCAGATGATATGGTAAAAGCCTTCAAAGAAGATACTTTATTTAATACACACAAAAAGGATAAATTAATGCATGGATATGGTCTTAAAAATGTAAATGATGTTGTAAAGAAATATAATGGCAGAATTAATTATTCAATAATAGGTACTTGTGTTCTTTGCTGTAGTGTAATTCTTTACAGGGAAAAATAAATTCACGACATATAAGATATAATTCACGACACGCTTATTGAAATGATGGAAATAAATGTTAATATTAAATCAGCTTTTGTGCTAACTCGAATAAGGGATGAGAGTTGAGGATAGAATGAGAGCTGATTTATCAGCATCAGATATATTAATACTTGTAACGTCAGACGTCAGGTAGGAAAGGAGTTGGAAGATATGAAGAAGAGCAATGTATTATTAAATTGTGTTGCTAAGGCGGCACAGCATTCTGCTAAGAAGGCTGTAAACAGTGCTTCAATATGGAGCTGCTATCAGCCAAAAGAACCACAGACAGCAGCTAAGTTAAAGAAGAACAGATAATACCAATGTATTACTGAGAGGTAAGGGGATAGGGATAATGCTAGGAAGAATAGCAGATAGTATTGCAGTTCTTTTTTTGAAGAAGAACATAATTAATGAAGATGAGCTCCCTGTATACCAATATGGTATGCAGGTGCTTATCTGCAATATAGCAGGAATGTTGACAGTCCTTATTGTTGGCATATTAATATCAAGACTGGTTGAAAGCATAATATTTATTACAATCTATGCTACATTAAGAATATATACAGGAGGGTATCATGCAAGAACTCCATTAGTATGTAATATAGTATTTCTTGGGACATATTTAGTTACAGTTATGCTTGAAGCTTTAAAAGTCAATAATTCGGTTGTATGGATAATGTATTTATTATCCTGCCTTATAATATTAAGATTTTCACCAATAGAGAATGTTAATAAAGAATTAGATGAGAAAGACAAAGAAATATATCGTAATAAAAGTTTGATAATTAGTACATTATTATTGATGATATTATTAGCGGGTGACATTACAGACAGATATAGTAATGGTGCAGTTAATAATATTATGATGAATATGTATAGTGATATAAGCCTTTATATGAAGCTTGTTATAATAAGCATAGCAGTGCTTATGTTATATGCACTTTTTAAAGATAAATAGTTAATATAATAATATCTATTATAATTCCCATAGGTTATATGCTTAAAAGAGTACAAACCTATGGGATTTTTGCGTGTATAATAGATATGTGAAATTTAAGCAGAAAATGTAAGCGGAAAAGTGGTATAATATTGACAATAAATGGCTGATGATACAGAATAAATTGTCTTGTTAATAATCAGGGAGAAGCATATTAATATGAATATTGAAAGCAATTTTAATAATAATATAGATAAGACTGATAGATGGATAGCACATTATCACCTTCCCGGTCTGTTTGAATTCTATGAGTTTTATAAAGTATTCTTGTCATTGTTTTATGAGCACAGGGAGTATTTTTATGACTGGTGTGATATAGGTTCTATATATGGTGCACCAGCGGATTGCATATGGGGCGGCGGGCGTGCCGGATTTGGAGATAGTGAGGCAGAAAAAGTATTTTCACTTATGGCACAATATGGAATATCGGCAAGACTTACATTCAGCAATTCGCTTATCAGGAAGGAACATCTGGCAGATGTGAAATGTAATAAGTTGTGTGAATTATTAAAGGCGGCTTCGAAATTGCATAGTGATTATAAGGTTACATCTGAATATGCGTCTAAAGATTATTCTATAGATAATTCGATAAGAGATACTGCATTTAAAAATGGAATTATAGTTCACTCAGATATTCTGCTTGACTATATAAAAAATAAATATCCAGAGTTTTGTTTCGTTTCATCTACAACCAAGGTACTAACAGATTATAATGATTTGCTGAACGAGGTAAACAGAGATGATTTTAGTTATGTTGTGCCAGATTTCAGGTTGAATAAATGCTTTGATAAGCTGGGGACGATGACACAGGAACAGAAAGATAAGATTGAATTTTTATGTAACGAGTGCTGCTGGATTGGCTGTTATGACCGTAAAGCCTGTTATGAGACTGTAAGCCGTATGAATCTTGGCGAAAATTGTAACGGGCATATATGTGTGTCGCCTGAGGCAGGCGAGGGATATAGATTTTCCAAGGCAATGCACAACCCGGCATTTATAAGTGTAGATGATATCAGGAATATATATATGCCTATGGGATTTACTAATTTTAAAATAGAGGGCAGAAGCCTTGGAAGTGCACTGGTGCTGGAATTTCTTCTTTATTATATGACTAAGCCGGAATACCAGATAAATGTAAGGGAAGAGATATATCTTGATAATATGCTTGATATATTTTAATACGAATATTGCGAGTATAATTTTAATAATATTTAGGATATTAAAAATATTGAAAATAAATAATAATATACAATATTTATCAAAAAAAGGAGAATAATACTATGAAAAACTCAGCTGTTCAAAGTGCTGTTACACAGAATATTAATATGTTAAATAAGTTACATATGGCTATGATTGAATTATATAAGGGGGATTCCAGGAGAATACAGCATTTCTGTAAAGTTCACAGTTATGCCAGGTTGATTGCCCAGATGGAAAATGTAGATTACAAGACTTTGTTTATTATTGAAACAGCGGCACTGACACACGACATAGGGATTCATACATGTGAAGAAAAATATGGAGAGTGTGGCGGCAGATTGCAGGAAAAGGAAGGACCTGCACTTGCTAAAGAGCTTCTTGAAAGACTTGGATTTGAAACAGACATTTCAGAAAGAGTGCAGTATCTGATTGCACATCATCATACATATAGTAATATTGACGGGATTGATTACCAGATACTTGTTGAGGCTGATTTTCTTGTAAATATGAAGCCGTTGTCCGAGCCTTGCTCGTTGGTGTGTCAAAAGATGCAGTGTTAAAGGCTTACAATAATATTTTTAAGACAAAATATGGGAAATATATATGTAAGGATATGTTCTTAATTGATTGAAAAAATGTTGATAAAAATATAAGTATGTAAGGTATATGATTATGAGAATCAACACATAATACATATGTATAAGAGATTGCAATGTAAATTAACAATCCTAATTCATAGTGGTGGCAGAATTGATTTCTGATATGCACATCGCAAAATAACCAGATTAAGAAAAGAGGCATATGTATGTTGTTGACTGAAAAAGAAATGTCGGTATTAAAGGATCTTCAGACACAGGAAAAGAATTGTATTGATAAGTACGAGAAGTATGCAGGACTTGCAAAGGACGATGAGTTAAAACAGCTTTTTGAAGAGCTTAAGAAAAAGGAGCAGGAACATTATAAGACGATAGGTCAGATTTTAAATGGTGAAGTGCCATCCTGCGATTGTAATGATACAGCAGGAAAGGACTATCAGCCAAAGGGCGGTTATTCAAAGAGTGAAGAGTCAGAGGATAAAAAGAATGACTGTTTTCTTGCAACAGACAGCATAGGAACAGAAAAGCTTGTATCAGGTGAATATAATTCCAATGTATTTGCGTGTACTTTAACATCTATAAGAAAAGTGCTTGCAGATATAGAGATAGAAGAACAAAATCACGCTGAAATGCTTTATAAGTATAAAATGGCGAATGGTATGCAGTAGATAGTTTGATAACTACATTAAAAACAAAGAAAATAAGTAAATACTCAGAAAAAAATAATCAAAATATAAAACGCTATGTTATCATTGTGTGATTTCATAGCGTTTTATTAAACACCACGCTTCTTTAGTAGCCTGATGGTCTATTCGGCATCCGAATATAATACCGCCAACAATTAATAAAACAACAATTCCTACAGTTATATTTCCAACCATATAATACTCCTTTTCTGATTTAATTAAGTTAATATTTCAATTCGTTAAATTTAATGTTTAGCCAAATTATATTGTACTGTCAGCTAACTGTATATTTAGCTGACTGCACAGTTAGTCTGTTCAGATTAGTCAAATAAAGAGATTTTATATTTAACTGCTCTGAATATTTTATAGATTATGGTTACTACAATGCCTAAAGTTATGCCTAAAGTAGAACCAACAGCTATAAGACCGCCTATAGCTATGCCTATATATGTTAAAATGTTCATAATATCTCCATTCTTATAAAATGTATTAAATTGTTGCAATATATATTGAGGCTGGTTTATTACAAATAAATACATTTTATACATAATTATTTATTGCATATTATATGAATTCATTTTGAGATAATTATTTTGAACCATCCTTTTTATGGATATAATCAACAATAATCGTTGAATAAGATGGATTGATATCCAAAGAATAATTAAATGAATATATATGATAGAAATTGTCAATATTAAAGTTATTATGTAAAATAACAGCGGCAATTGAGCGTATTAATAGACGTGTTCCCATTCTTGGCAACACATTTTCTGAAGTAATAGCTGTCTGATTACCAAGCATCTCTGATGTACATGGTCTGTAATCATTTATAGAAGATTTTGGCGTAGTAATAAGCTGGAAATCGTGGAAATCAGCTTCTGTTTCATACGATATCTCAGTGAGAGCAGTCTGCACATTGTAGAAACACAGTCCGCCAAAGAACATTGCTATTATAAATATGCAGCTTAATAAGCGTAAACATCGTTTCTTCATAACAATACCGCCAATCCTTTCTATAGTCTGTTAATATGAAGATAATAGCATATTAAGAAAATTTTGTTAATAGTCAATTAGCGGGATAATAGATTAATTGCTGTTAGTTTATATCAAAAAATATGTCATACAATACGGTATATAAAATATAGTAAAAAAATGCTGGACAAATGGCATACAATAATGTAATATTAATCAAGTCGGGTGACCGATATAACAAATAAGCAGTCGTGGCGGAATTGGCATACGCGCTAGACTAAGGATCTAGTCCATATTGCTTGGGTGCGGGTTCAAGTCCCGCCGACTGCATTTGATTAAGGAACTCAGCGAGAGTTCCTTTTTTGTTGCATAATAGTATATGTTCCATATTGGATAAAGCTATGAATAAAACATTTAAAGTAGTATTCTTTTAATATATTAATTATAAAAACACTTGCATATTATAAATTTATATGATATTCTTTATATAAAGTATACTTAATGAATTAATTCTATACACCAATACAATATATGTCCCAGTTAATTCCAATATTTAATAATAATAATCCCGATATATTAATTATATAATAAATATTATAACAATGTGAAAATTGAGAAGAAACACTGTTATCCTAATAATATAAGAAATAACATAGTTATAATGTAAGAATAATAAAAAATAGCGTAACAGCCATAATTAATTACAGTAATGATATTTGCTGTTACAATAAATGTTTAACTATAGTTTAGTGAATGATGCGGAAAGGAAATAGAATTTGCAAAAAAGAACGAAAAGATATAATTATAGGATTTTTTTACTTAATACATATATGAATAATAATAAATTACGTTTAATAATATTAAAATGTAAGCCGTTAAAGACTGCATTTATAAGAATTACAGCAATACTGCTGTTTATTATATGCGGCGTAACAGAGTGTATGGCGGACGTTAATACATCAGCATTTTTACATAAAAAAGATGTTATTGATTTGAATAATAATAGTATTGAATTTACATACTGGGACGGCTACGATCACAAGATTAAGACAAAGAATTATACAATATCATCAGACTGGCGCAATGCTATGCTTATATGGAGTGAGGATTTAACAGGGACAATAGGCACTAATACGACGATATATGGACCATATACATGGCTTCCGGCGGGAGATTACAGAGTAAGCTTTAAGCTTACTGCATATGGGTGGAATACTTTGAAATATTGGGATATAGGAGTTAATTTTGGACAGCAGAATACGGGATACCGCAACAAGTATGACAGGTCAAATTGTCAGATTAATGCTGACACAACAGTGAGCGACATAGTGTGTGGAGGTAATGATACAGGAGGTAATTTAGATTATACTATTCATACTAATGGTGACAGTGCAGATTATGAGTTAAGGACATATTTTAACAGGGATGTTGATTTTGGGATTGGTGCACCTGAACACGAACTTGGTAAGATAGGACAATTTATAAGAGAGATTACGATATGTTCTCTGGATAGTAATACCATATATTATGATGCAGATGGTGGATTGCTTGATAAGGAGGAAGCAGGGACACTTACTGATACGAACTGGGGAGCTGACAGAGGAGATGTATCAATTCCGGCTAAGGAAGGATATATATTTGAGGGATGGTATGGTTATAGTAAAGCATCTAATATAACTTCTAACAGGGACGAGCTTACATTTGATACAGATAGTGAATATGTTATGCTGTGGGATAGCAAGGGCAAGGCTTGCAGTAATGTATTAAAAGAAGCCAGCTACAGTGATTATACGGTATATGCCAGGTGGAAGCCGAAGGATAAAGTTATAAAATATATATCTAATACATCGTCAGTGGTAAGCAATATGCCACAGGATATTAATACGGTGTACGGTTCGGAGGTTTCATTATCGGGGCAGAGTCCGTCAAGAAAGCTGTTTAAGTTTGATGGGTGGAATACTGAGGCTGATGGGAGTGGTGATATGTATTATCCTCTGGAAGCTGTAACTGAACTTACAACGCTTTCAGAGGACACAGTTAATCTATATGCACAGTGGCAGCAGCAAAGATTTATGTATATTAAAGCTTCATCAACGACCTATTGTGATACTCTTATTAAGAGGACACCTGATGATGAACTCTGGTATACAGGCATAGGCAGTAATACAATCCGCAGTCTGCCAGATAGTATGAATAGCTGGCAGGTGCAGAAATGGTACATTGATAAGAATGGCAGTATATATAAGGATAATTATATAAATGTATAATTACATAAAAATATAATAGTCACCCTCATCATCAGAGAATTTTTTATAGGTTGTGTGGAATACATCTTCAATAATATGTGTTTTAAGGCAGTTGGCGGGTGTGTCACTTGTTGCAATCTTACGGTCGTTCATTATAACAAGATTATCAGATATTCTTATTGCATCAGATAAATCGTGTAGTACAAGAATGATTGTTTTGCCTGATTTTTTAAGTTTATTTACCATAGAGAAGAAAGTCCTCTTGCCCTCAAGGTCAAGATAAGTGACAGGTTCGTCCATAATTATAATCCGGCTGTCCTGTGCGAGTATCATAGAGAAGAATACACGCTGCCTTATTCCGCCAGAAAGTGTGTCGGTATTATCTTCAGAATAAGGCATTACATTAGTGAATTCCATTGAATTATTGACTATTTCATTATCTTTATCTGTTTTACGTCTTGTAAAGCCAAGATAAGGAAATCTGCCGTGTTCTACTAATGTTCTTACAGGAAGTACAGGGATAACGGTTCTTATTTGCGGAAGAAATGCTATTCTTTTGGCTCTTTCTTTTAATGGCAGTGACAGGATATTTTCATTATCTACTGTAATAGTGCCTGCTGTAACTTTAGAACAGCCATTAAGGCACTGAAGAAGGGTTGTTTTGCCGCATCCATTAGGACCGATTATCGTTGTTATCTGTCCTTGTGGAAATGTTATATTAATATCATTTAATATATTGGTTCTGGATACGGCTACATTAACGTGTTCATATTTAAGCATTTATTCGTCTGCCTCCTTTTTTCTTTAATAAAAGGTACATAAAGAATGGACCTCCGATAAAAGCCATAATTATTCCAGCAGGAAGTTCATATGGAGCAGCTATAAGACGACCAATGATATCACATATAAGTACAAATGAAGCACCAAGCAAAGCACTTGTTGGCAGGAGGTATCTTGCATCACTTCCGAATAAAGTCCTGCATATATGAGGAACAATAAGACCTATGAAGCTTAATAGGCCAGCAAAGCTTACAACAAGACCTGCCATTATGCTTGATAATACAAGAAGAAAGAATCTTGTAAGTGGAACATTCAATCCTAAAGAGCGGGCATAGTCATCACCTAATGAAAGTATATTAAGCGGCTTGGCCAGAATGAGGGATACAAGTACAGCAGCTATAATTCCAATTGCTGGTAGTGCTATTTTGTTAAATGTAAGTCCGGATAAAGTACCCATAAGAAAAGAAGTGATATTAAGGGTTATATCTGTATTTATTAATTTGATAGTGTTAATACCTGCATTAAGAAAGGAAGATACAGTTATTCCGGCAAGTATAATGGTTGTTCGTGAGCTGTCAGCCATATATGCAAGTGCATATATGGCAAGTGTTGTTAAAAGTGCACCTACAAATGAAGCTATAGATGTGGCATATCCTGAATGAGGGAATAACATCATAGCAAGCATTACAAAGAAGCCTGCACCGGAATTGACACCTATTGTATTAGGACTTGCAAGTGCATTATTCATAACGCCCTGAAGGATAACACCAGCAACAGAAAGTCCCATACCGGCAATAATGGCACCAAGCATACGAGGAAGACGTATGTTCATTATTAATATGTAAGTCAGAGAAGTCTTGTCGGGGGTAAAGAAGCATTTTAGTATATCTGCTGGATTGATATATACGCTTCCTAGCATAACGCTTAGAAAAGAAGCTGTTATTAAAAGTCCAAAGAGCAATATATATATGTATATATGTCTTGAACGGCTGTTTGATTTTGAGTTGGTTTTATTGGTCATAGTTGTTATTTTCCTTATAATAAATATATGTGAATAGAGTATCATAAACCGCTAATTTATTCAATTCATATTTACATACCGAATTTATATGAAATAACTATTGACAAATATTAACATAAGGGTTAAAATTCAATTCATATTAAACAAGTAGGTTTGTAGTTTATACGAAATGGAGATAATGATATGAGATTTAATACAGCTTTACTTCATGGCGATTTCAGAGGAGATAAGAATACTGGTGCGACACAGACACCTATATATCAGTCAAGTGCATTTGAGCATGCGAGTGCTGAGACACTCGAGAAGATATTTAATAATATGGCACCTGGATTTTCATACAGTAGAATTAGCAATCCAACAATAGAAGCATTTGAGAAAAGAATGACAGTTCTTGAGGGCGGTGTTGCGAGTGTTGCCTGTTCATCAGGTATGGCAGCAATAACGAATGCCTTTACTAATATATTACAAAGTGGTGACGAGATTGTATGCAGTGCAAGTTTATATGGCGGAAGCATTGATTTATTCAGGGATTTAGAAAGCTTTGGAATTAAGACACATTATGTTAATAATAATGATGTGGAACAGTTCAGAGCAGCTACGAATGAGAATACCAGGCTTTATTTTGCAGAGACAATTGGTAACCCAAGACTTGATGTAACAGATATCAGATTAATAGCTGATGAAGCTCATAGGGCAGGCGTTCCATTTATCGTTGATAACACAGTTGCTACAGCATATCTTATTAAGCCAATAGAGTATGGTGCGGATATAGTTGTTAATTCAACATCGAAGTATGTTAATGGCAATAGTAATTCAATCAGTGGTGTCATAACTGATTCTGGTAATTTTAAATGGGATATTATAAAATATCCTGGTATGAAAGATTTTAAGAAATATGGTCCATATGCGTATACAGCCAAGTTAAGAAATGGAATATATCGTAATACAGGGGCTTGCTTATCACCACAGAATGCATTTTATAATATTCTTGGAATGGAGACACTTGGAATAAGAATGGAACGTGTCTGTAGTAATGCAATGACATTAGCCAAGTATCTTAATGATAATTATGGTAATCTTAGTGTTAATTATCCTGGACTTGAGAATAGCGAATTCTATAATATTGCTAAGAAAGAACTTAACAATGGGTTTGGTGGCATAATAACAATCCGTACAGGAAGCAAGGAGAAAGCATTTAAGTTTATTAATGCATTACAGATTCCTCTTAACGTATCTAATATAGGTGATACTAAGACATTGGTTATACATCCAAGCTCAACAATCAGTGCTCACAGCACAGAGGAAGAGAAGAAGATTGCTGGTGTATATGATGATCTGGTGAGAATAAGCGTAGGAATAGAAGATGTGCAGGACCTTATAGAAGATTTCACACAGGCGTTAAAAGCAGCTAATTAAATATCAAAAAATGACTAAGAAAAGAATAGAAATGAGGTAGAATTATGGCTAAGATTGATTATGCAGCACTTAAAAAGGGCGGATTTATGAGACAGAAGCAGAAAGGATATTTTTCATTAAGAATACAGGTAGTTGGTGGTAATCTTACATCTGAGAATATCAGAGCTGTAGCTGATGTAGCTGATAAATATGGAAAAGGCTATGTACATATGACATCAAGACAGGGGGTTGAAATTCCATTTATTAATTTTGAAAATATCGAAGAAGTTAGAGCAGCTTTAGCAGATGGTGGTGTTAAGCCGGGTGTATGTGGACCAAGAGTTCGTACAGTTACTGCTTGTCAGGGTAATGAAGTCTGTCCAAGCGGTTGTATTAATACATATGAACTTGCTAAGAAGCTTGATGAACATTACTTCGGAAGAGAACTTCCACATAAGTTCAAGTTTGGCGTAACAGGTTGTCAGAATAACTGTCTTAAGGCAGAGGAGAACGATATCGGTGTTAAAGGTGGTATGGACGTAACCTGGGTAGAAGATAAATGTATCAATTGTGGCGTGTGTGAGAAAGCTTGTAGAATGGGTGCTATAAGCTGTGCTAATAATACAGTTACTATTGATAGAACTAAGTGTAATAACTGTGGACGTTGTGTAAAGGCTTGTCCTACAGAAGCTTGGGAAGGCCAGAGTGGTTATATTGTATCATTTGGTGGATTATTTGGTAACCAGATATACAAAGGCGAACAGCTTCTTCCACTTATTAAAGATGAAGAGACACTTTTCAGAGTAACAGATGCAGCAATCGGCTTCTTTGAAAAGAATGCTAACCCAGGAGAGAGATTCAGACTTACATTACAAAGAGTAGGTGAGGATGAATTTAGAAAAGCTATTAAAGCTGCTTACGAGGGTAAATAATAAAATTTATAGTCAAAAGATTATAAATTCGTATATGCTTACACGATAAGGCTTTTGAACTTATACGGTTTAAGAAAAAGGAGGACTAATATGGAGATTGAAGGAATTAAGATTGACGATACAGTAGATATTACAGATAAGGTTTGCCCACTTACATTTGTAAAGGCAAAGGTTGCTATCGATGAATTAGATGATGGTGAAGTTATTGCAATCCGTATGAATGACGGAGAGCCGGTAGCTAATGTTCCAAGAAGTATTAAAGATGAGGGACATCAAATCCTTAAACTTGTTAATAATAATGATGAGACATATACACTCATTGTTAAAAAAGTTGAAGAATAAGGAGAAGATTTATGGCTGAGAGAATAAAGTTATCAGATTTTGAAGAGAAGGTATTAAATAGTTCAGTTCCAGTTCTTGTTGATTTTTATTCAGACAGTTGCGTTCCTTGCAAAAGGCTTGCACCAGTTGTTGGAACAGTGGAAGATGAGAGGGCAGAAAGCCTTTCGGTATACAAGGTTAATATTAACTTTGATGCAGATGCAGCTTCTGAATATGAAGTAACAGCAGCACCTACACTTGTTCTTTTTAAAGATGGAAAGGAAACTGCAAGACATACAGGCGTATTCAGAAAAGATGAACTTACAAGCTGGATAGATGCTAATATTTAATTAATTTTAATAAAAAATAATTATGCCTAAGAGGCAGGAAAGAGGTTTAATATGCAGTTAACAGTATCAGGAGTAAAGAAAGAATATGAAGAGGGAATTACACTTCCAAAGCTTTTTGAAATTGAAAATGTTGAAACACCAGAATATGTTACAGTTTCAATCAACGAAGAATTTATTCCAGGAGACCAGAAAGAAACATACCAGTTAAAAGATGGTGATAATGTTGAATTCTTATACTTTATGGGTGGCGGACAGAGATAATTATAATAGTGTAATTAACTATAATGTCACAAGATAGTATTAAAATATCAGATTCAAGTAAGAATTACTTTAAAAGGAGTAAGATCTACTTTAAAAGGAGGTATATATGGCTTTAACAGATGAGCAGATAGAACGTTATTCACGTCATATCATTTTAAAAGAAGTTGGTGCTAAGGGACAGAAGAAGCTTCTTAATGCCAAAGTGCTTATAATAGGTGCAGGTGGACTTGGAGCACCAGCAGCTATGTATTTAGCAGCAGCAGGTGTTGGAACAATAGGAATTGCAGATGCGGATGAGGTAGATCTTAGTAATCTTCAGAGACAGATAATACATCAGACAGCAGATGTAGGCAAAGCAAAGGTTCAGTCAGCTAAAGAGACAATTAATGCTATGAATCCAGATGTAACAGTTAACACATATAGAGAATTCATTACAAGTGATAACATAATGGATATTATCAAGGACTATGATTTCGTAATCGATGGAACAGATAATTTCCCAGCTAAGTTCCTTATTAATGATGCCTGTGTAATGGCTAAGAAGCCATTCTCTCACGCAGGAATAATCAGATTTAAGGGTCAGCTTATGACTTATGTTCCGGGAGAAGGACCTTGCTACAGATGTGTATTTAAAAATCCACCACCAAAGGATGCAGTACCTACATGCAAGCAGGCTGGTGTTATCGGAGCTATGGGTGGTGTTATCGGAAGCCTTCAGGCTATGGAAGCAATCAAGTATATACTTGGTGTAGGGGATTTACTTACAGGTCATCTCCTTACATATGATGCTATAACACAGGAATTCCATAAGATTAAGTTACCATCTGATACTGATGGCTGTGCTGTATGTGGAAAGCATCCAACTATCACAGAACTTATTGATTATGAGCAGGTAGTTTGTGAAGACCACTAATAATTATATCCAATCATAAGGACAATTAAGGAGGCGTCACAAAGTGATTACATTTAATAAGAGTGATTTTGATACAATACTTGAATATGCTAAGAAGAATCTTCCAGAGGAGGCTTGTGGTCTTATTGGAGGAACAATAGAAAATGGAGATAAGCACATAAAAAAGATATATCTTCTTACTAATATTGACCATTCCAATGAGCATTTTTCAATGGATCCTAAGGAACAGTTAGCGGCAGTTAAAGATATGAGAGCTAATGGTTTAGTTCCTCTTGGCAACTGGCATTCACATCCAGAGTCACCATCAAGACCATCTGATGAGGATAAGAGACTTGCATATGACAGCAAAGCAAGTTATATGATACTTTCACTTATGAATATAGATGAACCAGTGCTTAATTCATTCCATATTGAAGGCAATGTATCAAATAAAGAAGATCTGAGAATAATATGATAAAGCATTGAGCCGTGCCGTAATAAACTATTAACCATTGCTGTGCTTGCACAAAGCGATGGTTAATAGTTTATTACGATAGGGCGAAAGCCCGGCAGTTCCATAAAGCTTTGCTTTATGGAACGTGCACGGCGAAAAAGGCGTTGTGCACGGCGAAAAGCCGGCGTGCATGGCGAAGAAGGCATTGTGCACGGCGAAGAAGCGAATAAATAGTAGTTCAGTGCGATAGGAATGGAGATTTATTATGAGTAATCTAACGGATATTTCAGATGTTATTATTATAGGAAGTGGTCCGGCAGGACTATCTGCTGCTATATATGTTGTCAGGGCTGGATTATCAGTTACTGTTATAGAGAAAGAATTTATGGGAACAGGACAGATAGCTGACAGCAGTAAGGTAGACAATTATCTTGGTATTCCAGCAATAAGCGGTTATGACCTGGGTGAAAGTTTCAGGGAACACGCACTTTCGCTTGGAGTAACAATAGAAGATAATAATGTTACCAGACTTACCACTGTTGATGACATATGGGAATTAGAGTTATCAGACGGAAGCACTAAGAAAGCCCAATGCGTAATATATGCGGCTGGCTGTAGCCATAAAAAGTTACAGGCAGAGAATGAAGAACAGTATACAGGCAAAGGAATATCATATTGTGCCGTATGTGACGGAGCATTTTATAAGGATAAAGATGTCGCAGTAGTAGGTGGCGGTGACACAGCACTTTCTGATGCACTTTATCTTTCAGATATATGTGCCAACGTATATATTATACACAGAAGGGAAGAATTCCGTGGAGCGGCTTCACTTCTTGCAAAGTTAAAGGAACGTACGAATGTGCACATATGCACTAACAGAACAGTAAAGAAAGTGGAAGGCAGTAATAATCTTGAGAGGATAATACTTGATAATGATACAGGCATTGACGTTAATGGATTATTTGTTGCCGTTGGAATGAGCCCACAGACAGAGCTTCTTAAGGGTATTGCAGAACTTGATAATTCAGGATATGTAATAGCAGGTGAAGATTGTGTTACATCAGCCAGAGGTTTATTCGTGGCAGGTGATGTCAGAACGAAAATATTAAGACAAGTAATAACAGCCGCAGCAGATGGTGCTATGGCAGCAACACAGGCAGTACAGTACCTTAGATAAAAGGTATGTACTGCCTGCTGGTATTTATATATGTATAGCCTGGCTGTGTATATTTATATAATATGTATTTATTGTATACTTATTATGTGTTTACTATAAATATTACTAAATATATTTAACACAATATACATTTATTATATATCTAATATATTGCTATAGATATTACTGCGTATATTTATACAATATGTATTTATTATATATATTTATTGTATCTATTATATCTAGTTATTTAGTGCGTTATAGCTTCATATATATAATCAAGAACCTTTATGTTATCTTTTTCGTGTAAAATATCGTGGCGCATATTATTAAATATCACGATATCTTTTATATTAAATCCCTGTTTGGTCATTAAATTTACGGTAGTTTTAATATTTTTTCCATACTCACTTACAGCATCATCACTGCCGCTAAGAATATATACAGGTGCCAAGCTTGCTGTCTTAGCCTTTTTAGATACACAGTTAATCATTCCTGATAATAGTTCATACATAAGGCTTGCTGTAATCTGTGCTGGAATATGAGGGTCGTTAAGATATTTATCACGTTCTTCTTCATTATAGAGAAGCCAGTCTGCACGCGATGTAGCATTTTTAATCTTATTATTGTACATTCCAAATGCAATGAACTGTATAAGCGGACTGCAATTCTGTCCGTTAGCCTGCATACAGGCGTGGTCGATATAACTTCTTATTGCTTTGAGAATAAAACGTGGCTGAGAACCAGTTCCGATAAGGAAACATCCGTCAATCTTAGTCCTTAAGTGAGGAGATAAAAGCATATCCCTTACGATGAATGAGCCCATAGAGAAACCAACAATATAATAAGGAAGTTTAGGGTAGCGTTTCTTCATTTCGGTGTAGCAGGTATGAACGTCTTTAACCACATATTCCCAGCTTCCTTTCTTGCCAAGATATGCTTTCCTGCTGCCATTCTGTAGTGAGTGGCCGTGTCCTATAATGTCAATACCGCATACAACATATCCTTTGCTTGTAAAATACTGGGCAACTTCGTCATATCTTCCCATATATTCTGTTATTCCGTGTACAAGCTGTATTACGCCGATTGGTTTGCTTTCAGCTTTCCATACAGCTGCCTGTATTGTTGTCTTATTATCAGATGATTTAAAATTAAACATATATAACCTCAATTCTTGGCCAATAGGCCTTTGGTACTAAAAAGCATTATACGACAAAATATTTAATAAAACTACATAAAAATTGCTAATTAAAACATATAATTATTTATTGAAAAAGAATAATAAATGTGTTATAGTCAGTATCCGTCTGAAGGGCTTGATTTGCTTAATAAAATAAAGAATATCGAGGTATATATGGGTAACGATAATACAAAAGCACTAAGCGGTATGGATATGACTACAGGTTCGATACCGGTTAAAATACTAAAGTTCAGTATTCCACTTATGCTGGCACAGATTTTGGAAGTTCTGTTTAATATGTCAGATGTGGCAGTTGTTGGTAAATTTTCAAGTTACGAGGCACTTGGAGCAGTTGGCTCTACATCATTGCTTGTAACATTATTTACAGGATTTCTTATAGGTATGGGCTGTGGTGTGAATGTAAGAGTTGCACAGCAGCTTGGTGCAGGTCAGAAAGAAAATGTACGAAAGACTATTCATACATCATTTCTTCTCTGTCTTATTGTAGGACTTACAGCACTGGTTCTTTGTATATTGGGTGCTGAATTCTTCCTGTCACTTATGAATACTAAAACAGAGCTTATAGATGGGGCGGTGCTTTATTTTAGAATATACGCACTTGGTATGCCGGCTATGGCTATATATAACTTTGGTAATGCGGTTATGAGTGCGAGTGGAGATACTAAGAAGCCTCTTATATATCTTACGTTTGCAGGCGTTGTGAATGTATGCCTTAACCTTATACTTGTTATAGGGATAGGTATGGCTGAGGATGGTGTCGCATTTGCTAGTATAACAGCCCAGTACATATCAGCAATACTTGTAGTGGTTAATCTGTTAAGAAGAAGTGACACAGACAGATGCCGGTTAAGAGTAAGAGAATTAAAGCTTTATCCGGGTGTGCCAAAGGTAATACTTATGCTTGGAATTCCAGCAGGTATCCAGAATGCTATATTTGCTATGGCTAATCTATTTATCCAGACAGGTGTTAATTCATTCAGTGCGGTTATGGTGTCAGGAAATGCCGCCGCCGCTAATGCAGATATGCTTATATATAATGTTATGATGGCTTTTTATACTGCGTGCTCAAGCTTTATGGGACAGAATATGGGAGCGTGTAACAAGAAACGAATGTTAAAAAGCTACCTT
>OGNH01000342.1_pt1 | contig 17544 bp, 28 predicted proteins | sample 1573451 | NCBI WGS metagenome assembly OGNH01 (sample SAMEA2581986, study PRJEB24529) | metagenome | biome: Human gut stool | place: China | collected 2011 | reverse complement strand
ATTGCAATTATACAAATAAGATTAATGCTCTCCTGATTATTGTAATTACGCTCTCCCAGAATATCATTATAAGTATCCGGCTTTACAATAACTGCATTGATAGATTTTTCATTGCTGATTTTTCTTACATGTTCAACAGTTGAAACCATGACAGCATATGCACTTTCCATATCTGAAACAGACTTTTTCTGGTTATATGTAAGATTTTCAATCTTTTTTAATTCATCTATATTATTTTTTAAAGCAGATATATATGTATCACATTCTTCATCAGGTATCCGCCCCGAAAATTCATCATAAAAGTTTACAAGATATAAATTGTTGTTACTATAATTAACGCCTCTGTATATCTTACAATTTGCAAACAGATATATTGCCAGAATAAGAATTATAAATCCTTTCTGAATTATAAATGACTTATAAAATTCTCTTAATCTCTGATATACTTTATCTAAAAATCCCTGTTTCCGGTCCGGATACATATAATATCCCATTAAAAGCATGCCACAAAAACCAATACATGCAATAACTGCCGTCAACACAAATGTTGTCCCCGCTATATCGGCAATAAATCCCGTATATCCCCAATTTTCATATATAAAATACGAATATTGCGGTATTATCACATTAATAATATTTACATAATGTAATATACAAAGTGCACTATTCTTTTCAATATTGTTATATAAAAGATATTCACATAAAAATATTGCAAGAATAACAACCATTGCAATCTTATAATTCTTAAACATACTCACAAACAAATACGAAATTAAACCAAAAGATATCATTGCAACAGCGAATATCGCACAATACAGGATAAAAAACTGCCATATGCTTATTTTTAGCGGAAACATTGAAAACATCTGTGAACTTTGTATCGTAACATTCAGATACCTGATGCCTCCGTACATATAAAGAAACATTCCGTATATTAATGTATTAAAAATATATGAACATATAAAACTGAACAGACACAATATTCCACATCTTTTTAATATAAGATTGACTCTTCCGCAGGATGATGCATGTGTAAGATAAATCATGCGGTTATCACGCTCATCCATAAAAATAACAACGAGCATTATAATCATTATGGCAAATATAACAGCGCCTTCCTTAAAATCCATGAATTTCTCAATCGCTGCGGTATTTGCCGGAGTAACATCCATATCCGCCAGTTTTTTTATGTCTTTTGCATATTTTTTTGCATTTAATCTTCCGAAATTATCCTCGTCGGCATACAGGCTGCTATTTAATATCTTTTCATATCCTGCCATATCCGTTACTTTGCTTTTATAATTTTGTGCATATTCTATTTTATCTTTTTCTTTTAAGTGATTTTTATATTTTTCACATATTTCAATTCTTGCTTTCCCGTTACATTGATAAACATAGCACCAACCATTTTTATTATATTTACAATCATTACATAAATAAGCTTTCATCTATTCATCCTTTCCTAGTAACTTTTTCACATATTGTATTTCACAACTTTCTTCATCTTCAAAATCAAGTTCACAATTCATACAACCTGCTCCATCTAGGTCGTAAGACTCATTACAAAACACTTTAAATCTTTTGTTTATATCCGCTATGAGTTCACGTTCTCCCTTAGTTTTTCTTCGACAAGTCATTATTTATCATCTCCCTTGTTATATCTCACTGTAATTAATTTGTCCGCCATAGGTAATGTTTCTATCCAATCACAGAACACTTGCCATTCTTGTAAACGGTGATTTCTTCTTTGGAAGTATATATTTCTAAGACATCTATAATTTGTAATCATTCCTGCTGTTAGTTCAAACCCTAAAGGAATATTATAAACCATATAATAAAATGAGTAGTCTAGCTCTTCTTTAGTTATTTTTCCTTCTCTGTATTTTTGAACATCTTTGTTATAAGATTTTTGATATTGCTCAGCTATATGTATAATTTGTTCATCTACAAAAGCATTACAACACTTTTCTAAAGTCATTTTAGATAATTTATGCATCTTAGATGTACTAGATATGAAATTCATAAACTTGTATCTTTGAAACTCTGGCCAAAACTGCATAGAGGCTTTTAAGTCAAAAGTAACTGTTATTCCTGTTAAGAATTGATTATGTCCTTCACTATTGCCAGTATTAGCTAAGTTACAAGCATTTTTAATTGCTTTTTCATGGTCCATATTTTTTCTGTATTCTTCAATATCTGCTATCATAGGGTATCTTGCAGTTTCTATTGCATTACTTAATCCGTAAACATGTACATTTTCAACTTTTAACATATTATTCATCCTCCCCTGTTCCTAATATATCTATGCCTGTTAACTGTCTACAGTAATTTCTTAGCTTGTCCAATTGTCCTGTAGTTTTGCTATGTTTAGTTCTTAACTGGTTCAATTCCCTTTCCAACATTGCATTTTCATTTGTAAGTAATCTGATTTGTTTTTCTAAATAAGTATTTGCTAGGCTTAGTTCTTTATTTGCATCTAATAGATTTTCGATTGTGTCTTCTTTTACTTCTATATCTTCCTTTAATTTGTTGCTTCTTTCTCTCCAGAATTCTATTATTTTAAGACAATCTTTATTTGTTTCTTGTGCTTTTTCTAATTCATTTACAAGGTCATTTATATATTTTCTATTTAATAACATATTTAAATCCCCCTTATTTCATTTCTTGATTAATTAGTTCATCTATTACTTGTGAAAGTCTTAAAATGTCATCTATCAATCCTAGTTGGCAATATAAACTGCTAAGTATCTCTTTTAACTCGTCTAGCATAATATCACCTCCATATTTTCATTTGATTTTCAAGTAAGAATAGGGAACTATACTGGTATTGCATAATCCCCTATTTAATTGTTTATTTTATCCCCAAGTACTCTTTTATTACTGCTATTGCTTCATCACTACCATTGCATCTAACTGCTCTATATCCGTACAAATTTAAATTGTCTAACCATTTTTCTTGTTCTTTGGTTAATCTCTTTGTTTTATCTGCTTTTAATTCTATAAATAATCCAAAATATTCTACATGTTCTGTTAGCCCCTTGTAATATTTTGGAACTAATAAACTGATATCCGGAAATCCTTTCTTCATTCCCATTTTTTTAAGTTCTGCTCCAACTCTAGGGCTTCTTTTACCTTCATTGACTGTGTGCATAAGCATGTCTAATTCTGGATACTTAGCCTTCTGCCATTCTGCCCATTCGAAGATTATCTTTTGATGTGTTGCTTCTAAATTATTTTTCATATTTACATCCCCATACTATTTAAGTAATCACCTATTGTTATCTCTTCAAATTTTATTTCTTTATCTTTTTTCTTTATTTGTCTTATACTAGTTTTCATTTCTTTTAATTCATTTTCGCAATCAAGTGGAGTCATCTCTTTTAAGATGTTTTCACAATTTAAAACTGATTGTTTATAGTAACTATCTTTTAGTTCTATACCTATCCCTCTTCTTCCCATTTTCAATGCTTGATATACAGTACTCCCTATTCCATCAAATGGATCCAATACTATATCATTTGGATTAGTCCATAATTCTAATGCTCTTTGTATAACAGTTAACTGAAGTGGGCATATGTGCTTTTCGTCTTTTTCATCTCTTGCACTATTTTTTTGAAGTGTATCTGAAGGATTTATGTCCATCCAACATGGTGATGCATATTGTTGCCATTTATCACAGGGAAATCCTTCCTCAGTATGTGATATTCTAATTTTGTTTTCTCCTGGTTTTCTCATTGTTACTAAATAATCTGGTATGCCTTGTCTACTCATTGAACTATCTTTTTTAAGTTGTTTCCATAATAGCCCCAGTGCTTTTGTTCTCTGCATTGCCACCACTGGATTTTTCCATATACATACTTCTGAATGATATATCCATCCTTCTTCTACAAAAGTTCTTATTAGCTCTCCTCTAAAATCTTTTATTCCGATTACTCCATCTCTACATTTACTTGTAGGTAAATTCATGCAATGAAAACTTAGCAATCTGCCAGGTTTTATCACTCTATATAATTCTTTCACTAAAAATCTAAATTGTTTATGAAAACTATCATCATTTTGGCAATTACCCATATCCCTATCTGAATTTGAATAAGTATATAAACTTGCAAATGGTGGACTAAATATGCTGAAATCTATACTATTATCTGGTAATCCTCTCAAAACTTCTACACAATCACCTTGATATAAGCTGTATTTGTCTTTTATGACTTGGTTTATTACTTTTACATTGTTCATTTCAATCCCCCTATAATTGTTCTATTAACCAATCTGGTACTATGATATCTATCTGTGGGTCATATGGAGTTGATATTCTAGTTGTTTGTCTAAGTTCTTTTTTAGTTATATCTTTTGTAAGTTTTATCATTGCATTTTGCATTTTTTCTGCATCCGCTTGTTTTCTCTCTATATTTTCTTTTATCGTTCCTTCTTTTGAGCTTATTATTATATAAACATTTACTTTGTGTTCTTGCCCAAATCTCCATGTTCTTCTTAATGCTTGATAATAATCTTCAAATGAGTCGCTCATTCCGAAGAATATTACATTATGGCAATGTTGCCAGTTAAGTCCATAACCAAATATTTTGGCCTTTGTAACCATTATTGGAGCTTCTCCATTTCTCCATTGTTTTTCCCATTCTATTTTTTTAGCTGGTGGAGTACTTCCTTGTATTGATACACATCTATCGCCTAATAGCTTTGATATTTGGTCCTGCTCATAATTATAATCGCACCATATAAGCCAACTGCCATTATCTTTTTCTATAAGTTCTTCTATAATTGGTAGTTTTAAATCTATTTTTTCTTTTCTTGCTTCTCTTCTTTGAGTTAATGTTAATTTATCAGTTATTATCTCATTCCCATCGACTATGATTTCTTCAATATTTAATTCTGGTAAATCATATCCCTCTGATTGATATCCCAACTCTGATGGATTATTTATAAACACTGACCATGTTGCCATCCATTCCCAAAATTTTTCCTCGGCATGATGTTTTAATCGCCATTGACTTGTATTTCCTCCATCATGTACAAAATACATTGATAACATTTCTTCTCTTGTCATAACTCCTAAGAATTGAGAATGATTACCTAGTTCCATATATGAATTCGGACTTGGTGTAGCTGTACAAGCTAATCTATATGGTGTGTTTTTAAAGCTATGTATTATTTGATTTCTTACTTTACCAGTAAATGATTTTAATATTGAGCTTTCATCTAATACTATTGCGTTAAATTCTTTAGCTATAAACTTATCTAATTTTTCATAGTTAGTTATATTAATTCCGTCCGTCACATCTGAATGGCTCTCACATATATTGACTGGTATATTGAACTTTTCTCCTTCTCTTTTAGTTTGAGATGCTACTGACAAAGGTGCTAATATTAATATCTTTCCGCCCTCTTTTTTGTGTATTTGATTAGCCCATTCTAGTTGCATTAATGTTTTCCCTAGTCCACATCCTGCAAATATGGCAGCTCTTCCTTTTTTTAATGCCCATCTTACTATATCCTTTTGAAATTCAAATAACATAGGATTAAGTTGTTCTCTATTTATATCAAATCCAACACTTTCGAATACTTGTATCTTACTTTTTATGAACTCTTCGTATTCATTCATTTAATCCCCCCATTTCATATTTACTCATCTCCACTTCTCTAGCTATATTAATAGCCATAGTTATCGCTTCATTCAAGCTATATCCTAGCTCATAATAGAATTTAGCAAACTTTATAATCTCTTTCATATCCAATCCCCTCTAACAATCTATGATAAACCTTATATAGTTCAGCATATTTGTTTTTATTTAATAAATCATGCTCTATCCTTTTTATCTCAAGTTCTTTTATATATTTCTCTAGGTCCTGTAACATCTGCATGTTTCTTATTTGTAATCCTGTTAATTTCATTACTTCACCTCTTCTGTTATTGGATCATAACTCCATACTCTAACTTCATCTTTTGCTCTTCCATCTATAGTGCATCCACATTTACATTGGCTAATAACTTTGGCCTTATTGATTTTTATATATAACATTGTGCCTTGGCAATGAGGGCACACATTTTCTTTAGCACCAACAATATTTTTCATTAGTTTTCATCCCCTTAACTAATTTTCTTTTTCTCTAACTTTTCCAACTTGCTAATGACTTGTTTTATTGTTAGGCATACACTTGCCCTATGTATGCCTAATCTTCTCGCCGTTTCAGCTTGTGTTAGTCCTTTAATGAATACTAGTTCAATTACACTTCTTTGACGTGCTGTAAGGCAATTTAAATCTATTGTGGCTACATCTATAAATCTATTCTTATTTCGATGTATTGAATTATCTTTTTTATTTTCACCTTCAAGTATTCTTCTTAAGTTTTTTAATGCTGATATTTCTACTCTTGATATATGTGATTGATAGTCATTTAGTAGTACTGCTATTTCTGATTGTGTTTTTCCTTCGAAAAATTTCATCTCTATTACTGTTTTTTCCAATTTTGAAAGTTTTTTCATAGCGTTTAATAGATCTATTTTGGAAATTATTTTGTCCTCTGATATGCTTATATCTCTTATCGTTTCTGAATAGGTAATTTTTCTTTCATTTGGGCATAATTTTATCGGACTATCCATAGGAATTTTGCCCTCCATAAGATGCAACGTCTTTGTAATTTCTTCGATTGTTATGCTCATAATTTCTGATAATTCTTTCAATGTAGGCTCTCTTTGTAGGCTTTCAAATTTCTTTCTAATTTGCTTGATTTGTTTGTATTGGTTGTAATTTCTTCGTGGTATCCTGAAAGGTACATCATCTCTATTGTCTCTAAATTCTTTTAGTATTTTACCCACTATGTTTGTCGTTGCATAAGTTGAAAATTTCACATTTAATGTTGGGTCATAATTTTGTATGGAATATAATAATCCTAGACTTCCAACTTGAATTGCATCATCGTAACTTATTGCTTTACCTTTGAATTTCTTTGCTTGCTTATATACAAGCCCTATATTATCCTCAACAATGCTTGTTACAGCCTCTCTATCTCCCTTTTGAGCCTTTTCAAACAATTCAACAATATTTTTATCGATACTCATAATTACTCCCCCTATGGACCAGGGGAAATCCCCTGGAATATAATTATTTGGCATAAAATCTATAGTTTTCTATATCTGTTCCAAATTCTATTATGTTTCCTTGAGCCATTTCAACTAATCTGCTTGCCACTGCTTCATCCCAACTAACTATTTCATCAATTGACTTTTCTGTACTAATAATCATAGGTTTTTTCTTAAGATATCTTTCATTTACTATTTCAAATATATATTTTAAATCTGCATCTGTTGGCTTTCCTTTTAAAAAGTCATCTAGAAAAAGAACTCTTGGAACTTTGTACTTGTCCATTTCCCTTATAAAATTTGTTTCATCCATTACTGATTGTTTGAGATTTATTAACATAGTTGTATATAGTTCATATTTACAAAGTACATTTTTACTAATCAAATTAACCATTGTCGCTGCTCCTAAGTGTGTTTTCCCCACCCCAGGTCTTCCTGTAATAATTAAGCTTGAGTTTGTATCAAGGAAATTATTACAATAACTTATAGCTTTATCTCTCGCTACTAATTGAGTTTCGTTATTCACTTTATAGTTTCTGAATGTTTTATTCTTGAATACTTCATCTAGTCCACATTTCTTTAATTTTTCTTTGGATTCAAATTTATCTTTACATTTGCATGGCACTGCTTGCCCTAAATCATTAAATGTATAATGTAAATCCCTACATATAGGGCACTCATATTCTTTTATATCATCTCTTTTAGGGATATTATTAACTCTCTCAATTAAGATCTTTTTAAAAGTTTCATTCATCTAATCACCCCATATATTTTCATCTAGGCTATCTAATAATTTATTACTTTCTTCCAATCTTCTTTTAAACTCAGTATCATCACATTGTTTTTGTGTTGCTGGTATATTTTTCTGTTTTGAGGTAATACTATTATTAGATGTTTTATTATTTTGAAGTTCATATGCTTGCAATTGTTCTAAACTGGTTATGTTTATATCTAGCCAGTTTTTTATTATGCCTTTTAAGTAACCAAAATTTAATTTCCCTTTTTCAGTACATATTTCTAATGCTTTTTTAAATAAATCAATATCTATTTGATTACTCATATCTATAAGCCATTCTCCCACTATTCCATTAGCCATACCTATATTTTTCTGATATAGCTTACTCATAAAAGATAATTTTTCACTTACATACTCATTTACACATTCTTCCTCTATAGGTATATTATCCTTACCTAACCTATCCTTACCTAACCTATCCTGGGTCAACCTTTGGTCTACCAATGGTATGTCATCTGGTCGACCAAGAATATATTCTTTACTTTTATCTGTTACAAGTTGTGATTTTTCTTCTTTGTATAATGTCTCTTTATATCTATCCATCCTTATATAATTGTGTATTTTCCAATGTTTTATCACTACTACTCCACTTTCAAAAGGTATTATAAAATTTTTAGCAATTAAAAGTTTAATATCATCATCATTACATCCAATCATTCTTTGAATTTTTTTAGGATTATTTATAAAACCATCATCATCTGCCCTCATATTTAGATGAAAGTATAAACATTGAGTAGACATAGGCATATCTAAAAATAAATCACTATCTATAATTGTTTTAGCTATCATTCTGCGTTCAGCCATTTCTTTCACCTCACTTTGTCTTTTGATTAGGAAGAGGAATTAATCCTCAACCTATTACAATAAACTAACTTGCCCTTCTATATTACTTTCATCGGTTTCAGTAACTTCATTAAACTCTACATCTTGTATTTCATCATCTACAGTTACATCATCAACCTTTGGATCATATTCAATTAAAAGTTGTAATACTTCATCTGCTTCTTCGAATTTAAGATGTTTTAAATCATATCCATTGCTAGTACAGAAACACTCTAACTCTTTTATGTCTTTAGGATTATTGAAATCATATAATCCCTTTTGTGATGCCATTGCCATTATCTTATTCTTTTGCTTAGTTGATGCCATGCCTGGAATTATTTCTTTTTCCGGTAGTTTTGTATCTATTCCCATTTCTTCTTTTTCGTATAATCCTCTTAATTCATTAGGAAAAGCTTCTCTTAAAGCTTGAGATTGAGCTACTTTTCGTATCATCGTACATGGTTTGCTACTCCACATACTATTTACTGTTCCGTCTTTTTTCTTTTGTATATATTCTTCTAGGCTTACTAAACACTTTGTAGGGTACTCTCTATTCTTTAGATATACCTCACACCATCCTCCAATTAATTCATCTCCTGGTACTTTTAATGAGCCTTCACGTTCTTTTACATCTCCGCTTTTATCAACTACTACTATTCCAGCTTTTAATCCGTTAAAGTATGGATTTTCTCCAGCTTTTTTAAGAAATACATCTTTTCCTACTATAATTTGAGCTGGTTGATTTCCATATTTAACAAGATATGCATCTCTTACAAATGGATTAAGCTTTTGAGCCTTGCATAATTCAATAAAATATAAAACTTCTTGGTCAGTAGCTCCTGGTGCTATATAGTTCTTAACAGTTGTGGCTGATAATACTTGTCCACCTTCTAAAGTATAAGTTGCTAACTGCAATGCATTATTGTTATTCATTAGTTTCACACTCCTTAGTCTTTTCTTGTTTTACAAAGTCCCTATATGCTTGCAAATATCCCTTGTCATATATTGTCAAAGGACTGTTATCTATTTCATACTTTTGTATATATTCTTCAAGTTCTTCAATAGGTTTATATCCTTCTAAACATTCCCTTGCTCCATCAATAAAACCCCATGCTTCCTCTGCATTATCATCGTATTTATTGGTGTACATTGCATAAAGTAGTTTATTTTCAAAAGTCGGCTCTTGATTTAAATAACTATCTCTAATTCTCATATTTACACCTCTTTTGTTATTGTGGTATAATTAACTTAGTATCAATTTTCATTGGGTCCTATTTTATAGGGTTTTTTTTATATTCCCATGTAAGCATCTGCTCTATTTTCTCTTTCATCTTCATCTGCTTCATCTAGTTGTTTAATTTCTTCTTGCATCATTGCATCTATTTCCTGTAATATTTCTTTTAGGTCCTTTATTTCATATGCAACTCTAATTTTAGATGCTCTCCAGTACTCATAATTACAAGCAACTTGTAAATCGTTTGTACTATATCTATCTTTATATAGTTTTATTTGGCTATCACATAGTTCCATGAAACTCTCACATACTGTAATCTTATTTTTAATACTTTCTCTGACTTCATCTAATATCCAGTTCATATTAATCCTCCTTATCCTCTAAGTTGTATATCTTTTTTTCAATTTTCTTAATGATTTCTTCTAATTTAATGTTCTTTTCTCTTTCTGCTAGGGCAATTCTCTGCCAGTACTCTATTTGACTTTGTAAATGTTTAATATAGTCTTGCATTATATAACCCCCTTTTTCTATAAACTAAAATTAATTAAATGCCCTATCAATTCTCCAATTGCTTTTTCTTCGTTTCCTTCTTCTACCCTTATGAAATTAATATAACTACCCTTAGATTCAAAATACTTTTCTATTTCGTACTGTCTTTTGTTATCATAATCCACCTTTGATTTATGTTCATATTCATCATATTCAATTGCTAAATTAAAAAATGGGAAATAAAAATCAATTTTATAGTTCAATACTGGATATTGAGGTATTATTTCAAGTACAATCTTTGAATTTTCTTTATCTATATATGATTCAACAACTCTTTTAGCTGTCTTAAATAGTTTTTCTAAATGATATTTAAATTCAATTTCTTTTCTACTTTTAATAACTTTACTTTTATGAATTAACCCTTCTGAGCTTAGCCATTTTATAAAACTTTGTTTGATATTACAAGAAATTAAACGATTGTTCTCAATTAAACACCATAATCCACTTTCATTAATTATCTTCATATTTTGCTTACCGCAATGGGTAAGTATTTTAATGTTCCCCTTATCTTCTTCATCCACATGAGTTCTCACTGCATCATTTGTATTTTTATATCCCAAAACTTCCGCTATATCTTTTCCTACGAACCAAGGTTCATTTTCAATTTCTAATACTCTTATTTCTCCAAATTCATTATTACTAAATGTTTTATAACTTAAATATAAATCTGACATATGCTATTCCCCCTTATTTATTTTTCTTAATACCATATCTTGAAATTTAAAATATTCTTCCCAATCATTTTCTGCCTCACCTGTTCTTATAAGATTACAATAAATCTTAAGTATCCAAGTTACTGACATTTATTACTCCCCTCCTTTTAATCCATTTGGTCTAGCCAATTTAAAAAAGGTTCAGTTGGAATTCTATAAACTCCACCTATTTTTATTACTTTGAACATATCTCCAGCAGTTAAAGCTTGTCTTACTAAGTTGTAAGCTGTTTTTTGAGATATTTGTAGTATTTCTTGCACATCATTGACTGTTAAAACTTTCTTCATATTCCATCATCCCCCTAATGTTTTTGTTAACTTAATATGTTATGCTTCTTTATGAAGCACTTTTGGATAAAAAAATAAGTCATCCATTGTTATTTGTGGTTCATATTGCTTGAAAAATATTGTTATTGAAACCATTTCGCTTCTTGTGAATTCAGCTCTGACATTATTTTCTTTATTGCAATATGTTGGCAATTTTATATTTAATAAATCAGCTAATACCCTTTGAGGTATTTTGTATTTTGCTCTAAATCCAGCAACATTGTTTGGCATTTATACAACCTCCTTTAATTTGTTCTAGCTTCATATTGAAGTTTATACTTATATGTTAATGCTTCATATTGAAGTTGTCAATATTATTTTTAATTTTTTTCGAAAAAATATTCATATTGAAGCTATAACTTTCATATAATTATTAATTATGGTATATTTGAAGTAATGGGAGGTGTTGATATGACTAGCTTTGGTGATAGGCTTCAATTTTTAATAAAAAGTAATGGTATTACTCAAAAAGACTTAGCTGATACATTAAATGTAAAGCGTGGATCTGTTTCAAACTGGGTAACAAATAGGAGGTTTCCTGATGCCGAGACATTAATAAAAATAGCTGACTACTTTCATGTAACAATAGATTTTCTATTAAGAGGGGATGATGAATATTTAAATAAAGAATATGATGAAATAAGTAGTTTATATAAAAAGTATTCAGATTTAAGTGAAGACAATAAAGAATTAATTGATACTATGATTCAAACTATGATAAAAAAAAGAAAAGACAAATAAATTACTTTACTTGTCTTAGTTCATTAATTTTATCAATTATTTTTTTATAATCATCTTTATTTTCTTTTTTTATCTTTAATACTTTTTTAATAAACTCTTCTTTTTTCATCGCATCTCCCCCTTTCTAATAAAATTGTAACATAAAAAATATCGCTGATAGCGATATTTACGACCTGATTTGACATTTTAAGTGTAAATATAAATGACATTTGAGAGGAAAAATAATGATAAAAGAAGCAAGAAAAAAACAAAGATTAACACAAAAGGAATTAGCTATAAAATGCAATTTATCTCAGAGTTTTTTGAGTGAATTAGAAAGCAAGCATAAAAAAAAGAATGTGACAATTAAGCAGATAATAAATATTTCAAATAAATTAAAAATAAGTCCTTATGAACTTAGTGATTGGCTTATAGATAAAGAATTGAATAAAGTTGAATTTTCAGAAGAACTAGGAGTGTTCAAGATTGGATAATATAAAAAGCACATTTATTCGTAAGAGAGGTAACAATTATAATGTTATAGTTGAATACTATGATGAAAAAGGGAAACTAAAACAAAAAAGTGTTGGCAAATATGATTCTAAAAAGGAAGCAGATAAACATCTTATTGATCTAAAAAGTTCTATTAATAAAAACAGCTTTGTGATAAGTAAAGATATAACATTAGTAGATAGATGTTATAAATTTTTAGAAGATAATACTAATAATTTATCCCCATATACTATCAAGAAAAGAAAAAGCATCATAAAGGTATCTATAGAGCCTTTTTTTACGAATACTAAATTAAATGATGTGACTGTATATCAATTACAGCAATGGGTAAATAAAATATATAAAGAACACGGGGGGAGTAGTGCGGAAGCTCGCTATGCTTCTCTTAGAGTAGTTTTAAGAGATGCTTATAGATTTAAAGAAATAAGTGAAAATATAACAGATTTTATAAAAGTTCCTAAAAAAAACATCAAGGTTAAGGCTACCAGTTGGACCAAAGAAGAAGCATTAAAAGCTATTAAATGTGTAGAAAATAAAGCGTTAGAATTACCTTTATTGTTAATGTTACTCGCAGGCCTTAGAAAAGGTGAAGCTATGGCATTAAGTTGGGATGATGTTGATTTCAAAAAAAATACTATTTTTGTTAATAAAAGTATTTATGAGCTTGAGGGAAACTCTTATTTTAAAGATCCTAAAACAGAGAATTCTAAAAGAATAATAACTGTACCTAATTATTTAATTGAAAAAATGATAAAAGAGAAAGAAAGGCAAAATAGACTAATAAATGATGGTGTTTTATTTAATCAGTATAATTTAGTATGCTTAAATACAAGATTGGAAATGTGGAAAATGAATACATTATTTCATCAATTTGCTAGATTTTGCAATAGATATGATTTAAGAAGAATTAGAATGTATGATTTAAGACATTCATCTGCTACTTTATCAATTGCAGCTGGCACAGATATAAAAACAGTATCAACTAGACTAGGTCATTCAGATATAAGGACTACATTAAATATATACACTCATACACTTGATGAAATGGATAAAAAAGCAAGTGATAATTTGGAAGATATGCTATTTAAAAAGTAATGTCAGTTGTCAGTTTGATTGTCAGTTGTCAGTGCATTGTCAGTCTTAAATATAGTAAAAATTACCATTAGTTACAAGTGCAAGTACTAAAAATACTTGCACTTGTCATTCAATTCCAAAGTTTACAATAGCCTTTGGCACATTGTATATGTGATTGACTATGCTTATCAAGTGAAGTTATATTCAATAACACAACCATGAATGCATTTAAAATGTCAGTTAAAAGTCAGTTATTTCATTTTATCCACAATTTTATCCACAGATAATCATAGCAGTTAGGAATTAAATGTTAAAAAGATGTTAAAAGACTAAAGGACATGCAATTTTTAACCAGTGATTTGCATACACTATATCAAGTGTATTTGATAAGTGAAACGTTCTAAACTTGTTTAGATATTTAATACACGGTTTATGATATGGTTAGTGTCCATAGGGGAGTGCGTGCTTATGCATGTGCTCCTTTTTTAATACAAATTTACATAAAAATAAGCTACCTAACTAGGCAGCTTACATATAAACGAGCTATATCCTTGTTCTTCATTCTTTATTAGACATAAAGCATTATATCTATCTAGTTCAGCCAAATCTTCTTCTGTATATCCATCTTTACTGAAATAAGTTTCTAAATCATCATAGGCTTTTGGATCGCATCCACTTATTAATAAAAAACTAGCTCCACTACTCATAATAGATTTTTTACATTTAGTTGTTAACTGATCCAGATAGTGCATTGCAAATGTGAAAGTTAAATTATATTTTCTATGTTCAACCAGTATATCTTCCAGTAATAATTGAGAATGTGGGCTTTGGTGTAATTCATTTATAAATACTTCTGTTTGAATAGTTTTATCAGCTTCTTGTTTAGCTAACCAAATTTTGGACAAATAGAATACACACATTAAATCTTTTAACATTTTACTTTTAAATGATTTATGAGGTATTTTTATTAATACTACTTTTCTTTCATTCATAGCCTTAACAAAATCTATATTGTTACTATCATCTTTAAAATAGGCTAACTTAGTGTATAAACTAGCACTTTTAAGTCTTGCTATTCTATCTAAAATTCCTTCGATTTTCGAATTGTAATTCTCCACTTCTCCTTTTTTATCTACTTTATCCAGTTCTTGTAAATCCTCTATTTCTTCAGATAATATTTTTTTACCAACTTCATCAATACTTTTTATAGTATCTGCTCTCATAGAAGGCTTTTTAAGGATGTTTATTACATCTTTGAAGCTACTATTTATATTAGTGTAAAAAGATACAGTCCCTGCACAATATAAGTAGCGAAGCATTCTGGGCGAAAGTTCACTTTTAACATCGTTAATACTATCTAATAATAATTCGAATAATTGCGACTTTTGCATGGATATTTCAACTTTTTTATATACATCATCATCTTTTTTATATTTTAATTCATTATATAAAAATGCTTGTAATTCATTATCTTTATTACAATTAATTTCTATTAATTTATCTTTTGGAGTTATAGCTTTTATACTGTTGGCTAGTTGGCATTCATCTATATAATCTATTGCTATAAGTCCTCTATCTGCTTTTATAATATCATCTGCTATATTAACCATATAATAATCTTTACCTGCACCTTGTGATCCTAAAAGTATTCTACTCATTCTTTTCATTTGTTCATCCATGGAGTAATATACCTCTTGTTTGTTTTCTTTATTCTTTACAGTTCCAATTCTTACTTCTCCACCTTCCAAACATTTAGGTGCTTTAAGTTCTAAACACTTATTATGTTCTATCATCTTGAATTGATTTATAACTTCTAGACTAGGCATTGATATAAAATTACTGCACTCTTCAATTGTTGTTTTATTAATATTCACATGATTTATAATTGTCTTTTTTATGTCAATGTTTTTAGTAATTTTATTTATAACTAACTCATTATTATCATTAATTACCTTAAAAGTATTAGAAAAAGCATTAGAAAGTTCAATTTCCCTTGATTTTTCATTAGATTTAGTTAAAATTATGCTTTGATTTTGGCATATTGCCTTCTCACCTTTTCTTTTAGTACTTGGGGATATTTCATACTGCAAAGGATTAAGTATAAGCTGATTATTTTGTGGTACGTTTAAAATGCAATTTAAGAGGTCGTTTATGAGTGAGATAAAATTTTTTAATGCTATTACAGATAAATCTTTAATATTTTTTGACTTTTTTAGATTTTCTCCATTTTTGTATCTTTGAATTGCTCTTGGGTAGGTATTAGATCTAAAATAGTTATTAGATTTATCACTAACTGGTATGAAATTGTAAAATACTCCTACCATTTCTCCTTCTTCCATAATAGATGTAACCGATAAATTTGAGTTTAATAATTCGTTGGTCCTTAAATCAGTTTTTAAACTAAGGACGTCATTATACTTATAAGATAGTTGATACTTTGAACATTCATTAATATTCATAGGCAATCCATTTACAATATCTATTTGAATATTTCGCCACGTTTCTCTAAACTTTACTTTGAATTGATCACTATATATCTTTGGTATAATTGCATAAAACTTTATAGACTGCTTTTCAATATGAATATAGAAGCTAAATTTATATTGTTGCTCTATTATGAGTTTCTTATTTTCTTTATATATAAGTTTATTTGTTTTTCTATACATCTTGTTTACTAACTCTGCTATTTGATATGTTTTAATATTTCTATTGCTTTTAGTGGGTGTTAATTTTAGTATTTCATAACTATTCTTTTTAATCTCAAAATAATCTGATAATTTTATACTTTTAAACATGGCATAACACCTTGCTTAATATGTTGATTATAATATATATAGCAGGACACATTAAGCCTACTCTCTTTCCTTTCTCCCATCCAAATAGATACATAACTAAAGCTATCAATCCGGCTACTACTAGCCAATCATAGCAAACGATACTTAAAGTTTCTAAGCACTCAACTGTAAATTTGCCTAAAAAAGCATTTAATTTATCCATATAAATACCTCCTTAAAATTTAACCATACTAAACAATCTTGGATAAATATTTAATATAATATAAAAAATAAAATATTGTAATCCAGCAGAGCTAGCTTCTTTTAAATTAGCTCCTGCTAACATTTCATTAGTCATGCATAGTATACCTTTCCCTAAGCAACCATATTTAGCAAATACAAGGACCATGTGAATTATTTCATAGGCTACATCTCCTAGTCCCATGTCATTATTTTGAGCGAATATAGGCTTTGGAATTGTTATTGCTAATAAAAATACTAATCTAGCGTACTCTTTTTTATTCTTCTTCAAGTTTCCTATAAATCTATCTAAGGTACTCAATTCTTGTAATTGCTTGTATTCAGAAAAAGTATAAGATTTCATGAATAAACCTCCTTAAATTTGCAAATAATATTAATACACAAAATCGCAAGTAGGTGAATTAGAATGGGTCAAGCTGTATTTTGGTTTGGGTGTGCTATTGCTCTAGATATAATAGAAAAAATTCTATTTTAACATAATAAAAAAGCCTGAGATATTCGTTCTCTAGCTTTTCTTTTGTTTACTCTTCTTTATTTATTTCTTTATACATCTTTTCTCTAAGTACATTCTTTATATAATTTGATTTCCCATATTCTTTAAATTTGACTTCTAGCCAATCTAAGAGCATCTTATCATCTAGTGTTTGTGTTTTGAAGCTTATA
>OGNH01000335.1_pt1 | contig 18104 bp, 18 predicted proteins | sample 1573451 | NCBI WGS metagenome assembly OGNH01 (sample SAMEA2581986, study PRJEB24529) | metagenome | biome: Human gut stool | place: China | collected 2011 | reverse complement strand
GGGTGTAATCTGCGGAGCGACAACTTCCTCAAGATTATTTGCCAAAGAAGGCAGAGATTTTAATGAAGTGATTAAAGAGATTACAAGTATTGTTGATGGACCTATAAGTGGTGAAGTTAAGGCAACTACAGTAGATGCGGAAGGAATGATTAAAGAGGGCCGTGAGATTGCTGCGATTCATCCTAATATGGTAGTTAAGATTCCTATGACAGTAGAAGGCCTTAAGGCAGTTAAGGTGCTTTCAGCAGAAGGAATAAAGTGTAATGTAACACTTATCTTTTCAGCTAATCAGGCACTTTTAGCAGCAAGAGCAGGTGCAGCATATGTATCCCCATTCCTTGGAAGACTTGATGATATATCACAGCCGGGTATCCAGCTTATTGAAGATATTGTTGGTATATTTTCTAATTATGATATCCAGACAGAGATTATATGTGCAAGTGTAAGAAATCCTATACATATAACAGACTGTGCACTTGCAGGAGCTGACATAGCAACTGTTCCTTATAAGGTTATTGAGCAGATGGTTCATCACCCATTAACAGATGCAGGTATTGAGAAGTTCCAGAAAGATTATAAGGCAGTATTTGGAGAATAAATGATTTCATCACAGAAAATAACAACGTCAGAGGTTAGAAAGTATAATAAGAACAGAATATTTAAGCTTATATATAACAGCAGTGCAATATCAAGGCAGGAGATTGCGGATACACTTGGATTGTCACTTCCGACAATCAACCAGAATATCAAGCTTTTAAAAGATTCAGGGCTTATAGTTATGGAGGGCAGTTTTGACTCAACAGGAGGAAAAGCCCAGATGATTATGGTAAATGCTGATGCAAGATTCGCAATAAGCGTTAACGTCCGTGCTAATGAATTAAAGGTGGCACTTATAGATCTTAATGGAGAGATAAGAAGCCAGAAAAGTGTTGATATTGAATTCAGTCCGGAAAGTGATTATGGAGTTAAGGTATCAGAGCTTGTCGATGATATAATAGAGGAGAATAATATTAATACTGATAATATACTTGGCATAGGAATAACTATGCCGGGTATATTCAATAGTGATAATACAATGATAATTTCATCTCCACCACTTAACACAAGAGACTATAAGACTGATAACATTACGAGTCGTCTTAAGTATGATTATACTGTACAGAACGATGCAAGAGCCAGTGCATTTGCTGATTACTGGTATTCCCATAAGAATGAAAATGCTCATATGGACGAGTCCTATCACGACAAATTCTATCTTATGATTAATGATGGAGTTGGTGGTGCGTGTGTAAGCAATGATAAGATTGTGCAGGGAGAGCATAACAGATATGGTGAATTTGGACATATGACTTTATATCCTGACGGAAGAAAATGTATGTGCGGAAAGAAGGGCTGTGTTGAAAGTTATCTTTCAGCAAGAAATCTTTCATCAGACCTTGGCATACAGATAGATGAATTCTTTAAGAAAGCATCTGAGGGTGATGCACAATGCGTCAAAGTTCTTGATGAATATCTTGATAATCTTACAACAGGAATTAATAATCTGTATGTTATATTTGACAGGGATATAGTAATTGGTGGATTTGTTTCAAGATATCTGTTAGAATATGAAGAGAATATAAGACAAAGACTTATTGATAAATATTCTTTTGATACAGATGGAAGATATTTTTCAATTTCAAGTTGTACATCAGAGAGAACGGATACAGGAGCAGCAATAATGTTTTTGTCTGAATTCATTAATAGTATTTAACAAGAGGGACAGAGGCGAGATGGATAAGAGCAGATTGTATAGGGTCATTAACAATTTAAGAAATACAATTACATTAGAACACTGCGTCATAAGATTTATTATGGCGTGGTGTTTTGTTAGTTTAGTTGAGAGTTTTATAATGAATAGCAGAAGGTATATGATAAACAGCCTGTCATACGTTAAAAATGTTGATATGGTTTCAGTTATTATATGCTCGCTGGTATTAACAATAGTATTATATGCCATATTTGAAAAGCTTCAGGATAATAACAGGCTTAAAGCCTGTATTCTTGAGGGAACTTTATTAACAGGAGTTGTATTGGTATATGCCTGCGTGTGTGTATATGAATATAATGATGTGTATTTTGTGGCTGGAATGACACTTGTTGTACTGGCGGCAGCTGTATATTCATATAGTTATGTGCACAAGATTTACAAGGGATATATTAGTGACAGCACCACTTATAATGCGGATATAAAAGATATAAGTAAAAGAATGTATATCACAGGTGTTGCGATAGTTACAGGTGTTATGACAGCATTTATAAGTATATGTATGGTGTTCCGTTATCTGTCATTTGGCTCACCTAATTTTGATATGGGACTTTTTTCGCAGATGTTTCACTATATGAAGACGACGGGCAGAATGTTAAATACAAGTGAGAGAGATCATCTTATGTCACATATGTGTGTGCATATATCACCAATGTTTTATACGATACTGCCATTTTATATGCTTGTATCATCACCGGTGACGCTTGAGGTTATGCAGGCAGTAGTCATTGCAATAGCAGTAATTCCACTTTGCAGGCTTGCTGAGTACAAAGGAATGTCAAGACGGGCTGCGTTAATAATATGTATAATATACTGTTTTTATCCGGTTATAAGCGGCGGATGCTTTTATGATATACACGAGAATATGTTTCTTCCAGTGCTTATATTTACATTTCTGCTATATATGGAAAAAGATAATATGACAGGAATATTAATATCTGCAATACTTATATGCCTTGTAAAGGAAGATGCACCGGTATTTCTTATGTTCATGGCCCTTTATATGATAATAGGAAAGAGAATGTATAAAAAAGGATTTATTATACTGATATTATCCATAGTGTATTTTGTCATTGCCTGCAAGATAATTGAGATAATAGGAACGGGCATAATCTCTGACAGATTTAATAATATGATTGCGGAAGGTAATGGTAATATAACAGGAATAATAAAGACGGTTATTAATAATCCAGCGTATATAATTACGCAGATTATGGATAAAAGTAAGATTGCTTATATATTAAAGACACTTGGTGTTCTTTTGTTCATACCATTATGTACAAGAAAGTGGAGCAGATTTATTCTTCTTGGACCTTATATAATGTTTAACCTTATGTCCGATTATGAATATTTCCATAGCATATATTTTCACTATTCATTTGGTTCAGGTGCACTTCTTATATATCTTTTAATTATTAATATATGCGATATGGATGTGAGGAAGAAAATGTTAATGCTTCGTATGACAGCTATGGCAGTTGTTATATTTTTTATGGCATTCAATGTATCAAGGCTTGATAATGCGTTTAATTATGTGGACGAGAATAATAAAAGGGTGATTGATACTATGAATGAAGGGCTTGGTACAATTCCTGACGATGCAAGTGTTACAGCGACAACATTTTTATGTGCCAGTTTATCAAAGCATAAGATATTGTATGAATTATATTATACCGACAAACAGACAGAGTATATAGCTTTGGACTTAAGATACAGCGATACTTATTACAATGTCAGCAGTTACCTGAATTCATCACAGTATGAAACTGTATATTATGCAGAAAATGTAATCGCAGTATTCAAAAATAGAGCAACAGGCAATTGATTAAATTGTCAGATTTGTTATAATACATCTATATAATTATGTGAATTGGAGGACAAGTAAGATGATAGCAGAATCAATGAAAGCACTTGTTAAAGGAAGCTCAGTTATCAGAGCGATGTTCGAGGAAGGTAACAGGCTTGCTAAGATATATGGAGCAGAAAATGTATATGACTTTTCATTAGGTAATCCTAATGTGCCGGCTCCGGATGAAGTTAATGAGGCAATCAAGAATATAGTTGATGAGGAAGAGTCAGTTGTCCTTCACGGATATATGAGCAATTCAGGCTTTGAAGATGTAAGAGAGGCGATTGCACAGTCACTTAATAAGAGATTTGATACACATTTTAATTACACTAATATTGTTATGACAGTTGGTGCGGCAGGTGGTCTTAATACAATACTTAAGACAATTATCAATCCTGGTGAAGAGGTGCTTACATTTGCACCATTCTTTGGAGAATATAGGAATTATGTAAGTAATTTTGGTGGAAAGCTTGTTGCAGTATCTCCAGATACAGCTACTTTCCAGCCAAAGTTTGATGAATTTGAGAAGCTTATTAACAAGAATACCAAGGCTGTAATTGTCAACAATCCTAACAACCCAACAGGAGTTGTGTATTCAGAAGATACAATAAAGAAGTTAGCTAAGATTATGGAAGACAAGCAGAAAGAATTAGGCATAGAGATATTCCTTATAGCTGATGAGCCATACAGAGAACTTGCTTATGATGGAGTAGAAGTTCCATATCTTACTAAATATTACAATAATACTATAGTTGGATATTCATACAGCAAGTCATTATCACTTCCAGGTGAGCGTATCGGATATCTTGTGATTCAAGATGAAGCAGCAGATTCAGATGATATGAAGTCAGCCGCTTCTGTAGCAACAAGAATATTAGGATTTGTTAATGCACCATCATTACAGCAGAAGGTCATTGCCAGATGTCTTGATGCCAAGGTTAATATCGAAGCTTATGATAAGAACAGAAAAGCACTTTACGAAGGACTTACAAAGCTTGGTTTTGAATGTATTAAGCCAGAAGGAGCGTTTTATCTCTTTGTCAAATCACCAACAGAAGATGAGAATATTTTCTGTGATACAGCTAAGAAGCACAATATACTTATTGTTCCTGGTTCATCATTTGGCTGTGCTGGTTTTGTAAGGATGGCTTACTGCGTATCATACGATACAATAATTAATTCACTCCCACATTTTGCAGAAGTTGCTAAAGAGATGGGTTTATAAAATCAATATGCGAAAAATGTACGCGGAAATGAGGATTATTAATGAAAGCTTGGGAGAGTAATATAAGAAAGGTTGAACCTTATGTTCCGGGCGAACAGCCTAAGGTTCAGGATGTTATTAAACTTAATACTAATGAGAATCCATATGGACCATCAGAAAATGTCAGAAAAGCAATGGAAGCAATAGATATAGACCGTTGCAGATTATATCCGGATCCTGATGTGACTAAGCTTGTTAAGAGCATTGCAGATTATTATGGAATGGATAATAATCAGGTATTTGTCGGTGTGGGCTCAGATGATGTGTTATCAATGTGTTTCCTTACATTTTTTAATGGAAAGAAGCCGGTATTATTCCCGGATATTACATATTCTTTTTATAGTGTATGGGCTGATCTGTACCGTATACCATATGAGAAGCAGAAGCTTGATGATAATATGAAGATTGTTCCAGAAGACTATTATAAAGAAAATGGCGGTGTAATCTTCCCTAATCCTAATGCTCCAACAGGTCTTTTAATGGATCTTGACAGTGTAAGGGATATTATTGAACATAATAAAGATGTTGTAGTTATAGTTGATGAAGCATATATTGATTTTGGAGGAGTATCAGCTAAGGATTTAGTGAATGAATATGATAATGTACTTGTTGTACAGACATTTTCTAAGTCACGTTCTATGGCGGGTATGAGAATTGGATATGCGTTTGGTTCAAAAGAACTTATAAAGGCACTTAATGATGTGAAATTCTCATTTAATTCATACACAATGAATATGACATCAATTGATATGGGTGTTGCTTCAATCAATGATAAGAAGTATTTTGAGGAATGTGTTGAAAGAATAACAGCTACAAGAGAAAGAACTAAGGAAGAACTTACAAAGCTTGGATTTACGTTCCCAGACTCTAAGGCTAACTTTATATTTGCTACACATAAGAGTGTTCCAGCTAAAGAAATATTTGAAAAGCTTAAGGATTTGAATATATTTGTAAGATATTTTGCACAGCCAGGAATTGATAATTATTTAAGAATTACAATAGGTACAGATGAGCAGATGGATAAGCTTATAAGTGCTTTATCTGAGATTGTTGGTTAGAGGAGACTTTATGGCAGTACCATTTGAGAATAGAAACTTCCATAAGGAAATGCTAAAGCTTGCAGGACAGCTTCAAAAAGAAGGAAAAGTACCAAGATTATTATTACATAGCTGTTGTGCACCTTGCAGTAGTAACTGTATTGAAGTTCTATCGAAGTATTTTATGGTTACAGTATTTTATTATAATCCGAATATATCAAGTGATGAGGAATATAAGAAAAGAGTTGCAGAGCAGATAAGATTTATAAAAGAATTCGATACCCCTAACAAAGTTGAATTCATCGAGGGTGATTACGAACCGGATGTATTCTTTAAGGAAGTTAAGGGTCTTGAGAAAGAGCCAGAAGGCGGTAAGCGTTGTTTTAAATGTTATGAATTAAGATTAAGAAAGACAGCAGAACTTGCCAAGGCAGATGCGTATGATTATTTTACAACAACTCTTACAATCAGCCCATTAAAGAACAGTGTAAAGCTTAATGAGACAGGCTTAAAGCTTCAGGAAGAATATGGTGTTAATTACCTGCTTTCGGATTTTAAGAAGCAGGAAGGTTATAAGAGGTCTATTGAGCTGTCAAAGGAATATGGATTATACAGACAGAATTACTGCGGCTGTGTATATTCAAGACAGCAGATATTAATGAGCAAATAAATATATGCACAGTCAGGTGGTGCCACAGTGGCAACACCTATAATTAGTGACGAAGGGTTATATATTTTGACACCGGTGTCATATTATAGTATGTTATCATTAACCAGACAGAGTATAATAAGGAGGAATAATTATGGCTAAGAAGAAATCAGGCATTGTTAAGGCAGCAGTAGGTATTGGTGCGGTAGTAGTTGCTGGTAAAGTTGCATACGAGAAGTATAAGACAACTAAGAGCCGTTATACAAAGGAAGAACAGGATAGTGCAGATCTTGAGGTCCGCAAATATAATGCAATATGTGAGAAGAAGGTTGTTGAAGTAGAAGACGAGGAATTTGTTGGCTGTGAGATAAAGTCAGTAGCTTCTAATACAACTCTTGACCTTGGTCTTGCTGTATTTGAAAAAGATGTATACATTAATTTTGAAAGTGTATGCAGTAATGTCACAATCATTCTTCCAGAGGGTGTTAATGTGGCGTGTGACATAGAAAAGAGAATAGCAGGTGTTCATAATCTTGTAGAAAATGTTGATGAAGAAGGAATTCATACAGTATATGTAATTGGAAAAGCAACATTAAGCAAGGTTGATATTATTCCTGTTAATTTTTATGTGGACGACGATGATGTAGAAGATATATTAGCAGAAGATGATTTTGATGAAGAAGAAGCATTTCCAGAGTCAGGAGATGTAGACGTAAAAGTTATTAACAAGAGCGAGAAAGAGGCTGTGTCAGAAGAAACAGTTAAGTCAGAAGACGGCTTTAAGCCTGCAGATAACGCTGATACTACTGAGGACAACACAGAAACTATTAATCTTGAAGAAGTTAAGTAGTCAGGATAAAGCGTATGAAGTTCAGGGATAAAATGATTGAATATTTTGATAATATTCCAGAAGGTACGGTTGTAGTTGCTAATGCAATGTATGAACAGGGATTTACCAGGATGAGCCACGATGCTTTTTTCAGGTCTATAGAAAGACTGTGCGAGGATGGTTACATTTTAAGAGCTGGAAAAGGAATGTATATTAAGACATCTGATGGTGATAAGAACATAGAAGAATTACTGCTTAATTATTTCTTTGGAGATAATAACGACAGTGGAATGTTTATAGGCTACAGGCTGTATAACAAGTATATGATATCATCTTACAAGGGCGATAAGATAGAGCTGTATTCAACTGTGATAAGAACAAGAACCTGTGAGCTTGGCAATATAATAGTTAAAAGACCAGAGGTTGATCTGGATTTTGAGAATTCCAAAGTGCTTGAGGCTTTGGAGATTTTGCAGAATTATCATAATATCGAGAATTTAGATAAGCTGAAGTTTGCAAGGGATGCCAAGCAGTTTGCAGGCAGCTATAATGATGAGGCGGCTGTAAATGTGCTTTTACATATGAAATATAAGAAAAGCACGATAGCTTTTATGAAGAAGATACTTGATATGTATAAGACACAGAATAGTTTACAGCAGTTTTTAAGCTACGCTTCAGATTATAAAATTCCGGCTGTCCAGAGGATAGCAAGATAAATGTATGAATAAAAATACAAAAAAACGCTTTACAACAGTAAAGCGTATGTATATAATAACGCTTGAACAATAATAAAAAAGCAGGGAAGGAATAAGAGCGTTAAGTGCCATTTGGACAGGGAGTTGCCATTTGGACGAAAAGTTTTCTTGCGATACATAATCCGCATCCCGCTGCTACATACTACGGCGAATAACCTCCTATGTAGAGCGAAGATTACTGCAAAGGAGGTTTTTTTATGTCAATTTTATTAAGAAATTTTGCATTTTCTGCAAAAGAATTCAAGAGCATTAAGTCAATAGTTGCCGCGGCATTATTGATAGCTCTGCACACAGTATTAGCTGTGTTTGTATCAATTCAGGTAACACCAACACTTAGAATTTCAGTATCCTTTCTTGCCAACTGTGCAATAGGATATATGTTTGGTCCAGTTATGGGCTTTGTGTGTGGTGGACTTGGAGATTTGATTCAGTTTGTTATTAAGCCTACAGGTGCATATTTTCCTGGCTGGACAATAAGTGCGGCATTAGCTGGATTTATATATGGTCTGTTCTTTTATGGCTGTAATATGAAGGTAGCTGAAAAGTATGATGAACAGGGTCAGAAGAAAGGTATATTAAGGATTATAGACTTTAAGTTCCTTTTAAGATGTGCAGCGGCACTTACAATTGATACATTACTTGTAAATGTATTACTTGGAACTTACTGGTGCAGTATAATGTATGGAAAGGGCTTCGCATTTTACTTATCAATACGTTTTGCTAAGAATATGATACAGCTTCCAATTAACATTATACTGACATATTATGTATTAGGATTTATTAAATACATTAATAATAAAATTTATGAATAAAAATATGTTGATAAAAGAATATTAATGGACAGTACATCAGCACGGAAAGGAAGAAAGTTATGTCAAAGATAATGATAGCATCAGATATTCACGGTTCTGCATATTATTGCAGATTAATGTTAGACAGATTCAAGGAGGAGAACGCAGAAAGATTAGTTCTTCTTGGAGATATACTCTATCACGGACCAAGAAATGATCTTCCTAAAGAATATGCTCCCAAAGAAGTTATCGCAATGCTTAATCCCCTGCGCAATAAGATAATATGTGTAAGAGGTAATTGTGATACAGAGGTAGATCAGATGGTGCTTGATTTTAATGTGTTATGTGAACAGGCATATGTTAATTTTAATGGCCGTTCAATAGTATTAGCACACGGACACAAGCTTGATGAAAAGAATATTCCGGCGTTAAATGATGGCGATATCCTTTTATGCGGACATACACACGTTCCAAAGTGTGAAAAGAGAGATGGATATATATATATGAACCCAGGTTCAGTATCTATCCCTAAGGAGAACTCAGCTCACAGCTATATGATACTTGATGATAAGTTCTACTGGAAAGACCTTGATGGTAATGTATATATGGAACAGAAATATTAAACTATAACAGCCTTTTAATAATTCTTTATATATTTTTAATTGCTTTTGCAAAAGTATATGATAGAGTATTATTTGATGATAATTATTGAGAAATGTGAAAGGCTGGATTGTTTATGAATGGTTTCAAGGATAAATTTGCAAGATTTATGTATGGAAGATATGGCATGGATCAATTGTCAAGAAATTTATCTTTAATATGTCTTGTGTTACTGGTTATAACAATGTTTAGCAGAAGCAATGTATTATATGCCATAGCACTTGCAGGAATAATATATACATATTTTAGGGTATTTTCGCGTAATATATCTAAAAGAAGCAAAGAGAATGAGAAATACCTGTCTTTCCATTATAAAGTAGTGGGAAAGATTAACAGAATTAAATATATAATTAAAGACAATAAGACACATAAGATATTTAAGTGTCCAAGTTGTTCACAGAAGATAAGGGTGCCTAGAGGAAAAGGCAGGATAAGTATTAAATGTCCAAAGTGCAGAATAGAATTTATTAAGAAGACCTGATTTAAAGTGTAAAGACTTGAATCAGGTCTTTACTTATATTATGGTGAATATAATTAATGGAATATAGTGAAAGAATTGCCAGCGGCATTATTGTAGAAGAAAAATGGCAATTATTTATCTATTGTAATGCCGGACGATTTGAATATGAACCAGAAGCTTGAAAATATATTGAATGTATCTTTAGATGCCACAGAAGACGAATTAAGAAAAGCTGACAGCCTTAGTACAGGTTATAACTGGCGTGATAATACATGGGAGATAATAGTTAAATATTCAGGAAGTCTTGAGAGTATACGAAACAGATATAACGTATATATCAAAGAGCTTCTTAATTATTATGCAATTATAGTGGCTGATAAAGCTACAATAGAACTTATATCGCAGGAAGATGTCATAGATTATGTGGAAAAGCCTAAGAGTCTTTATTATCAGATAGAACGCACTAAGACAGCCGCATGTGTAGGAAGCGTGAGGGCGGATGGGAACATTTTATCAGGAAAAGGTGTTATTTGATAATGCTTTCAGGAATTCTGATGGGACTACAAGAATACTTAACATATATGACCAGACGACAGGTGAGAAATACGATAAACAGTCGATTGATGAGTATATAAGGCTTAATGAGGATTTATCAGGCGGTACATTTTCTTATGATAATGCTCCAGGGGTTGATAACATAATGCATGGAACGGATGTTTCGTATATAGCGGCAGGCAGTTTGGGCGTTGCTTACGAGGCTGATATTATAGCAGTTAAAATGGGATATTCTATTAATAACCAGTTTCCAAGGACAACAAGCCTTATGGATGCAATTGATTATATTATAAGAAAAGCAATTGAATACAGAAAGCCTGTGGCAGTTAATATAAGTTATGGCTGTAATTATGGTGCACATAATGGTAATACGTTATTAGAGAGCTTTATTGATGATATATCCAAAAGCTACAGGTGTGTTATATGTGTAGGGAGTGGCAATGAAGCAGATAAAGCGATACATTTTGGGGGGATTATTAATACCGGACAGGTACAGACAGCGTATCTTAGTGTTGGTGAATATCAGAGTGCCATAGATATCCAGATATGGAAGAATTACTGGGATACAATTGATGTAATGTTAATCAATCCGCGTGGCGAACAGATTGGAATAATAACTGAGGGGAGAATTAACAGGTATGAAACATACAATACTGAGATTATAACATTGCTTGGTGAACCATCTCCATATAATATATATCAGGAAATATATATTAATCTTATTCCAAAGACTGATTATATATTATCAGGTATATGGCAGATAGTGTTGATGGCAGGAAGTATAAGGGCAGGTGAATATAATATATGGCTTCCGTCAAGTCAGGCACTTGGTTATGCAACAGCATTTAATAATCCTACAGCTGATGGGACGATTACAATACCTGCAACGGCAAGAAACTGTATAGCAGTTGGGGCGTATAATGCATACACGAATTCTTATGCAGCATTTTCGGGACGGGGATTTGATAATAGCATAAGAAATGTTAATGCAGGGGTTAAGCCGGATATTACAGCACCAGGTGTCGATATAAGTATTGCAAGGCAGAGGGGGAATGATATTACATATAGAAATGTTACAGGCACATCTTATGCAGTTCCGGTTGTTACAGGTGCGGCGGCACTTCTTATGCAGTGGGGAATAGTTATGGGCAATGACAGGTTTATGTATGGCGAGAAATTAAAGGCAGCTCTTATTGATGGTTCTAAGCCAGTAGGACTTGTTGGGATTACACGAAACGATAATCAGCCAGACCCGCGTACAGGCTGGGGAGAGGTGTGTCTTAAGAATACGCTTAATAAAATTTTATAAATCATCTTGAAATTCATACAAACATTGTGGTATAGTATGTTTATATGAATGAGAAATATAATAAGTCCATTGTACTTAAGACTGTTATATTTAAGAATGGAGGATTTAGATGAAGATATCAACAAAAGGCAGATATGCATTAAGGGTTATGATAGATTTAGCAGAACACGATAATGGCGAATATATAACACTTATGGATATAGCTGAAAGACAAGGAATTTCAGAGAAATATTTAGAATCAATTGTTTCTTTATTAAGCAAGAATGATTTTCTTATATCATTAAGAGGAAAGGGTGGTGGATATAAGCTTTCAAGGCGTCCAGAGGAATACACAGTATTAAGCGTATTACAGTGTACAGAAGGTTCTTTAGCACCTGTTGCCTGTCTTGAGAGCAAGCCTAATAAGTGTCCTAAGCTTGAAGAGTGCAAGACAATTACTATGTGGGAGAATTTTGAGAAGACAATCAATGATTACTTTAACAAGATAACAATAGCAGACCTTATTAATTCTGGTAATGGAATTGATAACTATGTTATTTAATATATATGCCAGAATGTCACTTGAGTGCCAGTCTGGCATATTTTATGTAATAGCAGGCTTTATCTGTTATAGATAATAAATGTCTTGACGTATTTATTATCTTTCGGACAGGGCTTATCTATGGGGAAAAAAAGCCACCAGCACCGCCGCAGGCACAGCATATGCCAATACATTTTGCAGCAGAAGCAATATCAAAGCCAGAACCCTGATTAATGGCAACAGAGATAACACATAAAATGCAGAAGTATATAATACCATAGAGTATTCCCCATATAAGACGGTTGCATTTTCTTATGTGTCCTAATATAAGTCCACCGGCAAATGTGCTGATACCATAGGCGGCAGTAATACATATGCTTATTATGTTATTGCTAAGTGACATTTTATACATACATATAGATATAATTATCAGTAAAGCAATTGTTATAATGTAACCCGCTATTAAGGTCTTTAGTATTCCAATTAATTTGTTCATACAGCATTTCCAATCTATATATATTCTTTACAAGCTTATGTCCATATATTTGATAATATTCATTCAACTTGACATCTGTATTATTAATACTGTAATATATTAAAATATAACACACAAATTAAAGTGTTGTATATAAATATTATTTTATAAAAAGAATGGAGGAATAATTCCTTGGATACGGACAGTTATATTCAACTTATAACTATTATTATTTTATTATTTCTTTCGGCATTTTTCTCGTCAGCTGAGACATCATTTATGACTGTAAGCAAGATGAAAATTCGTTCGCTTATGGATGAGGGCAACAAACGTGCAGCTTTAGTTGCTAAGATTATAGATGATTCTGGAAAGCTGCTAAGTGCCGTACTTATAGGTAATAACATTGTTAATATTTCCTGCTCAGCACTTGTTACTACATTTACAATAAAGGTATGGGGAAGCTATGCTACAGGAATAGCAACTGGTGTTCTTACACTTTTCGTTCTTTTATTCGGAGAAATAACCCCAAAGAATCTTGCTACATATTATTCTGTTAAGCTTACATTATTATATGCACCAATTATATATGGTCTTATGGTTATATTGACACCAGTGATATTTATAGTTGATCATCTTGCTGGCGGAGTATTAAGAATATTTGGTATTAAATCTAATGATAAGAATTCAACTATTACTGAGGAAGAGCTTCGTACAATAGTAAAGGTAAGCCATGAAGAAGGAATTATCGAGAAAGATGAAAGACAGATTATTGATAATCTGTTTGACTTTGGAGATACAAGCGTTAAAGACGTTATGATTCCAAGAATTGATATGACAGTTGCAGATGTTAATTCATCTTATGAAGATATAATTACATTATTTAAAAGTACAATGTATACAAGAATACCGATATACGAGAATGATTCAGATAATGTAATCGGCATACTTAATATTAAAGATTTGATAGTCGGTGATAAAAAAGACGAAACCTTTAATATAAGAGATATAATGAGAAAACCATTTTTTACATACGAACATAAGAATACATCTGAGCTGTTTAAAGAAATGCAGCTTAACAGATACAGTATTGCAATTGTTCTTGATGAATACGGACAGATAGCTGGTATGATAACAACTGAGGATTTGCTTGAGGAAATTGTTGGTGAAATCAGAGATGAGTATGATACAGATGAGAAAGACGATATGACTAAGATAAGGGATAATACATATCGAATTAATGCATCGTGCAAGCTTGATGACATTAATAGTGAGCTTGGAACTAAGTTGTACTCACAGGATAATGACTCGCTTGGTGGATTTATATCAGAAAAGCTTGACAGAATACCTAAAGCCGGGGATAAGCTGACAATTGATAATGTATGGCTGTTTGTTGAACGTTCTTCGGTAAATAGGGCAGAGTCAGTTATATTAAAGATACAGCCGGATAATAAAGACACTAATGACAGATAATATAATGAACACCAAAGTGTTAATCTTAAAAGCTCTTTGTGGAACTTTATATGCACTGAAAGGCTGTACAAGAATTGCTGGATATTATAACAAAGTCAGAAAATATCATATCAGAGGCTTAGTACACTGATATGAATATAATTAATATACTTATAGAAGAATGTGATTAAGTAAATGCTTAGTCACATTTTTTGTTGTATATTTTTATTTCATATTTTTATTTCATATTTTGTTGTGTATTCAAGCATTATATAAAAAACGATGCAACATTTTATTTCAAGATGTTGCATCCATTATTAATATCTTATTCTTATTTACATATTCTATATCGTCTATTTTTCATATTACTTTACCCCTTTTTATAAAAAAATTGACTTTTTTAGAAACTTTTCAAAGATTAACCTTTAAAAATACAGAATCTTTATCGTCCTGCTTAATTCCTAAGTATCTTTTAGTTATCTCATAAGATGAATGGTTATAGATATCCATAAGAATTGCAGGAGGTGTTCCACATTTCCAAGCATAATACCCGAAGGTTTTACGCATTGAATGGCAGCTTATTCCGTTTTCAAGATTAAGAATATCAGCCGCGTGTTTGATAATACGGAATGCCTGCGAACGGCTTAATGCAGTATTATTGTATCTCCCTGGGAATATATACCCCTCCCCTGTTACGTCATCAAGGCTCTCCATATACCTAGATAACCCTTTTCTTGTGCTTTTGTTAATTGCTATCCGTGTCTCCTTACCAGTCTTTTTCTCGGTTGTTACGAGATGCTTCCTAAAATGTTTTTCCTTGATGTCATAGACATCTTTCCATCGTAATTCGAGCAAATCACTAATTCTTAATGCTGAATTTACCCCTAAACATATAAGGGCATAGTTTCTTAAGTTGGGCTCATTATCCAGATAAAATCTGCGAAATGCTTCCAGCTCATCAATATTTCTTATCGGTTGTGCTGTGCTCATATTTATACCTCCATTCACCATATAGCATACAACATTTGATGCAACATTTTGAAATAATTTGTTGCATAGACAAGGAGGTTAATGTGCTTAAGCTCACAATCAAACCCGGCGAGTACATCAACATCGGTGATGATGTAAGGGTTATCTATTCAGGAGGCTCAGAAGGGAACATTCATCTTTTAATAGATGCCCCAAGGGAACTCAACATTGTAAGAAGCAAGGTTCTTGCAAGAAATACTGCCAATTCGGACAAGAAGGAGTCCCGCTATATATCTCCATATTATGCGGAACGCGGACTTTCTCCGGAAACACTTTCCAAAATCCGCAGGCTTATAAGAGAAGATAAGAAGATGAATAAGCAGGTTGTAGATAGGAAAGAGGACATCAGTCAGGATAATATACAGAGTTAGCATGGTAACGCTGTTTATTATATATGCGTATTAACTGTTAAGGCTGATGCCAGCAGTTCTAATACATTCCCGGTAAGGGAGATGGGAACGGATTCCCAAACAAATATTATATTTTACACGGAGGTACACACTATGGTAGTACAACACAATATGTCAGCTATGAATGCTAACAGAATGTTAAGCGGAGTTTCATCTGCACAGTCAAAATCAACAGAGAAGTTATCATCAGGTTACAGAATCAATCGTGCCGCAGATGATGCTGCTGGACTTTCAATTTCAGAGAAGATGAGAGGTCAGATTAGAGGTCTTAATCAGGCTTCAACAAATGCTCAGGATGGTATTTCACTTATCCAGACAGCTGAAGGTGCTTTAAATGAATCACACTCAATCCTTCAGAGAATGAGAGAGCTTGCAGTACAGGCTTCAAATGGTACAGAAACAGATGACGATAGAGAAGCAGTACAGAACGAAATCGAACAGCTTCAGAGTGAATTAACAAGAATCTCTGATACAACAGAATTCAATACTATGAAGTTACTTGATGGTTCTCGTTCAGGTAGTAAGGTAAGTGCTTCTGTAAGTAAGACAGCGGAAAATAATCTTACAACCGTAGATGCTACAGCACAGGTTAACACATCAGCAGCTGTTACTAAGGTTGGTGATGATGCCGACTCAACAATTTCAGTAACTATATTAGATAAGAATGGTAATACATCAACAACAAGTGTTACTGTACATTATGATAAGACAAGTGGTAAGTATTCTGTTGATGGAAAAGATTTATCTGTTACAGATACAGCAGGTAGTAGTGCGACAGCGCCAAAGTCAGGTTTAGCTTTTGCAGAAGCTTTATCTAATACAGCTTTAGCTGACTCATATGATATTACATCAGGAACTAATGGAGAGCTTGTGTTTACAGCAAAAGAAAAGGGAGCTACAGCTGATGCTATATTAGTATCACAGGATGGTGGAGCTGCAGCTTCTACAACAAAGACAAATAATACAGGAACAGACTCTTACCAGCAGTTAGCATCTGGTATAGGTGCATATGATGGAACAGGTAATATCGAAGATAAAATATTTACAGTTAATGGAGAGAAGTTTGCATATGTTACTGACCCATCTAAGTTAGGTGATGATTATAAAGATGTAAATTATGTAAAGACAACTGGTACAAATGGAGCAATTGCAGCTGCAGATGCAGATACAATGGCTAAGTTAATAAATTCTAAGACAGGAATTGCTGCGGAACAGGATGCTAATGCTAATACAACTGTTAATTTAAAGGCAGGTACATCTAATACAGGTAATGGTATTAAGCTTCAGATTGGTGCTAACGAAGGTCAGACAATGAGCTTTACACTTGATGATATGAGTGCTGATGCACTTGGTGTAGGTGGAAAGAGCGTTGACTTAAGTACTCAGGATTCAGCTAAGACAGCTACAACAGCTATTGATGCAGCTATCAAGAAGGTATCTGCTTCAAGAGGTAAGATGGGTGCTGTTCAGAACAGACTTGAGCATACAATCAATAACCTTGATACAGCTTCTGAGAACCTTCAGACAGCTGAGTCACGTATCCGTGATACAGATATGGCAGAAGAGATGGTTGCTTACTCCAAGAACAACATTCTTCAGCAGGCTGGTCAGTCTATGCTTGCACAGGCAAACCAGGCAAACCAGGGTGTATTGTCCTTGCTTCAGTAATTAACCAAGAGGCATTGTTTTCGAATCGTACAAACAGAAACATATTTTTATTACAAAATGGAAGAGGAAGTCGTTATGGCTTCCTCTTTTTGCGATTAATATATTTGTTTTTATATATTTCTCTTGCAATCATTATTATCGTATGTTATTATACATTCACATTGTTCTACAAATCCCCTCTAGTCGCTTTTCATGAAGCTATATCGTCAACCATTCATAAGGCTCTCGGCAAGACTTCTCCCTTCATTTTGCCGACAATCTCTTTTATAATGATATTAGAGTGACGTCCTTATTATGGAAATATGCATGCATACGCTATAACACTGTTTGCATGAATTTCTAAATTATTCGTAAATTAATTTTGAAATTCTCACTATAAGATAAGGAGGGTTACTTGAATACAGAGATTACAAATGCCATAAATGCTTCGAAAGACAAAGCACAATATGACACGCATGCAAAACGCCTATTGTCTCAAAAAATCATACTGGCACATATTTTGGTAAAAGTAATTGACGAGTTCAAAGACATGAAGCCAGAACAAGTCATGGCTTATATCGAAGGTGATCCCATAATTGGAACAATTCC
>OGNH01000327.1_pt1 | contig 18640 bp, 13 predicted proteins | sample 1573451 | NCBI WGS metagenome assembly OGNH01 (sample SAMEA2581986, study PRJEB24529) | metagenome | biome: Human gut stool | place: China | collected 2011 | reverse complement strand
TAGACAAGTATGAGTAAAGAATGTGATGGGAAAATGTTGTTTAATATAAAAAGTTTAATGCTGCCGTTAGACAGTATTACGGAATTTGGAGATGAATGTTATGCACATTTATCAGAAGATGAAACTCAAAAAGAAACTTTAACAGAGCACACAAGGCGTTGTCAGAAGTATTGGTTTAATATTGTTGAAGCTAAACATATTGAAACAGTATTTATAAAGTTTGAGCAGTTGTATATGGGGGATATTACCAATGAAGCCAGACATATATTTGAGTTGATGTCGGTTAATGTTGTAACTTTACACGATATTGGAAAGATAAATCCTTTATTTCAAAAGCTGAAAATGAAGAATAGCTGGAAAGTGGAATATGCACCTGAAAGTATATCGAGCAGACATTCTATTGTATCGGCAATTTTTTATCTTGATTATTTTCTGGATATTATTAATACAGCAAAAGGTGATGGAAGAATTAACAGGGATGAGTCTGATGTGCTTAAAGACTTTGCGTATATCTATTCTTATATAATTTCAAGGCATCATAGTGATATGAATAATCTGGAATATTTTTTTAGTGGGTTGACTGGAAAAAATACAGAAGGTGATAATTCAGGAAAAGATGCATATGACTGGTACGAAATGTTTAAACAGGAGTTATACAAAGAGCCGGTTGTAAAGCTTAGAAAACGTGATGAATGGCTTAATAGAATGGCATATCAAAGTAATGAAAAGAATATTTATTTGTATGCGTGGACAAGGCTTTTATACTCTTTATTAGTGGCAGCAGATTATTATGCAACATCTGAATTTATGAATGGATATGAAAATAACGATTATGGAAATGTTAATAATATTGATAACATAATAAATGAATATGAGAATAATGACGTACAGAAAAGTATACGTAATTATGAGAAGAATATTAAAAGATTAGATGAAGAACAGCTTGCTAAAGTTAATAAAGACACGGTTATTGGAAATATTAAGGGGATAAATGTACTGCGGACAGAAATGTTTCTTGAAACAGAATATAATCTGAAAAACAATATAGACAGTAAGATATTCTATCTTGAAGCTCCAACCGGAAGTGGAAAGAGTAATACCGCATTTAATTTAAGTTTTCAATTATTGAAAAAATCAGACTATTGCAGAAAGATTTTTTATGTATATCCGTTTAATACTTTAGTTGAACAGAATATGAATTCTATGGAAAAAATATTTGGACAAAAAGAGGATATTATGTCAAATATAGCTGTAGTAAACTCAATTACTCCATATAAAGTAAAGAACAGTTCAAATATAAATCTATATAAGGATGAGAAATATGCCATAGAAGATTATCAAAAAATATTATTGGATAGACAATTTTTAAATTATCCTATAGTGCTATCAACTCATATTACTTTATTTGATACAATGTTTGGCAGGTCTAAAGATAGTACATTTGGATTTCATCAGTTATGTCATTCAGTTATTGTTTTAGATGAAATTCAAAGTTACAACAATAACAAATGGGGAGCAATGATAAATTTTCTAAAGGCATATGCACAGTTATTAGATATAAAAATAATTATAATGTCAGCAACTCTGCCTAATCTTGAATTGCTTACCAATAATAATGCCAAAGCTGTCAGATTGATAAATAACAGAGAAAAATATTTTAATCACAGAATGTTTGCCAATAGAGTGAAAGTTAATTATGAACTTCTTAACAGAAAAATAGGAATTGCTGAGCTGGAAGAACACATTATGCAACATAAAAATAAGAGAATACTTATAGAATTTATAAGAAAATCGAGTGCAGAAGAATTTTATGCACATATAAGTGAAAGTGTAGAATGTCCAGTCAGGTTAATAACAGGCGATAGCAGCATACAGGAACGTAAAGATATAATTGCTGACATTGAAAATATGCAGGAAGTCATTCTTGTTGCAACACAGGTTATTGAAGCAGGTGTAGATATAGATATGGACATAGGATATAAAGATATATCAAGACTTGACAGTGAGGAACAGTTTATAGGACGAATTAACAGGTCGTGCAGGAGAGATGGAGTTGTATATTTCTTTAATATGGACGATGCTAAAGGAATATACAGGCAAGATGTCCGCGTGGATACTGATAATACTTTAATGAATGAGGAAATAAGAGAAGTACTTAATTCTAAAGATTTTTATGATTATTATGAAAAATATGTAATACCAGTTTTAAAAAATGCCCAGGGACAATGTAACGATAATAATATAGATGAATTTATCAGAAAAGAAGTAGGAAAGCTGGATTTTAATAAAGTTGCAGATAAAATGAAGCTCATAGATGATAACAGACAGATGTATTCGATATATTTTTCAAGAAATATTATTGATAAAAATAATCCTGAGAATGTTATAGATGGTAAAAAGATATGGAAAGAGTATAAAGAACTTTTGCAGGATAATCATATGTCTTATCAGGAAAAGACCGTTAAACTACATAATATCAGAAGTAAAATGAATATGTTTATGTATCAGTTTAAAATAGAATTATACAATGAAAATCATAAACCGGTTATTGAAAATCTGGAGTGGGATGAGCAGATAGGAGATATTTTTTATATTGAAAATGGCGAAGATTATTATGATGAAAATGGAGTGTTAAATAAAGAGCTATTCAAGGATAATGAAGATTTATTCATATAAGGAGGTAGTAAAAAATTAGATTAATATCTGATTTTTTATACGTATGATTTGTGGCTGCGCACACTTGACACAAATTTAATAGGAGAAAAAAACGTGCGTAGAAAGGAGGTTTAGTATGCAGGTTAATGGTACATTGATTAATTATTATTTTCATTGCAAAAGACAATGCTATCTGCACGGTAACAGGTTAAATCTGGAGGATAATAGTGAGCAGGTTAAGATAGGCAAGGCAATTCACGAAGAAAAAGCGGCAGATAAAAGTAATTCAGAGATTGCAATAGACAATATAAGGCTTGATAAGCTTACCAAAGAATATCTTACAGAAGTAAAAAAGTCGGATGCAGATGTAGAAGCAGCAAAATGGCAGCTATTGTATTATTTAAAAGTATTAAAAAATAAGGGAATAGTAAGAAAAGGAAAACTTGAGTTTGTAGAAAAGAATAAAAGCGATAAGAAAGTTATGATTCTTGAATTAACAGAAGAACTGGAAAATGAACTTGATGGGTATGTTAATGAAATACAGGAGTTAATTGCAAGTGATAAGCCACCAGAAATACTTAACAGCAGCAAGTGTAAAAAATGTGCATATTATGAATATTGTTATATCTGATGCAATAGGAAAGGCGTGTTATGGGAAGTACAAGATATATAATGTCAATGGGAGAATTAACAAGAAAAGATAATTCATTATGTTTTCGCAAGAATGGCAAGAATGTGTATATTCCGGTAGAAAATACGAAGGAAATATTTTGTTTTAATGAGGTTAGTATTAATACAAAGCTGTTGGACTTTTTGTCACAAAATAATATTATAGTTCATTTCTTTAATTACTATGGAGGATATAGCGGTACATATTATCCGAGAGACCATTATCTTAGTGGAAAGCTTTTGGTAAAGCAGGTAGGTAAATATAACGATGACAGAATGAGTATTGCCAGACCAATAGTAAGGGGTATTGGACTTAATATTTATGAACTTCTTTATCATTATTATAAGCACGATAAAAAAGATGTTAAGGAAACAATAGACTGGATAAAAAGTGATTTTTTAAAATCAGTTGAACAGGCAGAAGATGTGAAGGAGTTGATGGCATATGAGGGTGAAGTGTGGATGCGTTTTTATGATAATTTCAGATATTTTCTGCCAGATGATTTTGTAATGAATAAGAGGGTAAAAAGACCACCGGATAATCCAATTAATGCCTTGATTTCTTTTGGAAATACATTGTTGTATACGAAAACTATTTCAGCAATATATCAGACACATTTAGACCAGAGAATAAGTTTTCTGCATGAGCCGTCTGAAGGAAGATTTTCACTAAGTCTTGATAAAAATGTTAATTACTGCATTTTTAATGTAGATGGAAGAAAAATATTTGTGCAGGCTTTTGAAGACAGAATGGAAAGTGTATTTACACATCCGGTACTAAAAAGAAAAGTATCGTACAGAACAGCATTAAAGCTGGATTGTTATAAACTAATTAAAAGTATTTTGGAAGGAAAAGATTTTGTCCCATTTTCACTGAAAGAAGGTATGTAATGAAGAAAGAATTGAATTATAATTATGCATTTTTATTTTATGATGTTGGCGAAAAAAGAGTGCAGAAAGTATTTAAGATATGTAAAAAATATTTAGCACATTATCAAAAGTCAGTATTCAGAGGTGATATGACACCATCGAGGTTTATATCACTGAGGGCAGAATTAAAAAAGGTTATAAATGAGGATGAGGATTTTATCTGTATTGTCAAGCTTAAGAATGACAGTGTGTTTGGGGAAGAAGTGTTAGGAAATGGTGGTGAGCCAACAGGAGAAGATTTGATGATATAATAATTAAATAAATTACCAGCCGGTTTATTGTGCAGATATTAACAAAGCCTGTAAATATGTGGGTTAAACAAATAATAAAGATAAATTTAAATAATTATTGAATTGGCTGGTAAAATTCATGAGAATGTACTAATATAGTGGGTATAGTGGAGTTGGCTGTAAAATAGATGGCTTAAAATCGTTGGTTGAATAGTAACATTAGATGTATTGAAATATAAAGAACTCTGGCTGTACGCTTACCCCCATATCCGTTGAATAGTAACATTAGATGTATTGAAATCTTATGGCAGCAGTATGGGAGATAGCAACAAGCGAAGGTTGAATAGTAACATTAGATGTATTGAAATTCATCGACAGTACCACTTGCACTTACCTGCTGAGTTGAATAGTAACATTAGATGTATTGAAATTTGCAAATCAGCCATATTGCAACTATGCAAGCAACTGTTGAATAGTAACATTAGATGTATTGAAATCAGCTTATGGTAGATGTTGTTGTCATATAAATAATGGATATATCATTAATACAGATACTGGAAGTTATTATTTCGAGGCAGATGCGGAAGTAGACGATTCTGTTCCACCTACTGATGACAACAATGGTAGTACCGGTGGTAACAATAATCAGACAACAACTGATGGAAACAAAGGCAACAATGAAGGAACTAAGTTATCATCTGATAAGATACAGGAAGCTGTAGCAGCAATTACTACTGCCAAGGCTGGAGATACTTATACAGTTGATATGTCAGATGCAACAGTTGCACCAAAGGATGTGTTAGAAGCAGCCAAGGGTAAGGATGTTGATATTGTTCTTGATATGAATGGTTATAAATGGACTATCAACGGAAATAATATTCAGGCTGATAATCTTAAGGATATTAACCTTGCGGTAGATACAGACTCTGATGCAATACCAGATGATGTTATATCGGAGCTTGCTGGCAATAACCCAGTTAAGCAGATTTCACTTGCATATAGTGGAGATTTTGGATTCAAGGCAAGTCTTACATACAATATAGGAAGTGAATATGCTGGCAAATATGGCAATCTCTATTATTATGACAGCACAGGCAGAATGATATTCCAGAATGCAGGTGCAATAGATGCAGATGGTAATATATCTCTTAACTTTAGTCACGCATCTGAATATGCAGTCGTAATAGCAGATTATGCTGTAACAACAGAGAATGCTGATAATACAGCAACAGGTGGCATAGCAACAGGAGACAGCACACCTATAGCATTGTATGCTGTTCTGTGTGTGATGGCAATTGCATTAGCAGGTATTGCTGCTGTAACAAGAAAGAAGAATGTATAAAGTAAAGAGATTATTTATCTTATTGTTATAATCAGACAAATGGCAGATAGTATCTAAAGTCATTGATGAGGATAATAAGATTAGCAATAAGTAGAAACTAAAGATAATTAATCATACCCGGCTTCATATTGTTGTGGAGCCGGGTATATCTGCATATTAAGGAAAAATATAAAAGAATAAAGCAGAGGAATGTAATAGGTGTGGAAACAAACATTTCCACACCAGTAATTTCTGCAATATATAAAATTAATCAATAACAAAGTTATTAACATTCTTACGAAGTTCAGCAGCAGAGGCTTCTGCGGTTTTAGCTCCATTCATAACAGCTTCTGAGCCTTTTACGATTACGATTGTCTTCTGGGCTATGTTGGTTGTTCCAGTTGCACTGTCATTAGAAGCGGAGGTGATTCCATCTATCGCCTGAGTGATATTGCTTATAGATGCAACAAGCTCTTCTGATGTTGCACTGAAATCAGATACAAGATCGTTAATGTTGGAAGCATCCATATTATAGTCATCAGCCATCTTTTCAAATCCGTTAAGACATTCAACAATATCAGTATCAACGAAATCAAGCAGGCGGTTAGAATCGCTTGTCAGGTTGCCTACAGCTTTGTTTACATTTTCTGTAACAGCCTGAATGTTGGCTACAGCATCTTTAGACTGTTCAGCTAATACACGTATTTCCTCTGCAACAACCGCAAAGCCTTTACCAGCCTCACCAGCTCTTGCAGCTTCAATAGAAGCGTTAAGGGCAAGCAGATTGGTCTGTGCAGTAATATTCAGGATAGAGTCGGCAAGCACACCAATCTGGTCAACTACTTTGGCATCTTCAAGAGCCTGCTCAAGATTTACTCTGATGTCAGCCATCATCTGTTTAACTTTCTGACGGTTTTCTACAGTATCATCCTTAGTCTTTACAGCACGTTTATGGATGTCCTGAGATTCAGTTGCACCATCCTGTGCTCTTATGGCAATTTCCCTTGCAGCTTCTTCAATCTGCTGTGTCATTCCGTTAATCTGTTCAGCAGAGGCGGCAGTTTCCTCTGAACTTGCAGCAAGCTCTTCTGTTGTTGCAGATACGTCTTCAATTTCTGCATTAAGATTGTATACATTAGTGTCGATAGTTTCTACAACCTTATCAATATTGGCAGCCTCGTTTTTTACCTGAGCTAACAGGCTTCGTACAGATTCGCGCATAGTTTCAAGTGCATTGGCTAGCTGTCCGAAATCATCCTTACGCTTAAGCATAGGCTGTTGCATTTTTGTGGCAAAATTACCACCGGCAATTACTTCGAATTGTTCTTTTATTTTTCTTAATGATTTAGTAATATCAATTGCGATGAGAGCAACGAGTATAGCAACAACAATAAGCATACATACGCTGCATAAAATAAGCGAAATAGCTTTGCTTGAAGCATAGCTGGTGAATTCCTCATTCTGCTGTGCAATAGCAGTGTCTATGTAATCAGTATAGTTGCCAGTACCAACAACCCAGTCAAAAGGTTTGAAGTATTCGCTGTAAGAACGCTTTGGTGAAGGTTCTGTTTCTCCCTCCTTAGGAAATACATAATCTGTATAACCACCACCATCCTGGACTGCAACACGTATTATTTCCTTGACCATCTGGTAGCCTTCAGCATCTTTGGTATTCATACGGTTAGTACCCTCAGTTGAATTTCCAAGCAGAACAATATTCTTACCATCTGACTGGTCAACCCAGAAATATCCAGCTTCGCCATAACGCATCTGACGGATTTCATCAGCGGCTATTTTCTTAGCTTCATCAAGAGTATATTTACCAGACTTATACTCATTATTGATTTCCGATAACAGGGAGATGACAACACCAACCTGCTCTTTAATTGAATCATCATAATTTTGTCTTGATGATGTGTCCATAGTTTCAAGTGCCTTGTTTTTTAACTGGTTCATATTCTTAATAGAAATAAAACTTTCAGAAGTTACAAGGACAATTACTAAAGCCAGAATTATAGTAAGCTTTGTTCGAACCTTAATATTTTTCATTGGAATCACGCTCCTTAAATTAGATTAATTTGTGCAAAATTATATATCTTCACGCATCTTTATCTAATAATTATAATGTTATAAAAGAATTGTGTCAATAAAACCGGCTGTAAATATTAAAAAAATCTTAAATTTTCATATACTTATATATGTATATAATTATAAAGTTTGTAATTTATTAATATATAAAATAAATATATACCATACCAAAATGATATATAATATACATCAGAGTGATTATAAAAAAATCAAATATTCCCTTTATTCACAACTATAACAAGAGCAAAGGTTTTGCTGCTGGCTGTTCAAGAGAGGTTATTTAAAATAGAGCAGATATGCCTGGCTTGAGTGTGGATGACCTTATACAGCAGACAATAGATGCTTTAAAGATATTCAGAACATAATAAATGTTACAGTAAAGATATAGTAGAAATGTAGTCAAATTAAAAATACATTAAAAATACAAAAAAATAATTAAATTTTTTATTGACAAATTAAAATGAAGAGATTATCTTATTACTTAATTCAATAGTCAAATGCGAAGAACAGGAAATGATTTATTTATATCACCGCCTACAGAGAGCCGTTGGTTGATGAGAAACGGTAGCAAGGAATAGATAAGCCCTCACCTGCAAGCAGTTTTGGTGAAAGATATTAATTTAGTAGTCAGAACCGGTACCCATCGTTAACAGGGCATGCCATATATGTGGCAGTAGAGAGGTCGGATTTATCCGGCAAGCAAAGTGGTAACGCGGAAGTAATGTAATTTACCTTCGTCTTTGTACGATATCGTTAAGATATGTGCAGAGGCGAAGGTTTTTTGCATTATGGAATTAGTTATTTTTAATTTCCGTTTTTCTGCGTTCATTGTATTTGGCTAGTGAAATAGGCTGGGAATATTTATTTGCTCAGCTAATATTATATATAGGAGAGTGACATTATGAACACTTTAGTAATCGTTTTAATCGCGGCTGTTATATTATTTGGTGCCTATATGGTATATGGCCGTTGGTTAGCAAACAAGTGGGGTATAGACCCTAAGGCAGAAACACCTGCCGTAAAGTACAATGATGGAAAAGATTATGTTCCAACCAAAGGATGGACTGTATTTAGTCATCAGTTCTCATCAATCGCTGGTGCAGGTCCTGTAACAGGTGCTATTCAGGCAGCAGCATTTGGATGGTTACCAGTATTACTCTGGATTCTTATCGGTGGTGTATTCTTTGGTGCTGTAACAGACTTCGGTGCTTTATATGCCTCAGTTAAGAACGAAGGTAAGTCAATGGGTATGATCATTGAGAAATATATCGGTAAGTTTGGACGTAAGATTTTCTTACTTTTCTGCTGGTTATTTACACTTATCGTTATTGCAGCATTTGCTGATATGGTTGCAGGTACATTTAATGCATATACAGTAGTTGATGGAGCATCACAGTTAGCACCAGCAGCTTCAACTAATGGTTCTGCTGGTACAGTATCAATTATGTTTATGGTATTCGCAGTAGTATTTGGTCTTATCCAGAAGAAGTTTAATCTTTCAGGCTGGAAAGAAGCAGTAGTTGGTATTGCATTTATTGTTGCTTCATTTGTAATTGGTAACTTCTGTCCAATTATCTTAGGTAAGAATGCATGGAGCTATATCACATTCGTATATATCTTCTTTGCAGCAGTTATGCCAATGTGGCTTATGAAGCAGCCAAGAGATTATATGACAACATTTATGTTTATCGCTATGATAGTTGGAGCAGCACTTGGTCTTGTAGTTGCCCATCCATCTATGAACCTTCCTGTATACACAGGATTTAACAATGCAAAGCTTGGAACAATGTTCCCTATCCTTTTTGTAACAGTTGCCTGTGGTGCTGTTTCAGGTTTCCACAGCCTTGTTTCATCTGGTACATCTTCTAAGACAGTAGAGAATGAGAAGGATATGCTTAAGGTTGGTTATGGTGCTATGGTACTTGAAAGCTTACTTGCAGTTCTTGCTCTTTGTGTAGCAGGTGCAGCCGCAGCCGCTGATGGTACAGCAGCAACAGGTACTCCATTCCAGATATTCAGCCGTGGTGTAGCTGGTTTCTTTGAAATGTTTGGTGTTCCAGTACATTTCGCAACAGTATTTATGACAATGTGTGTATCAGCACTTGCCCTTACATCACTTGATGCAGTTGCACGTATCGGACGTATGAGCTTCCAGGAGCTTTTCAGCGTAGATGATATGGAACATGCAGAAGGCTGGAGAAAGTTACTTTGCAATACATATTTCTCAACAATCGTAACACTTCTTTGTGGTTTCGTACTTACAAAGATTGGATATGCTAACATCTGGCCATTATTTGGTTCAGCTAACCAGTTATTAAGTGCACTTGTTCTTATAACACTCTGCGTATTCTTAAAGGTTACAGGACGCAGCAACAAGATGCTCTTCCCACCTCTTATCATTATGCTTTGTGTAACATTTACAGCACTTGTACAGAGACTTATCGCTATGGTTAAGGCTATCCAGAACGCAGCATCAGTTACAATCCCAGCAGGTACTACTACATGGGGTAAGGTGTTCATAGCAAATGGACTTCAGCTTATAATAGCAATTCTTCTTATCGTACTTGGTCTTATCATTGTAGTTAACTCAGCTAAGAGCTATGCAAAGAGTGAGAAGAACTCAGAGAAGGCTGCTTAAGCAGGTTGATGTGTTATAATGTAGATGTATTGGAAAGTGATAGATTTTAACTTCTGATTAATACATTATAATATAGAAGAAATAATTTAATTTAAAGAAAATTACTATAATTATAGAAGTGTTATAAATGAATATTATAGTTGAAATTTAATTAAAAATAGCTGGTATCTTATATAAGATGTGACAGTTTACAAAGTCAGGTTACAGATTGGACGATGTGGATAGTTACATTTATAAGATATCAGCTATTTTAAATTTATTTAATGATACCAAGGTTAAAAGGTCTAATATGAGCATAGTTCATAGTTCTTACAGTCATTTTATAATTTGTAAAATTTGATATTTGGTGTTAATATAGAATTCGGGTGCTGCCATAACGGTAGGCGGTTTAGTCTTGAACCTCTTCAGAAGGGAGGTGATAGACATGGTTACATATTCAGATTTATTTAACTATACTTTAGTTATTTGTGCGATAGTTTCTATATGCATTTCTGTGTATAAATCAAAAAAATAACCGCCCCAGTCTGGTCAACTAAGCGGTTATTTTTTAATCATTATTGAAAGACTAAGCCGTCTATCGGTAGCATCTTTTATAATATTATATTACTCTATTTCTATTTTTATGTCAAATTATTACGTTAAATTCCCAGAATTAGAATTTCTTTTTATCTGTGTCGGTGTGATACCATAATGCTTCTTAAGCAGTGCACTAAGGTAGCTTGCATTAGATATGCCGACTTTGTTTGCAACCTCACTTATAGATATTTCCCCGATTTCTAAAAGAATCTTTGCGTGTTGTAATCGGACCGTTGTTATATATTCAGTATATGATGAACCAGTTACAGCTTTGAAAAGTCTTGAAAAATGTGATGGAGAAAGACAGGCAAAGTCTGCCACATTCTGCAGGCTGGCACCATATTCAAGATTATTTTCAGCATATATCATAGCCTTCTGAATTCTGTCATCGAATCTTTTCAGATATAAAGTATTGTTATCTGAGTCACTAGAAATGTGATGCTCATATACATAGAAGAATAGTTTATAAAACATTCCCTGAAGAAGCAGTTGTGAGTGGTCAGAATTTCGTTCGTATTCGTATAACATTTCAGCACACATTTTTTGTATTTCATTCTGTGAAGCTTTGGTAAAATGTAGATAATTGCGACAAAGAATATCTAATTGAGTATGTCCGATTATTTCAATAATAGGTTCAAATACTTCTGTACGAACTTTTATTACATATCTGTCATAAGGAACATCCGATATAGGACAGTTCCTGTGATAAACCTCAGGTTTAGCAATCCCAAAATCGCCGGCGTGGCATACACGTATGTTATCAGTTGCAATCCATCTTCGATCACCTGATACCATGTAACCGATGGTGTAGTGGTCATGTGCTGCCTGCATTGCTGGCATTGTGTAGCTTGCTTCTTTTATTTTGTGGTCTATATAAATATTTTCTCCGGGTTTAAGTGGAAGAGGCATAGTAATCTCCATTCTTGAGTGGTTTAACCAAGTTATAATTGACATAGCATAATTTTATAAATTATATGTCATAAAAGCAATAATATTTAATGAAAAAAATAAAATTTTGTGCAAGAATAAGTTATAGTTAAATCATAATAAGAGGTGGATAACATATGAATCAGAAGTTTAATCTTAAAGCGAATAATTTTATAAAAAATATGCTCAGGTATTCGTATCTGATAATTATGGCACTGCTTCTTAATGCTGTTGTGAATGAGATAATTGTGAGTGCCAATAAGATAATAAGTGTCAACATAGATTATATGCTGTCAGGCGAAGCTGTTGATATTGGCAGTATTATTGAGAAGTTTATATATCTGACATTATCAGGCTTTGTACTTTCCTTTGCAGGAAGCAGGCTTTCACTTAAATATGCGGTAAGGGTTATTAATTCATACAGAAAACAGATAAGCAGCAAGTTATACCGGATAGATTATTCATATTATGATAATGCAGGTACAGCAACAATAATTAATAAGGTGAATTCTGATATAGCAGAAGCGGAAAACTTTTTGACAGAGCATTTTGCAGCAATTATAACAAATATTACGGCAGCACTTATATATGCCAATTATGTGCGAAGGATAAATGTAGTGCTTTTTGTTGCAGTTGTTGTGAGTTATCCACTTGTAATATGGCTGTCAAATATTCTTGTGAAGAAAATGCGTGATGTGTCAAAGGTATATCGTTTAAAGGTTGATGCAATGCTTGGGATTGATCATGAAGCTATAATGGGGTATCAGATAATAAAAGCCTTTGGATTACAGAAGTATTTTGAAAACAGAATGCATAATGCATCAGAGGAGCTTGTGGAAACAGAGCAGATAAGAACAGGCATAAGCAATACGGCGATAGTTATAAGAAGACTCATACAATGGATTCCTTCTATATTATGTGCATTTTTAAGCATATGGCTTGTAAGAAATGGACAGCTTACAGTTGGAGAACTTGTTGGTTTTGTCGTTATTCTGGAAAAGTTTGTTGAGTCGATTATAGGAATTCCGTTTGCCATAGTTGATGCAACAGGCTGTATGGTGTGTATAGGAAGGCTTGAAGGAATACTTTCGGCTAAAGATGAGCATTTTGGGGACAAGACTTACAAGGCAACGAATATAGCTAATAGCGTATCTGATAAGAGCATCTTAGATGTAGATTACGTTATAGAATTTGACAATATAAAGTTTGCATATAAAGAGGGCGAAAATGTTCTTAATGATGTCAGCTTTAAGATTAAAAATGGCGAAAATATAGCAATAGTCGGAAGCTCAGGTGGTGGAAAGACTACTATTTTCAGACTGTTATGCGGCTTATATCATGCCAGTGCCGGAACATATAAGCTGTACGGAATGGATATTAATGAATGGAATATTGAAAGCGCAAGAGAAAATATGGCGCTTGTTTCACAGGATACATTTTTATTTCCAGGAACTATTGAGGAAAATATCAGGTATGGAAATACTAATGCAACTCACGATGAAGTTGTTAATGCATGTAAGGATGCAAGAATTCACGACTTCATAGAAGGACTTGCTGACGGATATGAAACTGTGATAAGTGAGGGTGGAAGCCAGCTTTCAGGTGGTCAGAGGCAGCGTATTGCTATAGCAAGGGCAATATTAAAAAATATGCCAATTCTGTTGTTAGATGAGCCTACATCTGCTATTGATGAGGGAACAGAGCAGCTTATACAGGATGCTCTTGACAGGTTATGCAAAGGGAAAACTAGCATAACGATAGCACACAGATTGTCTACAATAAAAGATGCCGACAGGATAATTGTACTTCAGCATGGAAGGATAGTTGAGGCTGGAACTCATAAACAGTTGCTTGATATGGGAGGGGTATATGCAGAAATGTACGCAGAAGGATAATAATAAGAAGAATTCCGGAATATGGCAGTTATTCTTACGGACTATGAGAACTATGGGAAAAAGACGTTTTATGTATTATGGTTCAATATTAGGGATGAGTATAACATTTGCAATGTTTTCAGTTATGGAAGCATTTCTTATGAAGATAGTTGTTGACATAGCACAGAAAGGCGAGTGGGACAGGCTTATAAGTTCTGTCGTAATAATAGTCATAACAGGTGTGATAGTGTTGTTAGGATATAGATTTGCCTGCATAAGATATAACGTGGAAGCAAAGCGAATATATGGAAAGCTGTACGAACAGGTGTTAAGTCACGAAATGAAGCTGCCTTGTGAATATTATGAAAATCACCATAGCGGGGAAATGTTATCAAAAGTATCATTTGACCTTGGAAGAATGGGTGATATATTTGGTTCAAGATTCAGAAGAGTTGTTATGCCATTTATAATGGTAGTTGTATTCTTAGTGCCTATGTTTGCACTCAGCTGGCAGCTTACACTTTGTCTTGTGGCTGTAAATACAGTGCTGATAGGAGTTACGATGGTTCTGACTGGACCGCTTAAAAGCTTAAGTAAGAAAATGTCTGAGTCAAACAGCATAATGACAAAGCATATAACAGATCTTATTCAGGGAATTATACAGGTAAGGATGTTTCCGGCAGGAAGAAAAACAGTTGACAGATATAATGAAGAGGCAGATGTGTATGCTGTAAAGTCTGATAAAAGAAATATGTTTTCATCTTTGCTTGAATGTGCTAATACAGGCTTTGACCTTATATGTAATCTTGTTTTTTTGGCACTTGGAATATTATTCGTGCAGAAGGGCTATACAACACTTGGTGCTATTGCGGCGATATATACAATGTATGGACGTTTTTCAAGACAATTCCTGCAAATGGGAAAGTATATTCCGGAGCTTATTGCGTATCTGACATATGCACAGAATATATTTGATTTTCTTGATGAGGAAACAGAGGATAAAAGTAAAAAATTGAATAAATCGGACATTCTAAATCATAAAGATATAAATGAGGATGTTGTAATTAATGAAATAAACAACTTTTGCGGTCATAATACAATTTTAAATAATGCTGATTATTCAGTTAAGATAAGTGATTTAACATTTTCATATATAAAAGATGAAAATAATGCACCGATTGTAGTTCTTGATAATTATAATGAAAGAATAAAGTCAGGCGAGTTCGTGGCAGTTACAGGTGCTTCAGGTTCTGGAAAGACAACACTTTCTAAGCTTCTTATGGGATTTTATAAGCCGGACAGTGGAATGATTGAAGTGTGCGGCAATAATCTTGATGATATAAGTCTGGCGGCTGGCAGAAGCTTTTTTGCACTTGTTCCACAGGATGCAATACTTTTTAATATGAGTATAATGGATAATATAAGAATGGGAAGGCTTGATGCCACGGAAGCTGAGATTATTAAAGCTGCAAAGATGGCTAATGCTCACCAGTTTATAATAGAATTTACAGATGGTTATGACACAGTTGTTGGTGAAAAGGGGATGTCTGTATCAGGTGGTCAAAGACAGCGTATAGCCATAGCAAGGGCAATCCTTAAAAATGCTCCGATAATGCTTATGGATGAGGCAACCTCCGCACTTGATAATGAGTCGGAGCGTGCAGTAAACGAAACATTACAGAACTTAAAGGGTAGAATGACAATTATAATGATTGCGCACAGGACATCAACAATACAGATGGCAGACAGGGTTATAGGCTTGTAGATACCTTAATTTAAAGTATAGATTATTTGCTTTATAGAAATGCTTTGATATAATAATACATTATTAGTAATATAGCATATTATTGATATTGATATATTTTGTGATAATTAGAATATATTGATGAGATATATTTAATTTATAGGAAAGGGGCAGGATATGTTAAATATATATTATGGAGATATGGAAGAAGCTGTATATAATACAGCAGTATATTTTAAAAATACATATGAGGATAACTGGATAACAGAACCTATAGTCAGGGATATAATAAAAGATGTTGATAAATCAGAAGTTATTGACAGCAATCTTATAGAAAGTCCAGTGTTGGGTAAGATATCACCACTTGCGTTATCTGGTGGAACAAAAACCTTAATATTAATAATAAATGATAAAGAGAAAATATTTAATGCCTCAACCTGTGGTAATAATTGTGCAAAGTGGCTTCTAAAAATATCTGAAAATGAAGATGTAACTATTAATCTGAGGCATTTGATGGATTTCGGAGCTGGAAGGTTTAACATAAAAGTACTTAATACAGAAAAGATAGTTCACAATATGAGCGAATTATTAGATGAGGCTATGGCATATGTCTAGGGGGATATATGAAAGGAAAGTATAGAATAATAGTAGAAAATAAGAAAATAAGATATGATTTCGAGGTAAAACGTAATATTACAATAATAAAAGGTGATAGTGCAACCGGTAAGACAACACTGGCAGATATGATATCAGAGTATGAGGAAAATGGAGCTGATAGCGGAATAAGATTAGCATGCGACAGGGAATGTCATATTTTGCAGGGGCGATATTGGAAAGCTTTATTGGCAGAGATGAAGAATAGCATAATTTTTATAGATGAGGGAAATAAGTTCGTATCAAGTGTAGAGTTTGCAGAAGAAGTAAAAAAGTCAGACAATTATTTCGTTATAATAACAAGAGAGACACTTGAAACACTTCCATATAGTGTAGATGAGATATATGGCATAAGAAATTCCGGTAAATATGGAACATTAAAAAATGTATATAACGAAATGTATAAGATATATACAAATGTTAATGTAAATGAAAGCGTTAAAGTGGATTATATTATAACAGAAGACTCCAAGGCAGGATACCAGTTTTTCAAAGAAGTATATTCATCAGAACATTTACAGTGTATATCAGCAGATGGAAAATCGAATATATATAAGCATTTGAAAAAAGATAAAAATGTACTTGTAGTTGCAGATGGAGCTGCATTTGGTTCGGAAGTAGAAAAGATTGAATTATATGCCAGACAGAATAATAATTGTTATTTATATCTGCCAGAGTCATTTGAATGGCTGATATTGAAATCAGGTGTTATTAAAAATGCAGATTTGTCAGCAATATTACAAAATACGTGGGATTATGTGGACAGCAGTATGTATATGAGCTGGGAAAGATATTTTACAGCTTTGTTAGTAGAATTAACCAATAATACATATTTACAGTATAGTAAAAATGATTTGAATGATGTCTATATTAAGGGCAGTATAAAGGATAATATAGTAAAGCAGATAAAAATATTAAGTGATATTTTGCAAAGTGAAGAAACTAAATAGCAAATGATTGCACACAGGACATCAACAATACAGATGGCAGACAGGGTTATAAGTTTATAATTGACAATAACAACGAATAGTGTTATATTACTCCACCCTATCATCTTATTTCATCATCATTAAAATTATAAAAAGAAGATGATTATTGAGTACAAATCATATGAAATGTAACTCAATAAATATATGGGGATGAAAGGATCAGAGTGGTTTTATGACATTTTATCAGGAATTACAGTTAAGTTCTGCAGGCTCTAAACAGCTTATTAAGAACACAAAAGATGCTAAAGAGAAAAGAAAACATATATTAATATATAATTTCAAGGTTTATCTTGTAATGATATTCTGCGTTGCAATTGTAACTATTTTCAGTATGTTGACAGGAAACAGTAACAGCGTCGTTGGTGTATGCGTTCTGCTTTCTGTACTTGTACTCAGACAGGCTGATTTTGGTATTCAGACAAATCACGGACTTATTTCAATTGCAGGTATATTTGTAATATTAGCTGCCGGTCCTCGTCTTGCAAATATGGTGCCTGCCATACCGGCATTTTTTATTAATTTCTTATGTATAATGCTCCTTATGATTTTCAGCTGCCATAATGTCATTATGTATAACCATTCAACATTTGTTCTCAGTTATCTCCTGCTTCTGGGATATGATGTAAGCGGACACGATTATCTTATGCGAATTGCAGGTTTGTCAGCAGGCATGCTTATATGCATGATTGTTTTTTACAAAAATCAGAAAAACAGACCTTACCATCGTACTTTTAAAAATTTATTTTCAGAATTTAATATTACTTCATCACGCACAAAATGGTATATTAAACTAACTTTTATTGTATCAAGTTCAATACTTGCAATGTCACTGCTCAACCTCCCTCGTGCTATGTGGGCAGGTATCGCATGTATGTCAGTCTGCCTTCCATTTTCAAATCTGGAGAGAGTAACAGGCTCGCAAATGCCTGCACAGACTTGCTCCTGCGTCAAATTCAACTCCTGCCGTCGCTGGCGGATATAATCACCAAGCCTATAGTTCTGCATTCTTCCGTACCTCAAATAATCAATATTATCATTATTATAGTACGCCTTATGCCATCACACAAGCACTTCTCTCGTTGACTTGTCGTCTTATAAAATTATTTATTACACCAGACGATATGGTCAGCCGGTTTTTACTGTGATAAGATGTAGACACCGCAAAACTCACGGCTTAACCTACAACGTCAGGGAGAGGAGACTTCAAATGAAACAATATCTTGAAAAACGTGGAATCTACATTACCTGGTCTCAGCTGGTTACGCGAATCATTTTTGACTTGGTGGGCTTTTTGCTTGCCTTGTTGCCTGCTGGCCTGACTCTGTATCTTACAGATGTCTGGATC
>OGNH01000308.1_pt1 | contig 19551 bp, 12 predicted proteins | sample 1573451 | NCBI WGS metagenome assembly OGNH01 (sample SAMEA2581986, study PRJEB24529) | metagenome | biome: Human gut stool | place: China | collected 2011 | reverse complement strand
TGGTCATTGAAGCAGGGCTATGACTTCATCTTCGAGATGGATGCCGACTTCAGTCATGATCCTAATGATTTGCCTCGTCTCTATGCGGCAACTCACGATGAGGGGTATGATGTGGCTGTAGGCTCAAGATATATTTCGGGTGTGAACGTGGTCAACTGGCCTATCGGACGCGTTTTGATGAGCTATTTCGCTTCTAAATACGTACGTATCGTAACCGGATTTAAGGTGAATGATACCACAGCTGGATTCGTCTGCTACCGACGTAAGGTGTTGGAAACCATAGATTTGGATGCTATCCGCTTCAAGGGCTATGCTTTCCAGATAGAGATGAAATATACGGCTCATCGAATAGGTTTCAAGATCAAGGAGGTGCCGGTCATCTTTGTTAACCGTCGTGAAGGTGTGAGCAAGATGAGTGGTGGCATCTTTGGTGAGGCTTTCTTTGGCGTGATGCGACTGCGCCTGGATGGCTGGTTCAAGAAATATCCGAAGAAGGATTAATACTCAGTAATCACTACTCAGTAATCAGTAATCACTAATCAGTACTTGGATGGAAATCCAAAAGATAGAAAAAACATACGGGCGTTCGCCACAGGCGGATGCCCTCTTTGATTTGATGGGGAAGAAGTCGGTTCATTCCATTTTTCTCCAGGGTTTGCTGTGCTCTTCAGCTCCGATGTTCTTTGCTTCTCTGCAGGGGAAGATGAGGCGTTCGGTACTCTTCGTACTGGATGATGCCGATGAAGCAGGCTATTTTTATCACGATCTCACTCAGATGATGGGGCAGGAGAAGGTCTTCTTCTTTCCTTCCAGCTATCGGCGTGCCGTGAAATACGGGCAGCGTGATGCAGCGAACGAAATCCTACGTACAGAGGTGCTGGCGCGCCTCTCTTCGGGAGGACATTTCCTGGTAGTCACTTATCCCGATGCACTGGCAGAACTCGTTGTGGCTAAGCAGAATCTGGATGAACGGATTCTGAAACTGACTGTAGGTCAGCAGATTGCTCAGACCGATGTGGTTCATACTCTGCGCGATTTCGAACTCAAAGAAACCGATTATGTTTATGAACCGGGCCAGTTTGCCGTGCGTGGAAGCATCCTCGATGTCTATTCCTACAGCTGCGAATATCCGTTCCGTATCGACTTCTTCGGCGATGAGATTGACACCATCCGTACCTTTGATGTTGAGACCCAGCTCTCGCAGGCAAAGCGCACAGAGATAGAAATCGTGCCCGAACTCGCCCATATCGAGAGCAACAAGCAGTGTTTCCTCAATTTCCTCTCCGAAAGTACGCCAGTCGTTGCGAAAGACCTTTCTTTCGTTTGCGACCGCATCGGTCAGATCTATACCGAAGGCTTCTCATCGCAGAGCCTTACCGAGCAGCTGGAGGGAGCTACTGAGGTAGAGGCTGAGCGCATCAGACATGACATGAAGACCGAGCTCAACCTCGTTTCTCCGCTCGATTTCAAGAAGGCAGTAGCGGCTCATCTCCGTATCGAGTTCGGCAAGGTCGCTCCGCCAGAGAGTTCGGCTGTGATACCTTTCAATATCGCTCCACAGCCTCTTTTCCATAAGAATTTCAATTTGCTTTGCCAGACTCTGGAGGATTTCCTGCTCCAGGGTTACACCTTATATATATTGGCAGATAGCCAGAAGCAGCAACAGCGCCTGAAGGATATCTTTGAAAGCGAAGAGCTGAAGCGCTACGCCATCCGTTTTACACCGGTAGACAAGACGCTTCATGAAGGCTTTACTGACCATGACAAGAAGTGCTGTTTCTTTACCGATCATCAGATTTTTGACCGTTTTCATAAATATAACCTGCGCTCAGATAAAGCGAGAGCCGGCAAGATGGCACTCACCATGAAGGAACTGCAGGAGATGGAAGTGGGAGATTTTATCGTGCATGTAGACTTCGGTATCGGCAAGTTCGGCGGTCTGGTTAGGGTTCCTACGGGCAACAGCTATCAGGAAATGATCCGTATCGTCTATACGAACAATGACAAGGTGGATGTTTCTATCCACTCGCTTTATAAAATCAGCAAATATCGCCGCAGCGATACCGGTACTCCGCCTCGCCTGTCTACACTGGGTACAGGTGCCTGGGATAAACTCAAGGACAAAGCTAAGAAGCGAATCAAGGACATTGCGCGCGACCTGATCAAACTCTATGCCCAGCGCCGACGCGAGAAGGGATTCGCCTTCAGTGCCGACAATTATCTGCAGCATACGCTGGAGGCTTCCTTCCTGTATGAAGATACGCCAGATCAGAATAAGGCTACTCAGGAGGTGAAGAAGGATATGGAGAGCGGCAGACCGATGGACCGTCTGGTTTGTGGCGATGTGGGCTTCGGCAAGACTGAGGTCGCCATCCGTGCAGCCTTCAAGGCAGCGTGCGACAGCAAGCAGGTTGCGGTGCTGGTGCCTACTACCGTTCTGGCTTTCCAGCACTATCAGACTTTCAAAAAGCGTCTGGAAGGCATGCCTGTAAGGGTAGACTATCTCAGTAGAGCCCGTACAACGAAGGAAACCAGAGAGGTGCTTGACGCCCTGAAAGAGGGTAAGATTGATATCCTCATAGGTACACATAAGCTGATATCAAAGACCGTGAAATGGCATGACCTGGGACTGCTCGTCATCGATGAAGAGCAGAAGTTCGGTGTGTCTACCAAAGAGAAACTCCGTCAGCTCAAGGTAAATGTCGATACACTCACGATGAGTGCCACTCCGATTCCGCGAACCCTCCAGTTCTCTCTGATGGGCGCCCGGGATATGAGTATCATGCGCACTCCGCCACCTAACCGTTATCCGATTCATACCGAACTGGTAACGTTTAGTAGTGAAGTTATCTGCGATGCCATCAATTTCGAGATGAGCCGAAACGGACAGGTTTATTTCGTATGCGACAGAATATCCAAGCTTCCGGAGCTCAAGATGCTCATCGAGAAGCATATCCCAGACTGTAGGGTAGCAATCGGTCACGGACAGATGAAGCCTGAGGATTTGGAGAAAATCATCATGGGCTTTATCAATTACGATTATGATGTACTGCTTTCTACCACTATTGTAGAGAACGGTATCGACATTTCCAATGCCAATACGATTATCGTGAGCGATGCTCATCACTTCGGATTGAGTGACCTGCATCAGATGCGTGGACGCGTAGGAAGAAGCAACAAGAAGGCTTTCTGCTATCTGATGGCGCCACCTAAGAGTGCACTTACTCCTGAGGCGCGTCGCCGTCTGGAGGCGCTGGAGACGTTCAGCGAACTGGGTAGCGGCTTCAATCTCGCCATGCAGGACCTGGATATCCGCGGTGCGGGTAATCTGCTGGGCTCTGAGCAGAGCGGTTTTATGGAAGATCTGGGTTATGAAACCTACCAGAAGATTCTCTCTCAGGCTGTCACAGAGTTGAAGAACGAGGAGTTCTGTGATCTTTATCAGGAGAAGATGGATGAAGGTGCCCAGCTTACGGGTGATGATTTCGTTGACGATTGTGGCATAGAGAGCGATCTGGAGATGTATTTTCCTCAGACTTATGTGCCGGGTGACAGTGAGCGCATGCTCCTTTATCGTGAACTGGACCGTCTGGAGAGCGATGAGGAAGTAGAGGCTTACCGCAAGCGTATGATAGACCGTTTTGGTCCTGTGCCTCATGAAGCAGATGAACTGATGCATGTGGTAGGTCTGCGTAGGGTAGGCAAGAAGCTAGGTTGCGAGAAGATTATTCTCAAGCAGGGCTATATGCAGATGCAGTTTGTGAGCAATGTAAACAGTCCGTTCTACAGAAGTCAGATGTTTAATCGCATACTCGCTTACGTTACCAGTCATATTCAAGATTGTGTTCTGAAGGAAAAATTCAACAAGCGAATGCTTCGCATCAATGATGTGAAGACTGTAGGGCAGGCTGTAAATCTGTTGAATCAGATATCGCAGATAGATTTAGGTAATGAAAAGAAATAATCTGTGTCTACAGTCTATGGGTAAAAATCCTGTATCAATTGTGAAAGTAGACAATGAAATAGACTACTGATTTGTACTGAAAGATTATAAATCAGACAACGTTACATAAAGATTATAAATCAGACAACGTTACATGATGATATGTTTCAGTTTAGTGTATAAAAAAAACATTGGAATCTCAATATCCCTATTGAACTCCAATGTTTTATTTTTTTGTATAAGTAAAAGATGATGATAAGCGTTTCACAACGCATTTTGAATTTTTCTGTTGCAAAGATACTATTTTTCATTATAATATAGGGGGTAATATTTGATATTTTATGGGGTAATATTTGATTAAATTTATAAAAACGGCACTGAAAACGCACTTATATAACAAATAATACCTGTAGAATGAACTATTTTATTGGATAAAAATAAAAAAATAGTGGAAAAACACATAAAAAAGTTCTTTATTTCATTTTTTATTTGTACCTTTGTTCTGGCATACAACAATTTTAAACATATATATAAATATGAGACAGAAAAAGTACATTTTAAGCGAGCAGGAACTTCCTACTCAGTGGTACAACATTCAGGCAGATATGCCTAACAAGCCATTGCCACCGTTGAACCCTCAGACACACCAGCCAATGAATGCTGATGATTTGTCACACGTATTTAATAAGGAGTGCTCAAAGCAGGAACTTGATACAGAGCACGCTTGGATTGATATTCCGGAAGATGTGCTGGAGAAGTACACCTTCTATCGTTCAACCCCTCTTGTACGTGCTTACGCCCTTGAGGAGGCACTCGGTACTCCGGCGCATATCTATTTCAAGAATGAGAGTACCAACCCGTTAGGCTCTCATAAAATAAATTCAGCCATTCCTCAGTGCTACTACTGTAAGCAGGAGGGTGATACCAATGTCACTACAGAGACTGGTGCAGGACAGTGGGGTGCAGCCCTCTCTTATGCAGCAAAACTCTACGGTCTGGAGGCAGCAGTTTATCAGGTAAAGATTACCATGCAGCAGAAACCATACCGTTCCAGCATCATGCGTACGTTTGGAGCCACTGTAGAGGGTTCTCCTTCCATGAGTACACGCGCAGGTAAGAATATCATCACACGTGATCCTCATCATCCTGGTTCGCTCGGTACAGCTATCAGTGAGGCTGTTGAGCTGGCTACCACAACACCGGGCTGTAAGTATACGCTGGGTTCTGTGCTCAATCATGTGGCACTTCACCAGACCATCATCGGTCTAGAGGCAGAGAAGCAGATGGCGATGGCAGGTGAGTATCCTGATCAGGTGATTGCTTGTTTCGGTGGTGGTAGTAACTTTGGTGGTATTGCCTTCCCATTCCTCCGTCACAACTTCACAGGCGAGCGCCATACTGAGTTTATAGCTGCAGAGCCGGAGAGCTGTCCTAAGCTGACTCGCGGTAAGTTTGAGTATGATTTCGGTGATGAGGCAGGTTATACTCCATTGCTGCCAATGTATACTTTGGGGCATGATTTCAAGCCAGCCAACATTCATGCAGGTGGTCTCCGTTATCATGGTGCAGGCATGATTATCTCCCAGCTTCTGAAGGATGGTTACCTGCATGGTGTAGATATCCCTCAGCTGGAGTCATTCAAGTCAGGTATGCTCTTTGCTCAGACCGAGGGTATCATTCCTGCTCCTGAGAGCTGTCATGCGATTGCAGCTGCTATACGTGAGGCTCTGAAGGCTAAGGAAGAGGGCAAGGAGAAGGTTATCCTGTTCTGTCTCTCAGGTCATGGACTTATCGATATGCCGTCTTACGATAGCTTTATCAATGGCGATTTGCACGATTATTCTGTGAGTGATGAAGAAATCCAGCAGTTCCTCAAGGATGTGCCAAAGGTTGACTAATTTTCAGTTAACAGTTAATAGTTTATAGCAAACAGTTGACAATTATTCTTTGAGATATATTGAAATAACAATATCACATTATAAAAGAAGCCAGGCTGCGAAAAGCAACCTGGCTTTTTATTTAGAGATTCTATTCTCTTTTATTTAGAAATTCTATTCTCTGTTCGAGACTTCTATCTTTCATTAGAAGTTCAACCACTCTTCGATAGCCTTAGCGATGACATCGAAGCTTGTGGTAGGCTCGAAGCGGGCTACAACCTGACCCTTCTTGTTAACGAGGAACTTGGTGAAGTTCCACTTGATATCGGCACTCTCCTTGTAGTTAGGATCAGCCTCGCTCAACATCTTGTCGAGAACAGGGTAGAGAGGGTGGCTCTCGTCCCAACCAGCAAAGCCCTTACATTCTTTCAGAAATTTGAAGAGAGGGGCAGCATCGTCTCCGTTTACCTTGATCTTCTTGTAGCGCTGGAACTCTGTGCCGTATGTAAGCTTGCAGAACTGATGAATGCTTTCATCTGTACCAGGGGCTTGCTGACCAAACTGGTTGCAAGGAAAATCAAGTATTTCGAAACCTTGAGAATGATAGGTCTCATAAAGTTTCTCCAGTTCCTCATACTGAGGGGTGAAACCACACTTTGTAGCGGTGTTAACGATGAGCAGCACTTCGTTGGCATACTCCTTGAGGGAAACATCCTTTCCCTTTCTGTCTTTAACAGAAAATTCGTAAACAGTTCTCATTTTTTTTATCTTTATGTATGTGTTATCTATATTTCCGATCTCAACTTATATGATCTAGAGTGCAAAGATACTACTTTTCTCTAAGAATACTTCAAGAGTTTTTTTAAAAATTCTAAAAATCGAACAAAATCATAGATGAAGGAATAAGCGTAATATATATAATGTAGATAGATATTGTATATCTAGGTAAACAGATACCATATACCTGAGTATAGATATCGGTTAGATATAGAATATAGAAGAATAAAATATGTAGACGATATAACTACACAATATCAGTATGAAACAGCATAAAAATAAAAAATGCAGGATTTTCACAAACCCTGCATTCCTTTTTCTTTACCTCTTTTTCCTCAAAAAAACAAAGAAAAAGAGGTTTACGATTAATCTATCATTTAACTTTTCTAAGAACTTGTTGCAAAGGTACTACATTTTCTTATAACACCAAACTTTTTCTCAGTTTTTTTTCAGTAAAAAGGGAAAATTAATCAAATACCCCCCCATTTTTGTATTTTTTTTGCAATATTCGGTCAAAAAACAAAGCAAAACGGCTCAATTTTATGACTATTCTGCTTTTTTCCTTGCTTGAACGTTTTGCTGTGTACGATAACGAAGAAGGCTGTGCCCGGCAACAACTGAAGATATGTTCTGTAATATGTATTACTTTTTTGTCAATACAGATAAAAGCAGCCATCAGTAATGATGACTGCTTTCATCTGTAATTATGCGGGCTATCCCTGCGTTCTGTTTCGGTATTCAGTAGGCACGATACCCGTTTCTTTCTTGAATACTTTCGAGAAATACTTAGGGTCGGTGAAACCTACTGCGAAGGCGATACTGGTCAGTGTATCGTCTGTATTGCGCAACATCTCGCATGCCTTCTTGATACGTATATGGCGAACGAAGTCTACCGGTGTCATTCCGGTTGTTGCTTTCACCTTATTATATAGTACGCTTCGGCTCATACCGATTTCGTTCGAGATGTCATCAATCTTGAGTTCCGGGTTGCCTGCATTTTCAACAACAAACCTGAAGACACGCATCATGGTTCTGTCTTGAATCTGTGCCGCCATAAATGCCAGCTCGCTGCTTGGGTCAACCGCTTCGTTCTCGGCACTAGTTTCAGCCTGGTTAAGAGCAGGCAGGGGAGCTGCTGCAGGCAGTATTCGCAGGGCTGCTATGGCATCTTTATCGCCAGTTTCCTTCAGTTTTCTGATGACATCCATCTGAATGTTGCGGCGCTGGGTGAGGATAGCCTCTATTTGGCCGAGCAGATAAGTGGTAGAGAATGGCTTGGTGATATAGGCAACGATACCTTCATCAAAGCCTCGCTGCTGATCTTTTACGCTTGCCTTGGCCGAGAGAATCATCACTGGGATGTTGTTGAGGGTGGTATCCTGCTTGATCTCGTGAATCATCGACAAACCATCCATCACAGGCATGGTAACGTCTGTAAGAATAAAGTCAGGCATCTCCTTGCGCGCCATCACCAAGCCAGCCTTTCCGTTCTCTGCGAGCAGCACGTTATAGGTAGGCGAGAGGATACTGTAGAGGAACTTGCGCAGGTCGGCATTGTCTTCAACTACCAGTACAGTCTGGTCTTTGTGTTCCGTTTCTCCCTGTGCTTCTTTCTGTTCCTTTCCCATTTCTTCCAGTCGTTCAGCCTCTTCATCCTTTTCTTCTTTCTGTTTATTTACTTCTTCCAGATAGTCGGATGCATTGCGGTCGTCAATCTGTCCGTTCTCTATCTCCCTTTCTGCCAGGTCGTAATCTTCCTCGCTCAGACCGCTGTTCGTACGGAAGTCTGCCTTGTTGCCATATCTCTGAACCTTGTCCAGCATTACCAGCATCTCGTTAGCATTGTCTGCTACCATTCTCAGCAGTTCCTTGCCCTTTCGGGTGATACCCGGCTCGGTATCCAGAATGGTTTTTACCGGGGCTCCGATGAGCGTTAGTGGGGTTCTCAGATGGTTGGCAGCTTCGTTGTAGAATTCGTTCTTCAGCACGCTCATCTCGTGGGTTACGTTCTCGCGTTGGCGCTGGTTGTAGGTATAGAAGATTGCGCCTACGATACCGAAGAGCAGAATCAGCATCAGAAACTTGCCCCAGATGCTTTCCAAGAAGGTAGGGCGCACTTCGATAGGCAGTTCTGCCACATACTTGCTCCATATACCGTGAGAGTTGGTGGCTCTCACCTTGAGTACGTAATCGCCATGACTGATACGGTTGAAGCCGATGGTATTGCTGCTTCCGTTTGATATCCACACGCCTGGAGCTGTAAAACCATCTATGCGATAGAGATATCTGGTCTGATACTTGCGCTGATAGTCGAGTGATGCGAAGGTGATGGTCAGATTTCGTTTGTTGGCAGGAATCACCACTTTATCCTTGTGCAGGATAGGTTCCGACTCTTTCTCTCCGCTATAGTGGAGGGAACAGAAGATGACTTTAGGCTGATAGTTGCTCTTCTTCAGCGTAGCCGGATTAAAGGTAATCAGTCCCATAGGGGTACCTACCGATATGTTGTTGCTTGCCGGATCGTGGTAAGGACGGCTTTGCGAGAACGACATGTTGAAGTCGAAGTCGTTAGGTCCGAACACATTGCACTGGCCTGTTTTCGGGTTTACGCAGTCGATACTTGATTCTCTGATTACCCAGATTCTTCCCTGGTTGTCTTCTACCATGCCCTGTACGATGCCTTCGTTAACATCGATGGCATGGAAGTATTTCATCTTCAGGTTCTCTTGCAGGAGCGATTTGCTCACAATCTCTTCCATCACACCGCCCTGTTGCGATATATACATCTTGCCGCTGGTGTGCTCCATGATATAGTTCATATCGTTTGCAGCCAGACTTGTTGTATCGTTCGGTATGTAGTAGGTCTTGTGGTAATTGATCTTTCTTGCGTTTGTAAAGGCATCACTGAAGGTGATGAGACCGTCTGTGGTTCCTACGAGAATGGTTCCCGTAGTGGTGCAGCAGATGCGGCGTATGCGGTCGTAGTGCTGTTTCTCCCAAGGCAGTCCGTTTCGTTTACTGATGAAGCTGATACTGCCGTCTGCCGCCTCGTTAACAAGTGCCAGTCCACCTCCATAGGTACCTATCCAGATGCGTCCGGTGCGGTCGGCTACAATGTCTTGTATCTTGTCGAACGGCAGTGATGACGGGTTGTTGGCATCATAAACAAAGTGTCTTACCTGCATTTTATCTATCAGATAGACACCATTTCCGAAGGTTCCTATCCAGGCTCTTCCCTTGATATCGAAGTGGATGGCAAAGATGCCCGTCTCGGCGAAGTTTACCTGCTGTGGCACAATCTGTCCGCTTGGCGACAGGTATCCGATGCTTTGGTAGGATGCGTTGAGCACCTGGATTACTCCGTTGTGATAGCCAGTCCAGATATGTCCGTCTGGCGATGCATTCACCGAGAACACTTCGTCTTCGCCCACATCCAGCTTGTTGATAATGTAAGGGTGATATTTGAAGACTACCTGTGTCAGGTCGTGAGAGCCTGTCAGCCAGAGGATTCCCTGGTCTGAGAGTACATATTTCGTAATCTTCGGTATGCGGTAGTTGCCCGATGAATTGCTTCTCAGCAGATAAGGCACCAGTTTTCCTGCCTTGCGGTCAAAATAACTGAAGGTTCCTCCCCTTGGCACTACCCAGAGGGTCTTGTGTTCATCTTGTGTGATGAAATTGCTTTCGCAGGTTGTGCGGTCCATCGGGTCGTCCTGATCGGCAAAGAGCCACTGTGTCTGTCCGGTCTTCGGATTGACGAGGGTTACTCCCATGCCGTCAGTGAATGCCCATACCATACCGAAATCATCGGTATAAATCTTCTTTACCTCTGCCAGAGGCTGACTCGGGCTCTGTACGTTGATGATTTCAAACTTGAAGGTGCGCGGGTTGTAGATTACTACACCCAGGTTGGTTGCCAGCAGGAGCTGGTAACCTGTATTTTTCAGTTCGTTGATACGGGTTACGCCTTCCGGCATCGGTATCATGGTGAGTCGGTTCTGCAGGTCATATTTAGCCAGTTTACCGTCTTCTGTAGCCAGGAACACATCTTCTCCCACCCATCTGATCCATTTGAAAGGCAGCTGGCTTGGGAATTTCGAGTTGTATACGTATGCGCCTTTGTCGGTAAGCACCCATTCTCTTCCGTGTGTATCCTGGTGGATGAACCATATATTTCCGCTTCCGAGTCCCTTTTCTCCTACTTTGATGAGTTCTATGTTAAGCTTGTCATAAGAATCTCCTGTTGTTCTAACAGTTATTCCATTTTCAGCTGTAATCCATGTAGCTCCGTTTTTCATTTGGTATACCCGGCTCACGCGCAGGTCTATATTGAACATTTCGTTTATTCTTTTTCCCAATGGTCTAAACTGGCATAAATGGGTATCGTATATGTAGAGCTGCTGGTCGTATGTGATACACCACACGTTGTTGGTATAGGATGGTTCTATTTTCAGTATACGGTTGGTTGACAGGACGTCAATATCATCGGGGTTGTCTCTGAAAGTATGAAACTTGTAGCCGTCATAGAACGACAGTCCGTTCCATGTACTGAACCACATGAGGTTGTCTTTACCTTGTTTCAGGTCTGAGATGGTATTGGCAGCGAGTCCGTCTGTGATAGAGAATTTTCTCACATCGCAGTAAGGTACAGCTACTGTCATGATAGTAGAGAGCAGTCCTAATAGGGTGATATATAATTTTCTTTTCATCATTTTTTATTCGTATACGTTTAAAAATCGCAACAAAGGTAGTGAAAATAAATGAGATATCGTAGTTTTAGGTGTGTTTTTTTTATGTTATTGCATTAAATTATTCCACTTTTCATGTTATAGGGGTAATATTTGGTTGATTTGCTGGTGGTTCCTTCTTATGTTATGCCTAACAAAAAACTCCCCCGATAAATGAATATCGGGGGAGTAGTAGGGATATGTTGTTTTGAATTTGATTACTTCTGAATCATCTTCTTTCCGTTCTTGATGACTACACCCTTGTAAGCCTTGGTTACCTTCTGGCCTGCGAGGTTGTAAACAGGAGCGTTCTTTGCAGCTTCGTCTGCTGTAATGTTAGTGATGCCGGTAGTTGATGCTGTAGGAGCTACAGTAGGAGCGAGTTCTATCTTGGTATTGAATGGAATGATGATACCTGTATAGTCCATTGCAGTCTCCGTATTAGGTTTGTAACCAAGTTTGAACTTGTCGAAAATCTGCATTGTCTTTTCGGCATCTGTGTAATAGTTTGTGTATTCGCCTTCTACTGCCTTTACGAGAGTAACATCTTTGATAGTAACAAGTTTGCATGCATTTTCCTGTTTTGCAGCCTCTTCTACCGTCATTTCGATAGGCTTAACAATACCATCTGTAACTTTGATGTCTGAAGCAGCAATGTTAACTAACTCTGGAAGTTTTTTAAATTCATCATAAGAAGCCTCAATTGTTCCATTGAGAATTTGACCTGCTTTATAAGACAGAGAACTCTGGTAGATGTCTATACCACCAGTCTCATCAACGATATAGATGTCGCCAGTGCCTACATATTGTACCTGTGCATTCTTTAAAGTCAAAATAGCTTTATTGCCGACACCAATAGCTTTAAATGCAGCAATGTTATCTACCTTCTTTGTTTCTACAGGTTTGGCAGAACCCTTTTTCCAGATCAGAATTTTTTGGATTTGGTCATTGTAGGCATTTGTAACTTTGATGGTATATACCGTATTGGCAGCCTGGTTGTCTGCAGCAATTTCGTACTGGTGTGTACCTTTAGCACCTGTTGTTTGTGTACTGACAGCTTTATTACCAACAAAAATGTTTCTGGTAGTATTACTAGATCCTCCAGCAGGGCTGATAATATCAATTCTTTCTACATCAAAGTCAAACTTAGGAAGGTTGATATATGCGTCCTTTTTTCCATAGATGATGGCATTGTTTGATGCAAGATAGTATGCTTTTTCCGGTGCACTGACCGTAATGGTATACGCGCCATTGGTGAAATCTGTTGCATTGGTAATGCCTTGTTCTTTAGAGACTGGCAGTTTCCAATTGTTTCCTGCAAAGTCAAAAGTTACTTCCTGTGCAAACGTAACGCTAGCTACGAACGCCAGAACCAATGATAATGAATAGCGTAAAAATTTGTTCATAACTTAATAATTTTAAAGGTTTAACGTATAATTAATAAACTGTTGAAACTCATTTTGTTGAGTTGATTCTTAGAATTTGCTTTGTGCTAAAAGCATGTTCTTTGAATAATTACTTATTTATGATGCAAAGATACGAAAAATATCGATACAATGTGTTAAGAAGGTGTTAAATCTTTGATACAGAGAAAGAAATATCATCAAAACCGAAAGAAACACCATCAAAACCGAGAGAAATATCATCAAAAAGGCGGCTGTTTTTGAAAGAATAGGGATTTCCCCCTCAGTTTGTATCCTTTTCCCCTTTGATGCAGACGAGAAATCCACTACCTTTGCATCGGGTTCAAGAAAGAATGCTGTTCTTCAAGAGCTCAATAATTAGAAGATATAAGAATATAAATAACTTAACTGATAAATTGATATGAAAAAGTTTACTACTCTTCTCACAATGGCTTTCATAGCTTTGATGAGCATCTCATTCACCTCATGTGATGATGATTATTATTGGCATGATGATTATTACTGGTATGATGACTATAATCATGGTGGCTGGGGATGGAACCAGGGCGACTGGAACAACGGTTCTAACGGCTCTCAGGATGATTACCTGCTGTCGGAGGCTCAGACTCTTACAGGCGACTGGAGAGGCTCTGTGATGCTCTCTGAACTTGCAGAGGACGGCCAGTCTCGCAATAATTACAGGTTCAATGCCGAGATGACGTTCTATCAGGCGGGTGATAAGGTTAACTCGCTCAGTGGTAATGGTGTAGAAGTGGATTATGCCGATGATGGAAGCAATGAATCCCAGACCCTGAAGTTTGCCTGGTACATCGATAAGAATGGTGATATTTATATCCGTTATAATGATTCTGGTGCTACCTATGTGATGGATGCAGGTGCTAAGCAGTATGGTTTCTATCTGGGTGATGAAAGGGGCCAGGATGTGTTCTATGGTTATATGATAGGAACAGGTAAGGCTAAGGGTGATGTGATGCAAATCGATTTAGTGCGCTACAATCCGAGTGGAGCCCGTAAGAAAACCCGTTCTGCTGCTACCGATTCTGTAGCTCCTGGCTTCGGTAAGGCTACCGGCAGGGTATTCATGCCACATGCAATCAAGAAGTTGCCAAGAAGATGATGATATAAACCAAGAAACGGGGGGTGTCATAAGTCTGGATAATAGTTGGTGCATAACAGTTGACCACCGCTTGCACAACAGGTGTTGTGCATGCGCATATCAGCTGTTATGCAAGCGCACAACAGCTGTTGTGCGACCGAAGATACTAACTATCTCAACTACATATCCTATCTTTTCCAACAACATATCCTATCTCTTTCAACAACTTCAACAACAAGAAGAGGGTGAATCATAAACTTATGACACACCCTCTTCTTTGTTTGTATATAGCCTGATTTATTTAAAACCCCAAAGTTTCTTGATGACTTCTGCATCTACGTTTTCCACATCCTTCTCTATTTCATCCGGGAGATTACAGAAGAAGTCGATGCCGGTTTTGTCTTCCAGCGTCTTGATGTTTACGACATATTTGCCGAGCTTATCGTTCTTCTTATCAAATACCTTGTCCTCGTGAAGGAACCAGTAGCCGAAAGCATTGTATTTAAAACTGTCAGTGTCTTTATTATATTTCTTTTCCAGGAATGCTACAAAGAAATATTTTGGCACAGGGATATATCCATCATGAGGTTGCTTTACGTACTCTGATGGTTTGATATGGCTTCTGTTTTTAACATATTCTATTACGTTTCCATTTTCAATAGTGCCACCCTTCACTACGAATAGCGTATCTCTTCCTGAGATGTTTTGCTTTAAGTTCTGCTGTTCCATTGCAAACCAAATACCTTTAGATTGGTTAAAGGTAGAATATTGTGGCTGCATATTGGTGAAATAGAAAGTCTGTTTGTTTGATACAGCTGAAACTTGGCGCTCATCAGATGCTATCAGGTGTCCGCGATCATAGCCTGAGTTTTTGTATGGTGTTTCTGCAAATTCTGTAATTCCTGGGTAATACTTAGCCAAGTCTGGGTCATTGATATAATCTCCTAAACGTCCCACGTTACCTCCTTTGTTGCTTTCACAATAGAAGTAGCAAGTCCAGCGCTGTGATTGGAGATTGTCGTCCCATTCAGAACTGAAGTTAACTGCATTATCTGCCATGTGAGTAACCACATAGCTTGAACCGCCTTTAATCTTAGGGAATTCCAGACCATTGATGGCATTCTTTACAACCTCAGGCATAATGGCTGTAGGCATATTCATATTTTGGTTAGCCTTGTTGGTAGATACTCCTGGAGTATTATCTCCCAAACTGCCATCACCTGTGCTTCCACCTCCGGTATTACCGCCACCTGTATTACCGCCACCGGTATTACCGCCGTTTTCAGGATAATAGAACTGCAGGGTATCGTCAGTGCCGCAGGCAGAGAACGTCATCGCAGCAAGGAGTGCGAAGATTAAAAACTTAGTATGCTTCATAATTCTCGATAATGTTTTGAAGTTAAAGATTAAGTACTTTCTATATAATAATGTATGTAGAAATCGATTGCATGAGGATAGATATAGAGAAAAAAAGTGCATTCCTACGTATATGCAACTACGCTGGAATGCACTCAGTATCTTTGCGATAATAAATATATCCTTATAAAAAAGGTATATTATTACTTCTTCAATTTGCCGTAACGGTTCATGAAGCGGTCTACGCGACCCGCTGTATCAACGAGCTTGCTCTTACCTGTGTAGAATGGGTGAGATGTGCTAGAGATTTCAATCTTAACAACTGGATAAGTCTCGCCTTCGAACTCAACAGTGTCGTTAGTCTTGCATGTAGACTGAGAGAGGAACATATCGCCGTTAGACATATCCTTGAATACTACAGGACGATAATTCTCTGGATGAATACCTTTTTTCATTTTTCTTTTTTATTTTTATTGGGTTATTAAAATTAGACGTCATGGGGATGCTTGTTGCATCATTTCGTGTCCCTTATCGGGGCATGCCCATTATAGCCTGTTATCAATTTCAGGCTGCAAAGTTACGCTTTTTTCCTGAAACCACCAAATATTTCTTCTTCTTTTTAAGAAATATTTGAGAATTAGCGCTTTACTCCGCATAAACTATCTTGATGGTCTTCACGCGAAGCTGTACACCACCGCCTGTTGTCTCTGTAAAGAGGTTGGTGTAGGTGGCTGTGGTGCCTGAGAACTCGATGGTGGCTGTGGCATTGCCCACGTAGTTGGTGCCGTTGTAGCTGTCGCAGTTCATCACAATCTGCTTAATCTTCTTGATGCCCTTGAAGATGAGCTTGTTGTTGGCATATACGCGAACGCCCTTGGTGTTGGTGTAGAACTTAGGACCATTCTCCTGACCGTTGGCATCGAAGTTTACGGTGGAACCATCTGAGAACTTCACGGTTTCTACGGCTGCCTGGTTCACCAAACCTGCTGCGTTGAGATCCAGCTCTACGCTGGCACCCGTGGTTGTGGCTGCCGCATTGCTCAATGTAACGGTGGTGCCATCGATGGTCAAGCCCTCGCCTGTGGCTGGAGTATCAGGCTTTGATGGAGTGTCTGGAGTTCCTCCTGTAGCCTCTTTCACTGAGAGATTCTTTACTTCCCATGTTCCAGATGAAGCTGCGCAGGTATAGTGGAGAGCGATAACAACATTCTTCTTGCCCTTGAAGGCTGAGAGATCGTGCTTGTAGGTTTCCCAGGTCACCCAGTCTGTGCCTTCTTTCATTGTGCCTGTAATGTCTTCCCATTTGGTTGTAGCTGGGTCACCGGTGTAATTGTCTGTGATGAGAACCTGATTCTTTACTCCCTCAACGGCTGTACCATTTTTTGTAACATAGCGGAGAATGTAAGAGAACTCCAATGTCGCGCTTTTAGATGCAGAGAGGTCGATAGCCTTAGAAACAATGTAGCTTTCTGAAGGAGTTGTTATCTTAGAGGTATTATCGTAACCTGTAGCCTTGGCATAGCCGTAAGAGTCGATAACCCATGCTGTACCCTTAATGGTCTTGGCTGTGAATGAACCGAAGCTCTTGCTGAATGTCTCATTGATGTAACCGTCAGCTGGAGTATCAGGGGTTGTAGACCCACTTGTTGGTTTACCATTGAGAGATACAAGATAGTTACCTGTATCATATTCGTTGGTTCCGCTGTAGTTCTTAGCCTTACCGCAGATAACAACCTCATCGCCTGGCTTCAGAGCATCTTCGCCTGAAAACTTTGTGCGATTTGGACCAGCATAGCCATTGTAAACATAGAACTGGTTAGCCGTAGTACCATCATCAGAAATATAATACTTCAAACTACCAAAACTGGCATCAAAGCTGCCTGCCTTAACTGATACCACCTTACCCTTGGTGTAAACTTCCTGATCTGCGCTACCGCCATTTTCGATATACTTAATGATACCGGCAATGTTGAATGGATCTGCAGCAGTACCTGTACCCTTAGGCTCGCCAGCACTTGGAGCATCAGGCTTGGTAGGCTGTGTGTAAGGTTCTGGCACATCCTCGCAGCTGCTGAATGTGAAGGCAGCCATAGCCGCCATCAAAACTGAAAATATATACTTTTTCATATTATTGTCTTTTTAAATATTGTTACTATATTGATAATCAGTAATTACTTGATAGAGATGAGATTGCCACCCTTAATCTCTTTGGTGCCGTTATAATCAAGCAGGGTGCCTGATACAACCACCTTCTTGCCTGGTACAAGGATACCCTTGGTTTCCTCTGTCCACTTTGCACCATCGATGTTGAAGCAACGGAATACATCGAGAGTCTTGCCTTCTGTATCCTTACCGTCGTCAGAGATAACGAATGTAGCATTACCATACGTGCCTGTATCTACATCTTTCACCTTTACGATGATACCGGTAGCATAAACCTTAGCATCGCCTGCTGTACCGGCATTGATCTTCTCCAGTGCCTGAGCCACGGTATAAGGCTTCTCCAATGTACCGCCTGTTTCTGATGCCTTCAGATCATCCGTGCTGCGAAGCACAATCTGCCAGGTGTTATTGTAACGGGTGAAGATACCGGTGATATTGAATACACCCTGTGGAACCACCTCGTTGGCAAACTTAGAATAACCCGAGTTGCGCACTACCAGGTTGTTTTTGTTGATCTTCTTGCCCGTTTCGGCATCGATCAGTTCCAGACTCGTATTGGTATCATCTGGTGCCCATACGTTAGTACCGTTGGCAGAGGCAAACTTCACCTTTTTCAGGGTCATCAGCTTGCCCACGTTAGCATCCATATAGGCTGCATCAGTAAGCTTTGTCAGGTCAAACTCCTCTGGCACTACCGTGCTTGCATCAGCCTCGCCAGGGTTCAGAATCTTGAAGTGCTCGTTCCAGATGGCACGCTCTATCTTGCCCATACCCAGACTTCCGTCTGAGAGCTTGGTATTCACACCGCCAATCTGAGGCAACTTCTTGTAACTTCCGATATAGAGACCCTTCAGGTTTACGAGAATCTCCTGACCAACAGGAAGATAACCTGACAGGCCACTTCCGTTGATGGCAATGATGATTGCGCCGGATGCATCCTGTACGCTCACCTGGTTGTAGATATTGCCACTGACATCATTGCCCGTCACTACCGCCTTGATCATCATGTCCTTCTCAATCAGCTTGTAGCCATTGTCGCTGTTGATAATCGTAGCAAACTGGGTCTTCAAATCTGCTATGCTGATCACATTCTTCTCCCTCAGGCTGTTGTTGCCCCATGGAGATGCAGGCACCTTCTCGGTCAGGTCTGGGTCAGCATAACCGTCGCCCATACACGACCCCAGAGTCAGTGCCAGGAATGCCAATGCTATGAATTTTATCTTTTTCATTGTTCTTTCTTTTTATTGTTATAGAGAAACGGGATTGCTCCCTGTTCTTTATGTTAAAGAGAAACTGCTCTTTAGAATCTGTAAGATACCTGGAACATGCCGTTGGTACCCCAGGTGTAATACTTCTTAGGATTCTTAGAGAACTGGTAGAGGCGTGGATTCTTCACGTTGCCGTTAGCATCCAGTGTATAGCTTGAACGAGAGTTCTGCTCATATCCGCCTGTTACGATGGTCTGGTTGTTCAGCAGGTTGGTAATCATGAGGTTGAAGTTGAGAGAACCCTTCTTCAGTCTCACGCTCTTGCCTATGCTCAGGTCAACCATCCATCCTCCGTGACCCTTCTCCTGGGCTACAGCATCCTCAGTCCAGCTCATACCGTCGAGTGTAGTAGGAGCAAAGATTTCAGGGAATGCCTTGTGGGCAGCCTGGCGGTTGGTCAGCACCTTCTCATATCTGTAGCTTGGAGAATAAGAGAGGTAGATGCGGTCGTAATAGTTGGCATTGAGGTTGACGAACCATCCGTTTACATGGGCATCGAGACCGATGCTTCCCACTGTGAGCGGTGTGCCACTCTCGCGCATATTCATCACGTAAGCCTTGTCCTGGTAAACCTCAGCACTCTTTGAGAGCATGTATACGGCGTTTACATTGTTGATGTTCTTTGCCTCGCTCATAGCGCCCAGAGTCTTCAGGTCGAGCCATGATGTAAGCTTGAACTTAGCGCCCACCTCTACACCATAGTATTCCTTCTTCAGTCCGGTCATGCTCACGTAGGTGAATGAATTCTCATCATCGTTGTAGAAGTTCTGCCATTCCGTAACGTTCTCCAGTCGGCTGTAGTAACCGCTCACGTTGGCACTCAGCCATGCGTTGCGATACTGGTAGCTGAATTCAGAGCTGAAGATGCGCTCGTTCTTGAGGTTAGTCACGAAGTCGTTGCTGATTTCAGGCGAGATGAA
>OGNH01000296.1_pt1 | contig 20382 bp, 16 predicted proteins | sample 1573451 | NCBI WGS metagenome assembly OGNH01 (sample SAMEA2581986, study PRJEB24529) | metagenome | biome: Human gut stool | place: China | collected 2011 | reverse complement strand
TAATTCCTCTTAAATCCCTGAATGTCTCTCTATAATGTCTGAAATAAGCGTATGCCTCATCGTGCAGGCACGGAATAAGAATTGACTTAAATGGACACGCCAGTATCCCATAATAAGTTGTACCAAACATATATGGAATAAACACATATCTATGATATTCCTCACTATGCTCCCTGAGATAATCATACATATCAGGACTATTGACCATTTCCCTTATGAATATATCTTCTTCATCATAGGATATTGTCTTTCCCTGCATAACCTTGGCATTAATTCTATGAAATTCTTTCATATTGCCTTTTCTTACTTTGAATCTTCTTATTGGAATTCCATCAACTATCTCTACACCTTCCTTGAAATAATTCTCAGTCCAGTCAGCAGTAAACTCTTTTACACAGGTTGTTATTATTTCCAAATCAACATTATTGGCTTTCAAGTGGGTCACAATTCCTCTTAATTCCTGTTCTGCTCCCCCTCGTATATCCTTATGATACCATGGAACTACAAATCCAATTTTCTTCATAATGCTCAATCCTTCTTATCAATAAACTTTGACAAATACTCCTTGAACATTGCAGATATATTATCATAGCTATAATATTCAAGTCTTTCATTCTGTTCTTCTATAACATAATCCCTTAACTTCTTATCTTTAACCATCTTGTCAATGCAGGCAGCTACATACTGTGGATTATTATCATCTAATATCATACCCTTATGGTTCATAGTTTCAGGCACAGCAGCCCTGCCATAAGCAATTATTGGAACTTTGAACTTCATTGCCTCAACAATCGGAACGCAGAAGCCTTCATGCTCACTCATACATAGAAATACATCTGCTGTCTTATAATAAGCAAGTATCTGGTCAAACTTTATATGTCCTGTAAATATAACTGTTCCACCCATACCAAGCTTCTTAGTATATTCTGTAAGCCTTATATAATATGGATCATCATATCTGAACGAACCAGCCAGTATAAGACGTGACTTCTTATTATACAGCCTGTTGTAATAATAAAATGCTGATATAAGATTTTCCTGCTTCTTATTAGGTGCAATACGTCCTGTAAATAATATATTCACATAGTCATCAGAATATTTCTTTACAACTGATTTGTCTGGTGCTTTATCATAATCAGACATTGGTATAATAATTGGAAGTACATCAATAGGGCATTTATAACCCATATTAAGCAGATCCTTTTTATTGAATTCTGAAACAGCAAGACAATAATCGACCTTATCAGCTAATGACTTAGCACCTTTAAGACCATACTCACATATATCACTGAATCTTTCATCATTATTCTTGAAGTATTCTGGTGGTGTTATGTTATGATACACTACAATTTTACGGCAAGGATACTTAGCCACATCAAAATTCAGGCGGCTTCCTGTTGACATATGGAATATTATAATATCATCATTCGATACATCTTTTAATTCTGAAATTGCAAGTGCCGTCTTTTTATCAAGTGGTGGTACTATGCTTTCGGCATATATTCTTGTCTGATATCCCATCTGCTTGATTGCCTTTTCCATAGCTACTGTATCATTACTAACAGCATCGCCATAAGCAATAGTAGATAATAACTGAAAAATACGCATATTACTTTCCGCCCTTTAATTCTTCTATCTCTTTCTTAAGTTCAGCTATCTCTTTATCTTTTTCTTCTATATAACAGTTCATCTGGTTCATCAAACGGACAATTGAAGCATTAAATCCATCCTGAGCCATAACTATAGGTTCTACAAAGAAATATACAAGCTTTCTTATTGCCTTTTTAAAGAATACTGTTACTTTTCCACCCTGTAATGGTCTGTATGGATTAACTTCCCATTCGTGGTTGGCAACATATATATCCTCATTGAATTTTACTTTATCAAACTTATTAACATTCATTGAACCAACATCAACAATAACATCATCAAAGCTTAATAAGTCATTAGTATAACCCTTAACTTCAATCTCTTTCTTAATCTCTTTCATAATTGATTCTACATTAATCTGTTCTGACATATACTCCTCATTTCTGTGTATCTGATACACCACTTACATTTACAAGCTAGAAATTAGCATATATAAAGCCTTGTGTTGCTCCTATATATCCAAATATTAATATAACAGCTATCAACGCATAATAAGCAGCCCACCTTACCGCTAATGGCTTGGCCGCTATGCTCTCTCTTATAGCTATACCTTTTTCTTTAAGTACACTTATAATAAATACTATAATACATCCAGCGATTATAATTATATAATCTCTTGCTTCTATTCCAAGGTCTAATAATGAACTGTTAAGCTGTGAAAAGCTTAATCCCTGAATTGACCATCTTATCATACATAAAGCCTGACTTACACTGTCAGCCATATCAAAGTACCAGCCTATATTAACAAGTATAAATGTTCTTATAATCTGCCATAAAGTCCAGCCCCTGCTTGTTGCATTAATATGAAACTTTGAAAGAAGCTTCTTGTATACAGGCTCTAAAAGATTGCTTATTGCAATAATAAAGCCATTGTAAAGTCCATATGCAATATATTTCCAGGCTGCTCCGTGCCATATACCTACGATAAAGAATATTACTATATTAGCAAAGCATATAGGAAGTGTTCTTCCAAATGTATTGCCAAAGTGCTTCTTTCCCCACTTTCCGAACTTATTCATCTTCTTAGAAAGTGACATCGGATAGAATATGTAATCCTTCATCCATGTACCAAGTGTAATATGCCATCTTCTCCAGAATTCACCTATTGACTTAGAGAAATATGGCTGTCTGAAATTCTCATCCATTGTAATTCCAAACATCTGTGCAGCACCGATAACTATATCTATTCCACCAGAGAAATCCATATATAAATCTACAGAGTACATAAGCACTGCCATAATATAATGAAATCCGCTGTATGCCTCATAATTATTAAATACATTAAGAACAAGCACTGCCGCCCTGTCTGCAATAACAACCTTCTTAAAAAGTCCCCAGCCGATTCTTTGAAGTCCGTATTCTACATTCTTTAAATTGAAGCTGTCCACTATAAAGCTGCTTTCCTAATCTGTCATATCTTCCAATTGGACCCTGTAAAAGCTGTGGGAAGAATGATACGAATAATCCCATCTTAAATATGTTCTTCTCACACTCATACTTTCCCTGATATACATCAATTGCATATGATACAGACTGGAATGTAAAGAACGATATTCCAAGTGGCAGTCCCATTCCAAGAAGACCTATTGGTTCTTTACCTATAAGTCCAAGTACGGAATTAATATTCTCTATTGCAAAATTACTATATTTTACAACTGCTAACATTCCAAAATCCAAAAGAAGTATAAGGAACAACACCCATCTTTTCTTTCTTCTAAGGCTTTCTTTATAAGCCTTCTTATCTTCTCTTGAAAGTGTTTCTTTATTATCTTTTAAATATCTGTCACCTGTATTCTGTATATTTTGAAGCCAAATGCCTCCGAAATATATAGTTACAGTTGCAAATACCATAAATAAAGAAGCTTTAATACTAAATGTAAAATAATATATATAACTTAATATAAGAAGCCATATCCACTGTACATTCTTGGGAAGAACATAATAAACAACTATTCCAGCTAATAAAAATACAAAAAAGGCTACTGTTGTGAATGACATTTATTGTTCCTCCATCTCTTTATACATCTCATCAAAGGTATTATAAAAATACTTTGTTTCATCTAATGTTCCGTTAAAATGTCCTTTTAACACTTCTGCTAATACTTCTGAATATTCTTCTGCAAGTTCTCCACCCATATGACCTTCTTTATCTCCATAATCAAGATCACTTCTGTCAAGAACTGATAATCTGGCTTTGTTAAAATTATAATAAGGTACATTCTGTTCTTCAAAGAACTGTGAAAGTACATCATTAACAGTTCCCATTCCAAGCTTCTGCATAACGCTTGGTGTTATTGGTGATGTAACACATATAAGCTCAATACCATTATCATCACAGAACTTCTTTATCTGCTTGAACTTGGTTACAGCCACCTCTGAAAGACCATCATTCTCTCTGCCTACCCAGCCATCAACATAAGCATCACCACCAGGCTTAAGTCCGCTTACCTCACGATAGAAAAATCCCTTTCCAATATATGGGCCATTGGCATCTGGTACCTCTATTGAGTAGATATCCGCATCCTTATATTCCTGCGAACGCTTCTGTGAAATATTAGTCTTTACTGATGATGGAGTACAAAGATATACATTTCTCTTCGTAAATGCATTCCTAACATCAAGATTAAGCATATTCTCTGCCATATACTTCCACTTTACTGGTGATGACCAGCTAAGCTGGTTGTATATGAATGGTTCCTGAAAATATCCTTCTGCCTGAGGTTCCATCCAATACTGGTAATCCACATCAAATATAAGTGTCTTAATCTTCTTACTGCGGCACGCTTCCTGTAACACATAATAAGAATCCTTTACCATCTCACCAGGTATTGCAAGACTGAATGAATTCGTGTCGTTAACATCATCTATCTTCTGCGGGTCAATTGCACTTCTTGCATGCGATGCACCTAATACAAGTGTATCTATATCCTCATCTGAATTCTGGAAATATGTAAGCACATATCTTACATATCCTGTCTGTGCAAACGCGTAATCAAATATTGCTACCAGTACAACAAGCCCAACAATAAATCCAGCCACTCTTATCCATGGCACTGCCCTTTTCATAATTATTCTTATCTCCTCATCTTAAATGTGGAATTCCCACTTGTGTGGAATTCTTGTAACGCCAACATCTGTTATATTAGATACAACCTCAAACTTAAGAGCCTGCTTATAATAATCAACAGGTATACCCTCTCCATATTCAATAGTTATATCTACCCAGTAATTACCAGGTATAAGATTAAGATCTTCAAGTTCTACCTTATATCTTCCGTCTTTATCAATGTCAAAATTCTCTATTCTGTCTATTCTTGTATTAGTACCATAGCACCAGAGAGCATCATTTCTGAATATACCAAATCCAAATACTGCATCAGTAACTTTATTATCAACGTGATAACCAAGGTCAAGTATAACTTTCTCTCCTGTCTTGAATATTCTGCTCTCCTCGCCAGCCTCATTATACATATGAATATCTGTAAATCTTGCGTCTTCACTTCCGTATCTTGAATTAACCTTCGCACGCTCTTTCTTGATACGTTCTTCTTCTTTCTTCTTCTCCATCTGCTCACGTTCAAGCTTTGCCTGACGTAGCTGCTCTTTCTCAGCCTGTTCCATTCTCTCCTGATTCATATAGTCAAGATATTTAAGATGGACATCTTTTGGAGTTCCTTCCGCTTCTATAAGACCATTTTTTATCCATATAGAACGGTCACATATCTGCTCAATCTGACCTAATGAATGTGATACAATAACGATAGTTGTTCCCTCAGCCTTAATCTCTCTTAGCTTATTGAAACATTTTGCCTGATAGTTAGCATCACCAACGGCAAGGATTTCATCAATAAGAAGAATATCAGCATCTACATTGATAGCAACTGCAAAAGCAAGTCGCATATACATTCCTGAAGAATAAGTTCTTACTGGATTATCTATGAAATCTTCAAGTTCTGAAAATGCTATAATATCATCAAGTCTTGCATCTATCTCTTTCTTGGTAAGTCCGAATATAGAAGCATTAGTATATATATTTTCTCTTCCGCTCATATCCGGGTGAAAACCTGCTCCAAGCTCTATAAGGCTTGATACTCTTCCACGCATCTCAATTGTTCCTGAGTCAGGGTATATAATCTTAGTAAGCATTTTAAGTGTTGTACTTTTACCACAGCCATTCTTACCTACTAAACCTATAGCCTCACCTCTCTTAACATTAAAGCTTATACCATTAAGAACATGTCTTTTCTCATATCTGTTGCGCTTCCAGAAAAGCATTTTTTCCTTAAGTTCGCTTCCCTTATCATAATACACTTTAAAATCTTTAGTTATATTTTTTACTTCAATTGCATTATCTTTATCCATCATAATCCTCATTTCTGCTTATATATCTAATTGTCTATACTATTCTAATTAGAATTCTTCTGCAAAACCTCTCTGAAGCTTCTTAAACAGAACTTCTCCGACAACTATAAATACAATACCTATTATTAATGCAAGAGCCAGCGAACCAAGTTCTGGAACTTGTCCATAATAAATAATCTGTCTGTATATTTTAATAATAGGTGTCATAGGATTTAAGTTAAATATTAAAATAAGCCAGTCACCAGCACCAGAATTCTCTACCATATCAACGCCATACATTACCGGTGTCATATACTGGAGTGCCATAACAAATATTCCAAGAATATACTGTAAATCCCTGAGATATACTGTAAGTGATGATACTATAAGTGCAATACCAAGACATAGTACATACTCTACAACCATAACAACAGGAAGACATAATAATGCAAGTGGATTAATACCTCTTCCTGATACAATAACAACTATAAATACAACAACAAATGTAAGTATCATATTAACAAATGCACTTGTAACTGTTGATATTGGAAGAACCTCTCTTGGGAAGTATATCTTTTTAACCATATCCTTCTCTTTTAATATACTTGCCGCACCGTCAGTTACACTTGATGAAAAGAACATCCAAGGCACAAGTGCCACGAAAAGAAACAGATAATACTGTTCATAGCTTGCCCTCATTATTATTGAGAACACAATTGTATACACAATAAGCTGTAATAAAGGGTTGACAAATGTCCAAAGAAATCCAAGAACCGAACCCTTATATCTTCCTCTTAAGTCTTTTCTTACAAGACTTATAATCATTTCCCTATATTCATATAATTCTTTAATATGTTGCATCAGAAATTTCTCCTCTATATCTAAATCCTGCATATTATAATAACAATCATTTTCTTTGTCAAACGAATAATTTAAAACCCTTAAGACTTTGAATGAATCTGTCTTAAACGCTCACTCACAATATCCGCTGAACGTTTGTATGCAAGATGTTCTCTGGCATATGCCTGTCCATTAACTACCTTGGTGTTGTAATACTCTTTGTCTTCATAGAGCCTTACCATATAATCAGCAGCTTCATCAATGTGTGCATCTGCCCACACATTGCCCTTCTTAAATACATCATAGTCCTTATCAAGTTCTATCATATCGTATCCAACCATACACGCCGTATGATCATTCATAAACTCTGTATTACCCGACCACGCCGTTGCTATAACCGGTGTTCCAAGATACATAGCCTCCGCCATTACAAGCCCGAAGCCCTCTGAGCGGTGAAGTGATACATATACATCTACGTCTTTAAGAAGAGAATTAACTTCTGTCTTATTAATCTGTCCACACATAAAGTAAATATTATCTTCTTTATCTACAATAGAGCTTATAATCTTCTCATCGTCTGCTGAAAGCTCTGACTCACTTATCTTAATTACAAGACCTACATCCTTATACTTGTTCTTAGTTGCTTCATCTTTCAGGAATGCCTGCTTAAATGCTTTAATAGCTGCCAATGGATTCTTTCTTTCCATAACACTTCCACTATTAAACATTATTAAAAACAGGAACTTGTCTTCTGGAAGATTAAAATGCTTCCTGCCATACTGTGCACTTGCAACAGGTTCTATACAATGTGGAACCGTAACCACAGGCTTGTCAGTATATTTCTTAAGTGTATTAGTAACAAAATCCGATGGTGTCCACACTTCATCGACAAGCTTAAATGCCGGAAGCCATTCCTCTGGAAATGTCTCTAATTCCCACGCCCAGTAACCTATATTATATCTGTAATCCCATACATCTTTGCCAAGGCTTAAATATGCTACCATAAACTCACTTGCATTAACATGTATTATGTTAACATCATATGGAAGCTGTGTTGTAAGCCTGCTGTCATACATATCATTGGTTCTTGAGCCTCCCGGTGGAACAAAGAAATCCCTTATAACGTGTGGCTCATTATTCTCATCAAGCAGACTGCACATAATACGTGCACTCTGTCCTAATCCATTATCCCCCTTTATATTGCCTATTATATTAGCACCTTCCTTGTATCGTCCCGGTACATACTTTTCTATAGTATCTGCCGACAGCTTTTCTGTTGCATTATTAATAATTCCCGCCTTCAGCTTACTTAGCAGTTTCATCGGAAGCACTTTTACAAGAACTGGCCTTAACGCTTCACCTGCATTTAAAAATAATTTGGATAACGCCATTGTATACCTCTATTCTTCTATAATTTAATAATCTGCCTATCATTATACTGTTATAAATAACATTCCCATTATAATAGATATTTAATCGCGTAAATTGCAATAGCTGTATAATTTTACCACATTATTAATATAATTACCATATATCTTTACATATAAATAATCCTGCATCTTTAGTAATCTTAAAAGGCTTCCTTGCAAGCTTATTTCTTATAAATGCTTTAAAATCGGAATATCTGTCAAGAAGATACTGGTTCTGGTTGCCGTGGCAGGAAAGAATATATTCAATAAGCGGCTCTGCTTTATCAACTAACAGGTGATCATTATATTTTCTGACATCTACATTATTAAAATGCTTAATCAATATATCCTCTCCATTATCCAGCCCGAATTTATCATACAGATTATCCGCAGCAAGAACAATTCTTTTATCAAACTCTGTTACAAGATCACTAATCTCTTTCATGTGCGAAGCCCCATAAGTTGCACATATAAATACTCCACCCGGTTTTAACACTCTTTTGACTTCTTTTAGAACGCTTTCTATATTATCACAGTAAAATAATACATGATTAGCAAGAACTATATCGAAATAATTATTCCTATAAGGAATATCCGCACAGTCAAATGTATTAAACTTAAATGATACAGACTGTCCTGTCTTATGTGCAGTAATATCCGCCCCATTCTCGTTAGCATATTCCGCTTCTATATTTCTTCTTGCATCATTCACCATACCATCGGATATATCGCTTAAGAACACCTGTAGCCCTGAAAGTTCTCTTACATTATTCTTATTATCAACCCACAGTCTTCCATCACCACAGCCTATCTCCAGAATACGCTGTCCGGTCTGTATATTGCTCTGTTCATATATCCAGTTAAACCAACCCTGCTTATTAACTGAATATTCTGCATGAAGATTAATTCTTGCGGTTATATTTCCAGCATTAAGATACTGTGTCTTTAAAGTGCTTTCCATATTAGTAAGGTGGATAAGCGAAAGCATATTGCTCCAATCTACTGATTTGTTATTTTTAAATGTATCTATCGTGTCTTCAATTGCATTCTTTACAAGCTCCATCTGTGCTATTTTGTCCTGAATAAGCTTAAACTGCAAATTAAGCGAATTAAGAAGAATGTTATAATCTGAATCACCTATAGTCATATTTCTTATATCCTCAAGTGAAAACCCCAGATACTTAAACAACAATATCTGCTGCAGCCTCGTAAAATCTGAATCCGTATAAAACCTCACTCCGTCCTCTGTAAGCAGTGACGGCTTTAAAATATTCTGTTTATCATAATATCTTATAGTTCTTACTGTAACATTTGCTTTCTTGGCAAACTCACCAGAAGAATAATAACCTTCTTTATGCATAACTTCCTCTTTTCTTTATGGTATATTTTACTGTAATCATACCTGAAATTCTGTTTAAAAACTTATTGCAAATCCTATTTGAAAGCTTATTTGAAATTATATTTTAAGGACTATTAAAATCCTATTTGAAGATCTGTTTGAAACCATAAAAATCATAAATAATGATAAAATTTCTTCTTGTATCACAAAAAATACTTGAAGATAACGTTACGTCACCTTTTATTATATATATATCAAATTAAAAAGCAAATATTAATTTACTAAATAAACTATAATCTGCTTAGTAAGCACTAATCTACTAAACAGGTATTAATTTATTTAAAACACACTATTTATTAAGAAAAGAGGAATGACTATGAAAGGTATTATTCTCGCTGGTGGTTCTGGCACACGCCTTTATCCACTCACAATGGTAACAAGTAAACAGCTTCTTCCTATATACGATAAGCCTATGATATATTATCCTATGTCAGTTCTTATGACTGCTGGAATTCGTGATATTCTTATAATATCTACTCGACAGGATACACCTAGATTCAAAGAGCTTCTCGGTGACGGAAGCCAGTTCGGTGTTAACCTTTCTTATGCTGTACAGCCATCACCTGACGGACTTGCACAGGCTTTCATTATCGGTGAGGAATTCATCGGCGATGACACTGTTGCTATGGTTCTTGGCGATAACATATTCGCTGGCAACGGACTTAAGGAACGCCTTAAAAGTGCTGTTAAGAACGCAGAAGACGGCGTAGGTGCTACAGTATTTGGGTATTACGTTGATGACCCTGAAAGATTTGGTATTGTAGAATTTAACGAAGACGGCAAGGCTATATCTATAGAAGAAAAGCCAGCTAAACCTAAGAGCAATTACTGTGTAACAGGTCTTTACTTCTATGATAATAAAGTTGTAGAGTATGCAAAGAATTTAAAGCCATCTGCAAGAGGTGAGCTTGAAATAACAGACCTTAACCGTATATATCTTGAGAACAACAACCTCAATGTAGAACTTTTAGGTCAGGGCTTTACCTGGCTTGACACTGGTACTCACGAAAGCCTTGTTGAAGCTACTAACTTCGTTAAGACAATTGAAACACATCAGCACCGTAAAATAGCCTGCCTTGAAGAGATAGCTTATCTTAACGGCTGGATAACTAAAGAGGACGTACTTAAGACTTATGAAGTCTTAAAGAAAAACCAGTACGGACAGTATTTAAAAGATGTGCTTGACGGCAAATATATTGACGTACTTCATAGCTAGAATATATTATCATTTGGTGTGTAGCGCACACTGCACCATTTTAATTATTAATATGTGCGCAGAAACGAGGACTATATATGAATATTATTGTTACCGGCGGTGCCGGATTTATCGGAAGCAACTTCATTTTCCATATGTTAAAGAAATATCCAGATTACAGAATTATCTGTCTTGACTGCCTTACATATGCAGGCAATCTCTCAACACTTGCTCCTGTAATGGATAATCCTAACTTCAGATTTGTTAAGGAAAGTATTACTGACAGAGAAGCTGTATACAAGCTTTTTGAAGAAGAACACCCAGATATGGTTGTAAACTTTGCCGCCGAGTCACACGTTGACCGTTCTATCGAGAACCCGGAAGTATTCCTTGACACTAACATCAAAGGTACTGCTGTTCTTATGGATGCGTGCAGAAAGTACGGAATTAAGCGTTATCATCAGGTATCTACTGATGAAGTATATGGTGACCTTCCACTTGACAGACCTGACCTTTTCTTCACAGAGGAAACACCTATACATACATCAAGCCCATACAGCTCATCAAAAGCTGGTGCTGACCTTTTAGTATTAGCTTACCACAGAACTTATGGACTTCCTGTAACTATAAGCAGATGTTCTAACAACTACGGACCATACCATTTCCCAGAAAAGCTTATTCCTCTTATGATTGCCAATGCTCTTAATGATAAGCCACTTCCTGTATATGGTGAAGGTCTTAATGTCCGTGACTGGCTTTATGTTGAAGACCACTGCAAGGCTATTGACCTTATCATTCACAAAGGACGTGTCGGTGAAGTATACAATGTCGGTGGACATAATGAAAAGAGAAATATTGACATCGTTAAGCTTATCTGTAAAGAACTTGGCAAGCCAGAATCACTTATCGTTCACGTTGGCGACCGTAAGGGACACGATATGCGTTATGCTATCGACCCTTCTAAAATCCACAACGAACTTGGCTGGTTACCAGAAACTAAGTTTGAAGACGGCATAAAGAAGACAATCCAGTGGTATCTTGACAACAAGGAATGGTGGGAAACTATCATCTCAGGCGAATACCAGAACTACTATGAGAAAATGTATTCTAACCGATAATTAATATATTTTTATATACCACCTGACAATTTATTTTTATCTGTCAGGTGGCAGTATTTTTAGATTAATCAAAGAAAGGTAATAACTATGGGACAGATTAAAGTAACTCCTTGCGATATTGAAGGACTTTATATAATAGAACCTACTGTTCACGGCGATAACCGCGGATATTTTATGGAAACTTACAATCAGAATGATATGCACGAAGCCGGTCTTGATATGGTATTTGTTCAGGATAACCAGTCACGCTCTGTTAAGGGTGTTCTTCGTGGCTTACACTTCCAGAAAGAATTTCCTCAGGGAAAGCTTGTACGTGTAATCAAAGGAAGCGTATTTGATGTTGCTGTTGACCTTCGTGCAGGTTCTAAGACATACGGCAAATGGTTTGGCGTAGAACTTACAGAAGAGAACAAGAAGCAGTTCTATATAAGCGAAGGCTTTGCACACGGCTTCCTCGTATTAAGTGACGAAGCTGAGTTCTGCTACAAAGTAACTGACTTCTATCATCCTGGTGATGAGGGCGGTCTTGCGTGGAACGACCCAAGCATTGGCATTGAATGGCCACAGGTTACAGGCAAATATCCAGGCAGTGCTGACCCATCTGGATACAAGCTTGAAGACGGAACCCCACTTAATTTCAGCGAGAAAGATACCAAGTGGGAGACACTTGAGAATACATTCAAGTTCAAATAAAATAAAAAATGCGGAAACACTCTACTATATCGGTGTTTCCGCATTTTCACTATCAACCCATAAAGCAATACCTTTCACCCTTTTTTAACTGAACTGCAACGCATTTACTTTCATTTTCCTCACCAATATACGCCTTATTATTAAGCACAAGATTAAAGCTTGTATCCCGTAATGCAGTTAAGTCTGCTTTTACATTTCTCTTATCAACATCCCAGCTTAAATAATCAACTCTCACACCAGCACATGTTAAAAGTCCGCTTATATTTCCTGCTGGTATATTACTGCTTAATGCAGGAAGCAGTTCTACCGTGTTCTTATCCGAATACACCAGCATTTCATTAATAATTCCAGTTATTCCATATAATGTATCTGTGCAGGCGACACCCTTAGCCCTGTTCGTATTATGGTCGGTAAATAATGTTGAATAAAATATATCGCTATGCACAAGCATATTTAATATATTATACACTTCCTCTGAATTCTTAAGCCTTGCCTCAACAAGTGCCTTATGAATCCAGCCGTGTGATGCCGTGTCATCTTTTCCGGAATTCTCCTTATTACGGTTTAATATAGCCTGTCGGCAGGCGTTGGCAAGCTTATTATTATGCTGTGTCTGATATGCCGGCCATGCACAATAAAGGTGGCTTATATGCCTGTGGGCATTATTTTCCTGATACTCTTTCATAGCCCACTCTCTTATTGCACCGCTTTCATCATATTGATAATCCGGAAGCTCATTATTTAACTTTTCAGCCTTCTTAATTCTTTCCTTGTATCCTTCATTCTGAAGTTCATTTTCCATATCAATATACATAGCTATAATATCTTTGGCAGCAGCTATATCCATTGAAGCATTGGCTGTTATTGCACTCTTATAGCCAAGCGGCTTATTCTCTGGTGAAAATGACGGAATTATAAGATACTTCTCACCAGTAAACAAATGTGTCTTACCCTTTTCATATCTTGCATTGCCCTCAATATCCGTATAGTATTCAGGCGTGCAGAGCTGTTCCCAGAAATTATAAGTTTTTTGAAGAAGCGGCATAAGAATATCTTTCTTTACATTAAAGACATCTTTGTTATACTGCTTTATTATCTTTTGATCAGTTGTTGTAATTGACACATCACCATAGCAGTCAACCCATTCTGCTATAGGAAGTATCATCCAGCTTGCACCCGTATTCCAATACTGGAACGGATAGTTAATGTCATACTCAACCATCATTGCCCTCTGTCCGTCAGTATTGATAGGTGCTAACAGGGCATTTTTCATTCCATATACCTTTTTAGCATTAATCTCCCAGTCTTTAAGCTGTCTTAATACGAACCAAATATACCCAACGCCAGCTTCATACATATTGCCGCTGTTGATTCCCGATACCTGAATATTAACATTAGCATCCATGGTATACGCATTACGCCACATCAGATTCCACTCTCCAACACCTGGTCCATTAAGCCTTGGTGCTGTATAGCCAGCCCCTGACATAAGCCCATATCTTGCATTATTATATATTCTTTCAAGAAGCGGAATAAGAATATCTGGAACTTCTTTCTGCTTATCTAGAAGCTCCTCATTAGCTGCCATATTATATATATTGTACCTATCTTCATTATCAGCTATTGCGCATTTACTATTGTCATCAGCTTTAGAGACATTATCATAATATTTCTTTTCTTTATCATTTTTATTAGATATACAATCAGTATTATCGTATAAATATAATGATACCCTGTTATATCTTTCAGCACTTTTAATACTATGTTCTTTGATTGCAGCATCATAGAAAATTTCTTTATTATTAAAAAACGCTTTATCAGCTGTGCCTAAACTATCATTTACCTTTGCAAAACATTTTCTAATAAGCTCTGTATCAAATATACTGCCACTCTCACATTCTGACTGGAAATCTTCAAGCCTGCCAAGCTTATCTGTCCAATCAAGATATGTTATAAGAATAATCTTGTTCGATTTATTCAATTGAATAATTGGTACTATATTATCTATACAGGTATATGCCTTGTCTGATTTATTCAATTCTATCATATTGACTATACCATCTGTAATAAATCTGGTTGCACCTGCAAACCCTCCATTTGCAAGCTCACTTCCCTCAAATGAAGGATAATGTGCCACAACACCAACTATATCATCTTTAACAAAACGCGAATACTTCATTCCTCTCTCTGAGGTTGCCTGTTTATTCTTATCCATACCAAACTTATGCATTGCCTCAAAATCATCAACTGAAATATTAACGATAAAATCCTTCGCTCCTGTAATCTCTGTAATAACAACATCATCAGTCAAGGATGCAAAAGTTCTTTTAGTTATAGTTCTTCCATCTGCCTTATATTTAACAACAATCTCAGACCTGTTAAAATCTGTACATCGTTCATAATCCGTAATATTTATATCATCATTTTGTGTCATCTGAGGGTGTTTTGCAGCTTCTGATATTAATGCGTTAGTATCCATTATATCAGCACTCCTGCACAATTCCACCCTGAGCTGGTGTCCCGGATGATGGCAATACATATTAGTACGTTTTCTGTTATGTATATTCCAGGTATCGTCCATATTAATTACTGACTGCCTTGCCTCATCCAGCTGTCCTCCAACCTCTAAAGGCACATATCTTGGCTCTTCTGACGGCATAATATACTCAACATTCTGGAATATAAAGCTGTCATTTAAAGGTGCACACGATGTAATTACCCCTATGTGTCCATCTGCCGCTGACATACCATCGTGCCACGCAACATCATACATACCATATTCCTCATATGGTATAATTTCTTTATATATTTTTGAATATGACCAGTTATTATGTCCCATAATTACCCCCTTTCTGTATACATTAATCTACAAACATAATAATCTCAGGAGCAAAAGAGACTTTATCCCTCACTGATATATCTGGATTGATACATTGCTACACAATTCACTCAATCCTCCAAAACCTCAGCTCATATAATTATATTATAATGTGTAATTCTCATCTGGATTGATTAAAAGCTTTACCCCTATGTTAAATACACCATCTCCATTTTCCGCAAATAACGAGAACAATGTACCCGTAAATGTCATTGTCCGCGTACCCTCTGTGCTAAGTCCGGCATTAAGTCCTGAACCAATCTGCCTGTATGCCACCCTTGCACCAAGATTAGCAGTGTCAGATATTGCATAAGAAAATGTATACTTTTCCCTGTCTGTATCTATTTTTATCAAAAGCTTTGAATTCATATCTTCATTATTAATGGTAACTCTTTCAAGCTCCACACCCATATCGTGTATATGTTTATAAAATCCTATATACCTGCCATTATCATCATTACCTATGTATATCTCATAGTGATAATCGTTATTGTAATATGCCGCAACGCCACATCTTTTTGCATTACATCTTGCTATATCAAGACACGCATATAAAGTTGTCGTGAATTCCGGCTGTTTAAATGACACTATTGTTGGTGATTTGCCAGCCGCGTTAAGTGTTATATCTGTTCCCTTAAGTGTAAGCACAGCATTTTTATTATCATATATATACTTTGACGTATCAGGATTTCTTGTATATTGAAGCCTTTTATCAAGCAATTCATCTGTAAAATCTATATCCACACTGTGGTCTGCGTACAGAATTGGCTGTCCGGACTGCTTATCAATACGGATATTGGCAGAACTCTCTTCACAATCAAGTCCAGGCAGTGGTGCATCCATTACAAGCTCAATTGTTCCATTGCCATTATAGCCAACAACTGGCCAGCCATTTTCCCACTTTACTGGTGCAAGAAATGTTTCTCTTCCAAGATTATGAAGCAAAGCATGGCTGAATCTTCTTATTCCAAGAAACACAAGCCACCAGTTGCCATTCTCATCCTCTAATAAATCCGCATGTCCCGTCGCCTGAATCTCTGATTTCTTATATTCCTTATGCGATATAACAGGATTATCCGGACAAGCCTCATATGGGCCATATACATTATGCGAACGCTGGATTGTTTCACGATGTGCATATTCCGTTCCGCCTTCTGCTATCATAAGATAATACCAGCCATCCTTCTTATAAATATGTGGACCTTCCGGACACTGTCCACCACAACCTTCACTTATAAGCTTCTTCTCAGATAATATCACACCTGTAAGCGGATTTATCTCAAATGCAACAATTCCACGTACACCGTCAATTATTCCCGTTGAACAATAATAACATTTGTCATCATCATCAAAGAATAATGACGGGTCAATTCCCCCCTGGTCAATCCACGCTGGCTCAGACCATTCGCTGTTAATATCTTCTGTATGAACAACAAAATTACCTTTATCAGTAACATTTGTTGTTATCATATAAAACATACCTTTATGATATCGTATCGTTGGTGCATATATTCCTCCCGAATTACGACAGTCCTCAAGTTCTAACTGTGAACGCCTGTCCAGACAATATCCTGTAAGCTCCCAGTTAACCAAATTCTTACTATGATATACAGGCACTCCTGGGAAGAATTCAAATGTGGAATTCACAATATAATAATCACTTCCTACACGGCATATGCTTGGATCAGGATTATATCCCGGAATAATTGGATTTTTAAATAACATATGGCACCTCCAACTTTTATAAACTTATTTTATAAATGTATATTATAATTATTATTGTATTATTTCAAGGTGAAATATCGCTGTTTCATATTATTTTACAGAAATAATGCCTATAAATATTCAAAACGAAACAATCAATATAATATTATAAAGACAGCATTAATCTGACAAAAAATGTAATTATTATATAAAAGCTATCTGTGTCGGAAGAACCATAAATGTATCATTGAAATATCAAATTATATATATTATAATGGGGGTTAGTATTCTAGGCACTTAAATAACAATATACATCAGGAGGTACTTATGCCTATCAAAATCAAAAGAGAAGTTCCCGAAATGGAACGAAACAATCGTGTAGCTATGCTAGCACACTTAATAGAAGTGCTTGTTATCAGCCTTCTTGTTTTTATGCAGACAGCAGTTGGTATAACATCATTCGCCTACGCAATTATTATCTTTGCTATCGGAATGGCACCTGTGATTGCTGAATTTATTTTCTGGAACAAGAACCACGAAACTAATGCAATCAAGCACTTAGTAGCTATAGGATATGCTGTTTTCTATACCTGCAACATATTTACAACAACAAGTATTACTATGTATGCCTTTGCCCTCCCTTGCTTTTTCCTTATTATTTCATTATATAACGAATTCCGTCTTATGTTTCTTGTCAATTTTGGCGTAGTTATTGAAAATATTATCACTATTATTATCGGTGCAAGAACTGGCAGAATGGGCTATCTTGGAACTGATGCCGCCGTTATACAGCTCATAATTGTATTAATAACTGGTATATATGCCTGTATGCTTGCTCTTGCAACTAAAGCTAATGCAGACCAGAAGATTAATAACATTTCTAAATCAAAAGAGCAGAGTGATGAGCTTCTTAGTCAGATATCAGAAATGTCTGCTACAATGCAGAATGGTATTTCTGAAGTATATGCTGATTTAGAAAAGTTACAGGAATCTTCAAAGATCACACAGTCAACTATGTCTGACGTATCCAACGGTGCAACTGATACAGCCAATGCCGTACAGAACCAGCTTACACAGACAGATGCAATTCAGAAAAAAGTTGAACTTGTAGATATGTCCGCTAATGAAATCTCTGCAAGTATGGCAGAAACCCTTGATATCCTTACACAGAGCAGTAAAGATATTGAGCATCTTGTTACTACAGTTGATATATCTGTTAAGAACGGAGAAATGGTTGCTGATAAGCTTACTTACCTTAACAACCATATTTCACAGATGCATTCTATTATTGTTATGATTGAGGAGATTGCTTCCCAGACAGAACTCTTAGCATTAAATGCAAGTATTGAAGCCGCAAGAGCTGGTGAAGCTGGAAAAGGTTTCTCCGTTGTTGCTTCTGAGATTTCCAAAATGGCAACACAGACAGGTGATGCAACTGAGAATATAACAAAGCTTATACATAATATGTCATCAGCTATTGAAGATGTTGTATCAGTTATCTACACTATGATAGACGGAATTAATACTGAAAAGTCTTCTACTGAGAATACAGCCAAAAGCTTTGATAATATTCAGACTAATACATATACTGTCCGTGATAATGTTTCAAGACTTTCATCAAGTATTGATGAACTCAAACAGGCTAACAGCGTAATTGTTGACTCTATACAGACAATATCAGCTGTATCTGAACAGCTCTCTGCACACGCTGCTGAAACCACTAATACAGAAGATGCCAATATGAAGATTCTTGAATCAATCAATACAAGAATGCATAGTCTTATAGACACTATTAAGCACAATAATCAATAATCAACATATTACAAAATACCCTGTTATGTAAGAATAAACTTGTTGGAGTTAATCCTTACATAACAGGGTATTTTATATTATATAATATTCTTTAATTATTCCGTCTGCATTCATTGATTGAAGCTGTCATAAGCTCCCTGCTGTTAATAACTTCTGTCACAGAATACCGGTGTTTCAATATATTTCTTAATATCTGTAACTGCATTTTTACCAAAATGTGCCAATGCCCACATAAGCTTCATAACAACCGCTTCTGTCGTCATATCAGCGGCTATAATAACATTTTCTTTAGCCAGCTTCTTTCCCACCTCATATATATCAAGATCAACACCCTCATAATTGCACTGTGTTGTCACAACAACTGCAACACCAGCCTCTATAAGCTTGTGAATTTCCTCTACAATATTGTTATCTATATTCGGAATTCCACCAATCCCAAAGCTTTCAATAACAACACCTTTATAGTGTCCCTTAATAAATTCAAATATCTTATTATCTATTCCCGGAAACAGCTTAATAAGCATCACATCTGAACATAACTCCGGCTCTATTCCGCTGTTATCAGACTTATTATAGTCACCCTGCACAGCCTCATTATGTGTTATCCTGCTATGCTTAATATGTGCAACAACTGGATAATTAACACTCTCAAATGCATCATAACTGCGTGTCTTAACCTTTCTTGCATGTGCACCATTAATTATGCACCCATCAAATGCCACATATACACCAGCCCTTCCCTCACACGCATATATTATCGCATCTGATAAATTCTTCTTCGCATCTGTATATTCTGCTTCCATTGGCAGTTGTGATCCAGTTATAACAACAGGCTTATTAAAGTTCTTCAGCATATATACAAGTGCCGCAGCAGTATAACCCATTGTATCCGTTCCGTGTGCCACGACAAATCCATCATAATTATCCCTGTATTCTTTTATTGCCTTTGCAATATTCATCATAAGTTCAGGATTCATATTGGTACTGTCGATATTCATTATTGAAATTCCTGAAAGCTTACATTTTTCTTTAATATGCGGTATATATGAAAGCAGTTCGTTGACATTAGCTGATGGTGTAAGCCCTTCATCAGAGGACGAACAGGCTATTGTTCCGCCAGTAGCTATTAATAATATATTCTTCACGCCAGTTCTCCTTATCTCCTGCCGCCCATTCCGCAGCTTATGCCTGAATTATCATCAGGAATTTCAGAAATGTATCTTGCTGTGAATGCTGCATTGACCTCTGAAATCTCCTTAACTCCGTCAATATAATCACGGAAGAATTCCATAAGATCTATTCCACTGCTCTCACAGCCCTCACTTTCCTCCCACTGCTTAACA
>OGNH01000293.1_pt1 | contig 20554 bp, 16 predicted proteins | sample 1573451 | NCBI WGS metagenome assembly OGNH01 (sample SAMEA2581986, study PRJEB24529) | metagenome | biome: Human gut stool | place: China | collected 2011 | reverse complement strand
ATACTGGCGCTCTTGTCTGATCATTAGACATCTCCCTTACCTCACATACATTAAAAATAATTTCTTTAAGCACTGCCAGAAAATTTCCATAATTATGTAAAATCTTATAATTAAACTTCATAAACAGTGCAGTTTTTCTTAATCACACAAAGCTTCCTAAATTACACAAAAAAGGTGGCAGTGCTTACACACTTACCACCTTATTAGTCATAATATAATATCAACATCATTACATTAAAATATATCTGTAACTATACAATATAATGTCATAATATATACGAAATCAGCGAATATATTTCATAGACGACTTGTCTATGTCATACAAATATGCGTCACTCTTTATTGACCGTTTCACAAGATGATGTGCTTGGCACAGATTATAAAGTAATCAACTTAAAAAACAGAGCTTAATGCTCAATCAATAATAATAATGTGGTTCTACCACACCGGCAACCGACCCGCCTGTCCGTTAGGCTTAACTTTATCCTGATATGCTGTATAACTACTGCACACCTAAGATACAAGTGGTCATATTTGTATGAAATCATATACTTCCTGACTCACACGAATAAATAATATCATATATTAATGTTATATGTCAATTATTATCTGACAATCTTTTGTCTATCTTTTATCTATTTATAATATTCCTACAGCTTTCTTAGCCAGCCTGTCGGCTTCCTCATTACCTTCAACACCTGAATGTCCCTTAACTTTAACAAAATTAATGGCTATCTTATCTTTTACTGACTGCATATAATCATAATAAGCTATAGTACCTTTCTTATTACGCTTCCACTCTCCAAGTGCCCACGCTCTTATTCCCATATAATCAAAATATATATCTACACTTTTAACGCCAAGTTCTATTGCTTTCTCTACTGCCGCCATACTTCCAAGAATTTCACCGGCTACATTACGCATTGAAGCCATTTCACTATCACTGCCACTTCCTGTAATGATATATTTTTCATTATTATATACAAGAAATCCGCCATATCCATAGACACCCGTTACTATATTAAAAGAACCATCAACATACGCATAGCTCTCACTCTGGACATCATTATTCTTAAGCCTGCCAATATATTCAAGAGCTTCCTGTTCAGTTGTAAAGCTTTTATATTCAGCTCCGGCATATTGGAACACCTGACTTTTACATTCATCCCATGTTCTATATATTCCTGTATTTCTGCCTTTTCTTACTGCATAATATTTAGCCGCCATTATCAACTGCCTTTCTGTTAATCTTAATACACTCTTATAACACCAGCTATATTCTTAACTGCTGAAAGTCCCTTAAATACAGCCATAGCATCATTAAAGTTCTTCTCAAGAACTTCTGCTGTTATAATAACAAGTTCAGCAACTCCGTCTTTGCCGCTCTTCTGAACTACCTGTGCTATGCTTACACCGCTGTTACCAAGAACGCTTGCAATATTGGCAAGAACGCCCTGCTTGTCTGCAACTTCAAGTCTTAAGAAGAATTTGCTCTTAGTATCTGTTATATCCTTCACTTCAAGATTCTTATAACAGCAACAGCCAATTCTTCCGCAGGAATCGTGTACTATATTTCTGCATACATCAATTATATCACCTACAACTGCACTGGCAGTCGGCATCTGTCCTGCACCTCGTCCCATAAACATTGCATCATCCATAGCCTTACCGTGTACAAATACAGCATTAAAAGCATCATTAACATTTGCAAGAGGATGATTATTAGGTATGAGCATTGGGTGAACCTTTACTTCAATTCCGTCCTCTGTATTCTTGGCAACACCTAAAAGCTTGATTACATAGCCAAATTCCTTGGCATACTTAATATCATCTGCGGAAATCTTAGTAATACCTTCTGTGTATACATCAGCAAATGTTACTCTTGAGTTAAATGCAATAGAAGCCATAATAGCTATCTTTCTTCCTGCATCGTATCCTTCCACATCTGCTGTCGGGTCTGCTTCTGCATAACCTAACTCTGTAGCCTTTGCCAAAGCTTCCTTGTAGTCCATTCCACTCTCTGTCATCTTAGTAAGAATATAATTAGTCGTACCATTAACAATACCCATAATCTCTGTGATATGGTTACCAGTCATACTCTGCTTTAATGGTCTGATAATTGGTATTGCACCAGCTACAGCCGCCTCAAACTGAAGGTCTGCTCCTGCTTTATTAGCCGCATTGCCAACTTCCTCTCCATACTCAGCAATAAGATCCTTATTAGCTGTAACAACCTGCCTGCCAGCCTTAAGCGCCTCAAGAACATAATCCTTAGCTGGATGAATTCCACCCATAAGCTCAACAACAATGCTGATATCCTTGTCATTAATTATATCTTCCCACTTATCTGTAAGAATTTCATCTGGAATACCTTCTCTTTTCTTAGATAAATTTCTTACAAGAACCTTCTTAATAACAAGTGTTGCTCCTGTCTTATGCTTTATCTCATCACTCATAGCCTCACATAATTTGTATGTTCCAAGTCCTACTGTTCCTGCTCCAAGTATAGCTGCGTATATTACTTTATCCGACATTTTAATTATTTCCTCCATATTTTTACATTTATAAGGCCTGGCTGCCGCCACAGCAATATAATTTCATTATAATAATTCATTAATAACAGCAGTTACGATTACCACTTCAATAATTGTATTAATCTTAATTATGCCAGAGACAAATTCTATTCCGCCTCCCGACAATACACTATCCTCTTAAATTCTTAATAAACGAAGATATTCTTATAATAGATATAAGGTCACTCAGGCCCTCAACCATAAGCACAATTCCAACAAACATCATAAGTACAGTTGATGAACCAAATGGGTTAAATAATGCAACAACACCCATAACAACCATTAATGCTGCAACAATTGCCTCTATCCACCAGCGCTGTGCTTCCATATGATAGAATTCTATTGCATACTGAAGCTTTAATATACCGTCAATAATAATTATTATGGCAATAGCTGTTCCAAAAAATACTGCAATAGCTTCTGGTCTCATAACAAAGAATATTCCAAATGCAAGTAATGATATACCCTGTACAAGTCCGAATGATACGAATACATCTTCCCTTGACATTCTGAAATATGTCATAAGCCTTAACACTCCCCATACGCATAATGCAATTCCTACTGCCCTGCATATGATAATCTGTGATACCTCAGGAAATATTGTAAGGAAAAGACCTAACACAAATAACGCTATTGATATAATTATAAGTTCGATTTTAATTCCCCTAATCTTTTTAATCATAATGTGCCTCCATTCCTACACCCATCAAAGGTGCATATTAATATTATTAGTATAGCACAGCAAAGTATTCTTTAGCAACTTACTATATAACTACGGCAATAATTATAATGCAAAAATACCTTTCTGTTGTTAAGGATTGTCCCTGCAACAGAAAGGTATTCTTATCTTCATATAATCATTGTATTTTGTTGTTTTATCTTTTGATACTTAATGTATCCATATATATCAATATCTATATATAATTATCACAATACTGATATATTAACCCGCATATATTATGCTCTATCCATAGCCTGTTCAAAATCTCTAGTTCCTGCAAAGATTTCGTTCTTGTATGGATTCTTCTTCTGTTCAATAGCTCTCTTAATGATAACTGAGATACAGATTACGTTAGCTACTACTGCAAGAATAGCCATTACACCCTGAGCAACTGGATATGCACCTGCGGCATTCATCTGCTCTAATGTATAATGTGTAAGTTCCATTCCTGACTTAGCTCCTGTGTACTTGTAAAGGACTGGAAGTGTAGCAAATATTCCGTCAACCTGGAATAATGGAACTACCTGTGCGAACATACACCATATTGCAAGTGTATTAGCACGGTTCTGAATCCAGCCACCCTTGTTCCATAACGCATTAGCAAATGTAGGAGCAAGAAGTAATGCAACACCACAATACCAAGTATGTGTTGGAAGGTTGTTATATGTATATGTGAAGTTCCATATATCATATGCAACAATGAACCATATTGTCATATCTGGCCATAACATATCATCCTGCTTCTTTGATGAGTAAATCCCCCACCAGCCTGTCATACAGAAGATATTGATTATACCAGCAATACCATTAAGCCAGTTCCACCAGCCACCGTAAAGCCATACGCCCTCGTTAGAGAACCACCAGCCGCCATTAATTCCACCTTTGATTGCTGATTCAAAATCACTACAAACAGCGATAAGAATATTAATGGCAACGATTAAGAATGGGAATACTTTAAACCATTCTGTCTTACCTATGCTCCACTTATACTTAAGCATCATAAATCCGATACAGCCTGCTGTAGCGGCATAAAGCTTAGCATAATGGAACCATCCATTCATATATCTATATGTAGTATTATTAAGTGCCCATGAAGCACCCTGTGCAGCTCCTATCTGGATAGCCACAAAATAGATTGTAAGTGCGATTGGAATTATAATAAAGAATAACAATCCACCAAATTTAGAACGTCTTGCAAGTTCGTTACAGATAACGAGTCCTGCAAAGACAAGAACACAGCCTAATAACTGGTAAATGGCACCTTCGCCATAAATCTGAAACAACATATTACACGCCTCCGATCAAATAATTGATTATATGTTATCAATATTTTACAACATTTTAATATTTTTTTCAACAATTTAATCGTTTTTTCGTATAATTTTCGATAAATTTATAACAATCATTTTGTACATCCAAATACTTTTATTCTTCTATTTCCATTTTCTCTGATGTAATTCTAATATTGCCAACAGCTTCTTTAACCTGCTTTGCATACTCAAGGTTCTGTTCACTCATATTATGTACCTGCTCGGCATTGACTGTTACTTCCTGCGTAACTGCTGATAACTGTGAAATATTCTCTACAATCTTATTATTAGAGTCTGAAAGACCTGCTATTTCTTTATTAACAACATCAATATGCTCTATAAGTGTTTCTATATTCTTGTTAAGCTGTTCAAATGTATGTGCCGCTTCAATTATTCTCTCGCCCTGCTCTTTAGTTGCCTCAACGGAAGAATTAACAACAACTTCATCTGCATTATCATTAAGTTCATTAGTTATCTTAGTAATATCTTCTGTAAAATTCTTTGTCTGTTCTGCTAACTGTCTTATCTGCTCAGCAACAACCGCAAAGCCTCTTCCTGCTTCACCAGCTCTTGCACTTTCAATTGAAGCATTAAGTGCTAAAAGGTTAGTCTGGCTTGATATATTAAGTATCATTCCAGCAATATTTTCCACGTTCTTAGTCTTTTCCTGTAATCTCTGCATAGACTCAGTAACAGACTTATTAGTATCTGTTATCTGCTCAGACTGCTTTCTTAATTCGTCCATAACAACAATATTCTTCTGTATACTGTCGTTAGAATTAACAGCCAGCTCAACCATCTGATCAGAAGCCTTTCCTGTATGTTCAATAGCCTCCTGTATAGTTGTTGTCATACTGCTCTGCTCTTCTATGCTTGTCGCTGTCATATTAGTTGCCGCAGATATCTCTTTCATACTGTTAGTTACTGTATTAGTTGTATCAACGAGTTCATTGATAAGCTTATCACTCTTCTTAGTTTCATTGCTGACAACACCTGATACCATAATTATATTATCTAAAATCTCTTTTATTCTGCTATGTTCATCTTTAGCCGAATTAACAGCATCATCATTAAACAGAATTGTTAATTTACCAACTTCCAATATAACAACACCTATAAGCACTATCATAAATATTGAACATACTGCATTAACGTCCTGTCCATATATTCCCTTTGAAGCCTGCACAGCAGTTACAATTATGTATAAAATCAACATTCCTGCCGCAGTTCTTTTCAACGACTTCTTCTCATAATAAGGAATCTGAAGTATAAATATTCCAAGAATAGCATAACTGATAAAGCTTGCATCTGTCTGCACACCAATTAACAGATATTCTATTCCAATCTCAATAGTTGACATAACCTTTAAATATCTTGTCGCTGTATTCTTTCTGTAAACTATGACATTAACAGCTGCAAATACAGCAATAAGTGCTGTGTTACAATACACAACTACTGATGGAATATTGTGATTAAACTGCTTCATCCACAGATAAAAAAGAAACATCAAACCAAGTAGAGAAGTCGCCACTATATAGAACCTATTCATTCTTCTGTTTCTTTCACTCACATCTGTGTATTTATATTTATCCTGCATTAAAAAAATACCTCCTCCGTATGTTACTATCTTTAATAGTACCACAAAAGGAGATATTTTTCTATAGTTTTATAATTATTGCAATTATTTCTCACTTTTATATCAGCTTTGTAAGCTTCTTATACATATCCTCAACAATCATTCTTATATCACGGCCCTCCTGAACAATTGTTATATCTGCATATTTCTCATAGAGCCTTTTTCTGTCCTCAAAGATTTCTTCTACTGTAGACTTGCCGTTGGATACAACACCTCTTTCTTTAAGGCTCCCTAATCTGCTCTCAAGCTCTTTTTCTGAAACTTTTAAATATATAACTGTTCCTATCTGCTTAAAATGCTCCATAGCCTCATCTCCATATACAGCACTTCCACCTGTTGCTATAATTGTATGCTCTGGAGATATTAAACAATTCACATCATTCTCAATCTTAATAAAGCCAGTATCGCCATTTTCTTCTATAAGCTGCTCAAGCGTCTTTTTATATGTATCCTGAATCACAATATCAGAGTCTATAAATGAATATCCTATCTTCTTGGCAAGTACAACTCCAAGTGTGCTTTTACCGCTTCCCGGCATACCTATAAGTATAATATTGTTCTTTGACATTTTACTCCTCGTTCCTTCCTGCAACTTAACTCAGCGTTACAGTACTATTCTCTATTCGTCTTTACTGTCTATTATCATCTGCAAAATGCTGACTTCTTTCATTACATCATCTAAAAGATTATTAATATTCCTGCTTCCATTAATAGTCTTATTACTGAGTTCCTGTGTATTCTCTGTGTTGGCAAGAAGCTCTTCACTGAATGCACTAAGGCTTTCTATCTGCTGTGTAATCTCATTGTTGCTTGTTGTGATATTATCCATATAATTGTATTCTTCGTCTATCTTTACCTGAATATCCCTTATGTCATCTCTTATCGCATCAAATGATTTCTTTGACTGGTTCACTAATTCCATCTGGTTCTCATTGGCCGAAAGAAGATTATTAACACTAAACCCAGCTTTCTCAGCCTGCTCTGCCAGTGCTACGATAATATTCTCTATCTCCTCTGTTGACTTTTGTGTCTCCTCTGCAAGCTGCTTAATCTGCTGTGCAACTACTGCAAAACCTGCTCCTGCCTCACCTGCTCTCGCAGCTTCTATGCTTGCATTAAGTGCAAGGAGTGCTGTCTGTCTTGTAATTCCGTTAATCATTCCAAGAATCACTTTAGCTTCTTCTGTCTTAGCTGTAAGCTCATTCATAGCACCACTTACATCACTGCCAATATCACTGCTGTTCTTTGATACATTTTCAAGCTGTTCCATATTGATATTGCCTGTCTTAGTAATATCTGTTGTTGTATCGAACTGCTTCTTGATATCCTCAATAATCGTTCTTGCATTCTCTGTAAGCTCCCCAATACTCTCTGTCATCTCAAGCTGGTTCTGCACTGTTCCTGCAAGCTCATTAGCACCTGATACCATCTGTGATACTGCAAGCTGGCTTCCTTCCGCCTGTTCCTGCATATTCTTTGACTCATCATTGATATTGTCAATCTCTTTGCAGAGGTTATCATTAGCTTTGATTATCTTATCAAGCATATCATCAGTCTTAGCCTTCTCTGCTTCAATTGTCTCAAGCTTATAAGCTGATATATGTCCAAGTACATCTGTTGTAATATAAGAAAATGCTACAACAAGTGTCATAAATGCAATCTGTATTTCATAATCAACCATATCACTGCTTGTTATTCCAACATTAACATATTGGATAATAATATATACAATATTAATAAGTGCACTTGCAATACCAACCTTTAAGGTATACTTTTTATCTGCAAACATAGATATTGCAATTATCATAGGAATTGCATAAGTAAATGAAAGAATACTTACTGATGTCCATAATACAAAGGCATATAATATTCCATAGCCTATTGCCGTAATTGACCTGACTATTTTACTCTCAGCATTTTTCTTATATGCGAATGCTGCCATAATAACCGGCACAATAAGAATAATCGAAAATACAAACACATATCCTGCCGTTCTATTTCCCTTAACAAGTTCCATTATATATGCCGCCAAAAGTACCATTGATATAATCAAGTAGCACTGCAGCAACTTTTTATTAACATAGCTTTTTTCGTTTAAATTGTTACCATCCTTAGTGTCTTTAGCCATGAGAAAATCCTCCATATTAATTGGCGTGAAGTTAAAAGTTACCAGTTAAGTTTATCTGTCTGCAGGAATTATAAATATCCATATAAGCGAGCTTATAAGAAGCATCATCGGATAGAAAAGAACCGGAAGTATCTGAAATGCTGACATCTCATAACCAAGCTCATTAACCGCTGATATAGCAACAAGCATCTGTGCTCCATAAGGAATAATCCCCTGAAATACACACGAAAATGTATCAAGAAGCGAAGCTGCTTTTCTATTGGATATTCCATAATCTGCTGCCATCTCCTTAGCGATTGGATTAGCCATAACTATCGCTACTGTATTATTCGCTGTTGCAATATCCATAGCCCCGACCAGAAGCCCCATACCAAGCTGTCCGCCTTTCTTTCCTTTAAAGGTTCTTTTAACCCAGCCTAGAAGTGCCGTAAATCCGCCATATTCCCTTATTAAGGCACACATAGCAGACACAAGAATGGCAACCATACAGGTTTCAAACATTCCAGATACGCCCGAACCCATACTTGTTATTAATTCAAATACACCAATATGACCTGTCACAAGCATAATAAATGTTCCTGTTACAATTCCTATCAGCAGCACAACGAATACATTTATTCCTGCTATTCCACCAATAAGCACGAATACATATGGTATTACCTGAACAAGATTATACTCGTGTGTTACTCTTCCTGAAATATCTGTTCCAAATGAAAGTATAAGTATAATTACAAGTGTGACAACCGCTGCCGGAAATGCAATCCAGAAGTTCTCCCTGAACTTGTCTCTCATAGCACAATCCTGTCCATTGCACGCCGCAATTGTTGTATCTGATATAAATGATAGGTTATCACCAAACATCGCACCGCCCATAACAGATGCAACACATAGTGCCATATTAAATCCAGAAGCCTCTGATACCGCAGCCGCAATCGGTGTTATAAGCGTTATCGTCCCAACTGATGTACCCATCGCTGTTGACACAAAACATGCAACAATAAAAAGCACTGCAACTGCAAACTTAGCTGGTATAAGATTAAGCATAAAATATGCCACACTTTCTGCACTGCTTCTTCCAACAACACCTACAAACACACCTGCTGTCAGGAATATAAGAAGCATAGTTATAATATTCTTATCAGCCCGCCTGCCATAATCTGTAACTTTTCATCAAAAGATACATCTCTGTTCTGTATACACGCTACAAGTATTGCCGCAAGAAATGCTACAATAATAGGTATGTTATAAAATCCCATTGGTATCTTACATATATATTCAAATATAATGCCAAGTCCAAGGTATAGCACCAGAAATACTAAAACCGGCAATAATGCTGTTGCATTAGACTTTTTCAAAATAAAAATCCTCCAAACATAATATATAGTTAAATTATCTTAATCTAAACTATTATATTACATTTGGAAGATTAAGTATAGTGTGAAGCTGCTATATATTAAATTTATATATTAGAATTTCTTAAATACCTGGACATAACCCTGAAGCTTCTGTCCTATAATAATATTATTCTCTGCCTCTTTTTCTATATCATCTATAGAATTGACAATTCCGCTCACACCATCAGCCGCTTCATTAATACCCTTAGTACTTTCATCTATTGTAGTTGAAATATCACTAATTCCTGAATTCATCTCTGCCATTGTGTTCTTTAAAGTTCTGGCATTTTCTGCAAAATTCTTTAATATATCATTAACTCTTGAAGCATCATTTCTATAATCATTGGTAATGCCGCTAAATTTTTCATAATCTGCAAGTATGCTTTCATCAACATAATCTATAAGTCGCTGTGAATCGCCTGTAAGTGCTGATACGCTTTCTGTGACAATAAGACTTATCTCCTGAATATTATTAGCTATATTTCTGCTCTCATCAGCAAGATTTCTTATCTGCTCTGCAACAACCGCAAATCCCCTTCCTGCTTCTCCGGCTCTTGCCGCCTCTATGCTTGCATTAAGTGCAAGCATATTAGTCTGTGATGATATATTTAAAATATCATCAGTAAGCTGCTGTATTCTTTCAACCTGACGGCTGTTCTCAATAGAACCTGTAAGTCCTTCTCTTATATTCTGTACCATAGCATTAGCTGCTTCCCTGCCACGATTAGTATCCTGCATATATTTAACGGATTTGTTCTGTATATCACCAGTTATCTTATTGCCCTGTTCTATCTGCTCATTGACATTGACAATTGCCTCAAATATATTATCTGCACCTGCATTAATCTGTTCTACTGTTGCAGACACTTCCTGCATAGAATCCGCCATCTGCTGCATTGCCGCTGATACCTCATTAGCATTGTTATTAACATCTGCCACCTGTAAGTTCATATTATCTGATGATGTCCTAAGCACCTCAGACTGTACATTAATATCCTTCATTATGAGCTGTAACTTCTCAATAAATATATTAATTCCGTCTACCAATATGCCAATTTCATCATCCGACATAACATTAATTCTTGCTGTAAGGTTGCCATTATTATCCTCAATATCTTCTATCATATTATTAAGCTGGCTGCTTGCTGACTTTAGAGGTCTTATAATTGCAAATATCATTAAAGTAATTGCCACACCCATAATAATCATAACTACAAGTATTGCAGAAAATGCTTTTACTGATAAAGAATACTGGCTGTTAAGTTCATCTGAGGCACTGCTTACCTGTGCACTTATTAAAGCGTTAAGGTTATCTGCCGCATTTTCAAGCTTAGTTGTTATGCCATCATTACCTTCAGCTGTAAGCTCAAAGAAATCATCCATACTTGAACTGTCACCACTTAAGATTGACTGGATTTTACTGCTGTATTCATCATATACTTCTTTATATTCACTAAGTCCTTCAAGAACCTCTGCATTGCCGAACTTATTAATTACAGCTTCAAGCTCATCAAATGTATCTGTCAATGTCTGAATTACATTCTCCATATTTTCCTGCATATCTGTAGCATTATCCTTAGTATCACCTGACTGTTGTGCCATAACCTGCTTTGCTGTATCTGTTCCCGACTGTCCTGCACTGTTATCAGCAGCTCCTGCTGGCTGTGTGTTGCCACCAGCATTATTACTGTTGTTATCAGTTATATTATTTCCACTATTATCACTGTTACTGCCTGCTGTATTGTTATTACTGCCGCCATTAACACGGCTCTGCATTCTGAATGCTGCCGAGCTGTTGGCATATTTCTGCACCTTTTCAATTGATGTCTGTGTATCTGCCATCAATGTTACTGCCTGCATACACTCATTGGATATATTCTGGCTCTTATCATTCATACTGTTAATAAGTATCATTCCCATTATTATTCCTGCCGCACCTGCCGCGAACAATACGCCAACAAGCACAAGTATTTTTGCACTAATCTTTTTTCTCATTGTAATCCTCTGTTTCTATGTAAAAATTGTTTGTTTTTACTTAGATATTTTTGTTTGAACATATGTTAACTAAAATTTGTGATTGAATAATGGAAAATTTGTGGAAATTTAATGAACTGCTTCTATAGAAAAAGCAGGTATTCTATAGTATAATAAACTCATATTAAGCTAAGATTTGACATTTAATTAAGTATTTATATTAGGAATTGGGGAGTAATATGATTACTAGACATTTTATGAGAACCAGGCAGCCAGGAATGAAGCTTGACCAGACAATTCTGGACCGTACAGGACGAAATCTCGTTATGAGAGGTTCTATTCTTGACGATTATGTAATTGACTCTCTTTTACGAATGGGCATTATGAACGTATACATACAGGAGGGTGAACCTGAACCTGATAATATCGAGCAGATGATAACTCCTGAGGCTAAGAAACATATTGAACGACTCCACAAAGATGACCCTGCCAAGGTAAAGCTTTCTGACAGTGTCAAGAACCGTGTCGCTGAAGGAATTCAATACATATATGCTAACACAGAATCTGAAAAACTCTCAGACACTGCTGACAGCATCGCTTCTAACCTGATGGACGCTATTAATGCCAACAATGCAATAGCAATTGATATAAGCACACTCAAGACAAGTGATGAATACACTTTCAAGCACAGTGTTGACGTGGCAACTATGGCTATGATTATCGGCAAACAACAGTGTCTGCCTGATAAGCAGATATATGAGCTTGGTGTATCCGGACTTCTACACGATATCGGAAAGACTAAAGTACCAGCTTCAATACTTAACAAACCTGCCAGACTTACAGATGAAGAATTCGCTGTTATGAAACAGCACTCTGTATTTGGATACCATATGTTACAGGAACGTAATGAATTTAATAACGATATATGTATGGCTGTCCTACAGCACCATGAAAAGATTAACGGCAATGGATACCCTCTTGGATTTGACGCTCCAAGAATAACTCCTTATGCAAGAATACTTGCAGTTGCCGATATATATGATGCACTTGTCACAGAACGTCCTTACAAGAAAGCATTTTCCCAGAAAGATGCAATCGAGCTTATTATGTCTATGACAGAGGAGCTTGACATCAAGGCTATGAAAAGCTTTCTTGAGAGTATTATTCTGTACCCTGTTGACTCAATCGTGGAATTAAGCAATGGCGAGAAAGCCAAGGTTGTAAGCAACAACAACAGCTATATACTGCGCCCTACTGTAGTCGGCATAACAAGCGGTCGTGTATACAATCTTGGCGAAGATATGGATTGTGCTAATATTGTAATTATTTAATATAGCCACTTTGTACGATAAGTCTCATTTAATATACAATAATTAATATATAATAATGCAAAAAGGTCTGACATTATGCTATGTATTCTTTCCACTAGCTACAATAGAGTCTGCCTTTTAAAATGATTACTTTTTATTAAATATAAAAAAGACCAGTAAACTACTAAGAATTTACTGGTCTGATATACATTTATAAATATATATTCATATATATGTGAATAGATGTGTTTCAATTAAGCTGTCTTACGCCTTTTTACAAACACGATTACACCCATAGACACAACTGCAATTACTGCATATATTACAACTTGTTATTATATATTTTATTCCTCACCCATCTTAGCAAGCTTAGCCGCCTGGTCGGCTGCTATGCAGGCATCGATAATTTCCTGAATATCACCATTCATAATCTTATCAAGCTTATAAAGTGTAAGACCTATTCTATGGTCTGTTACACGTCCCTGTGGGAAGTTGTAAGTTCTTATCTTCTCAGCTCTGTCTCCAGTACCTATCTGGCTTCTTCTTGCATCTGCTTCTGCATCGTGTGCTTTCTGTGTTTCAAGGTCATATAACTTAGCCCTTAAGAGTGCGAAAGCCTTTTCTTTGTTCTGTATCTGTGACTTTTCTGTCTGTGAGTAGATAACTATACCTGTAGGATAATGAGTAAGACGGACTGCTGAGTCAGTTGTGTTGACACACTGTCCACCATTACCTGAGGCACGCATAACATCAATACGGATATCCTTATCATCTATCTGGATATCAACTTCCTCTGCCTCTGGCATAACTGCTACAGAAGCTGTCGAAGTCTGAATTCTTCCGTTAGATTCTGTTACAGGAACTCTCTGTACTCTGTGTACACCACTTTCGTACTTCATAACAGAGTATGCACCCTGTCCCTTAACCATAAATTCTACTTCCTTCATACCGCCGATACCAGTTTCATCAGCATTAACCACTTCTATCTTCCAGCCCTTAGTATCTGCATAGTGTGAGTACATACGGAAAAGTTCTGCGGCAAAAAGTGCTGCTTCTTCTCCACCTGCACCAGCTCTGATTTCAACCACGATATCTTTATCATCATTAGGATCTTTAGGAAGAAGTAATATTTTAAGCTTCTTCTCTAATTCTTCAACCTTCTTCTTAGAGTCAGCAAGCTCTTCTCTTGCCATCTCTAAAAGTTCCTCATCACTTTCTTCACTTATCATCTGAAGACTGTCCTCTATATTCTGCTTGCTTGCCTTATATTCTGTGTAAGCTTCAACGATAGGTGCAAGATTGCTCTGTTCTTTCATATATTTTCTGAACTTGTCCTGATCAGTTACAATATCCGGATTGCCAAGTTCCGCTGTTACATCTTCATAACGGCGTAATGTATCTTCTAATCTGTCAAACATACTCATTGCTGTATTTCTCCATTTCTCCGTTTAACGGTATTAATTAATATTATTAAGCCTGCCAATTACAACTCTGTCAAGTCCTGCAAGATCTTTTATAACCTTAATGCCAGAATAGCCGCACTGTTCCATTATATTACGGACATCTTCTGCCTGATTATAACCTATTTCATAACATAAATATCCATTTTCTTTTAAATAATTTACAGACTGTTTAGTTATCGCCTTGTAGAATTTAAGACCGTCCGTATCACCATCTAGTGCAAGAACAGGGTCGTGCAGCCTTACTTCCTCTGATAATTCATCTATATCTTTAGTAGGTATATATGGTGGATTAGATACTATAACATCAAATCTGTTATCCTCATTTTTATATTGCTCACATTCCGAAGAACTAAACATATCACTCTTTATAAGCTTAATATAATCTGCATTATTATACTTTTTATTATAGTCAGCTACTTTTAGTGCATCATCTGATATATCTATGGCAACAGCTCCATTTTCAGAAGTATGCCCTGATGCAGCAAGTGATATAATTATACAGCCTGAACCTGTACACATATCAAGCACACGGCTTTCAGAGTTAGTCAGCTTCATAACTTCTTCTACAAGAATTTCTGTATCCTGCCTTGGAATAAGCACATTGGCATTAACCTTATATTCCCTGCCATAGAAATTCACAATTCCGGTAATGTGCTGTAAAGGAATATGCTCTGCCCTTTTATTAATAAGTTCTGCGTATTCTGCAAGCTTTCCACTATCTATCTTATCCATTGAATTAATAAGATATTGTGTTCTACTAATGCCCATCACAAGCAATAGCAGCTCGGTTGCATCATACTGGGCATTTTCTATACCGAAATCCTCAAGAAACTGTTTTCCATAATTAACAGCATCCCTTAAAGTCTTAACATTATCTAACTGCATATATCTACCTTATTCTCTATCTCTCTGCTTAAATAATGGCACTTCGTCAGCACTGATATTTTCTTCTTCCTGTTCTGTCTCTTCTATCTCGAAAGCTGCTTCTACTTCTTCAACAGACATATTCTCAGACTCGTCAATATCTTCCTGAACGTTTTCTGTTGTAAAAGCATATTTGCTTCCAGTTTCTGTCTTGATTTTTTCAACAGTTTCGTAGTGGTCTTCTATCTCAAAGCCCTCAGGTAAATCATCATCGGCATTTTCCTGTGACGTTTCATTATCAGCTTCTGTGCTTTCTTGTGCTTTATCATCTGACTCTGCATTTTCCTGTAATGCCTCACCGTCTGACTTAGCATTATCCTCATCTGAATTGCCATTGTCTGTGTCATCAACAGCATTTACTGTGTCTGGCTCAGCTTCAACATTGCCTGTATCAGTTGTATCAGTCTTCACAACATCTGTATCTGAATTTAATGTGTCAGAATTACCATTTTCTGTATCTGACTTAGAACTATCTTTATCCGAACCTGCAAGTGACTTACTTTCAACAGATTTCAAAGTTTCTGCCATAGCAACTTCCTTGGCATCAATCTTTCTTGTCTTCTTAGGCTTATGTATTAATTCACCTGTCAGGGCAAGCTTGGCTTCTGCCGCCTTAATATCAGCTTCCATATCAAGTGAAGTCTGATAATATTCCTTCAAAAATGCTTCCCAGTCAAATACTTCCTCAACTGCCTTTATGGCAACTTCTACCATATCCTCATCAGGTTCTCTTGTTGTGAGCTTCTGAAGCCACATTCCCGGTCTGCTTAAAGCAACTGTAAACCCATTATCATTACGTCCTGCCCATCTTATAAATTCATAAGATACGCCTGCAATTACAGGAACTAAAAGCAGTCTTATAACAATCTGTAGTGCTGTATTGTCAACTCTTATGAAAATGAAGAATACAACACTTATAAACATTACTATAAATAAAAAGCTTGTTCCACATCTTTTATGGTATCTTGAACTGTTCATAACATTTTCTACTGTAAGCCTTGCACCATTCTCAATGCAGTTGATACATTTGTGTTCAGCACCATGATACATAAATGTCCTTTTAATATCTTTCATCAATGATATAAGAACAAGATATAGTATGAATATTGCAACTCTGACTAGGCCTTCTATAAGATTAAGAAGTGTCTTTGAAGCAACGTATCCTTTAACAAGTCTTGATACATAGTATGGCAGAAGCATAAATAAACCAACTGCAAGAAATACTGACACTATAACTGTAAGTGCCATAAGTACTGATTCAAACTTGTCTTTGAATATTGATTTGCCGATTTCATCAGCCTTGGTCTTCTTCTGCTCATCTGGATCATCATAAAATGATGCTGAGTAGTTGATTGTTGATATTCCTGTTATGAGTGAGTCTATGAAACTTACTACACCTCTTATTACAGGGTAACTCATCCATTTATGTTTTTCAGTAAGAACCTTACTTTCTCTAACGGTAACTTCGATTTCATTGTCAGGCTTTCTTACGGCAATAGAGTATTTGTCTTTATTGCGCATCATAATCCCCTCGATGACTGCCTGACCACCTATACCTGATGGTTTCATAGTTTGGACCTCCAATTTGTTTGATGGAATATTGGTGAGGTTAGCGGACAATGTGTGTAAACCGGACGGGCTTAGATATACGGACGGGCTCTAGGCGCTTCGCTGTAGAGCACCTGTTCATTGACCTGTCGGACAAGCTCTAGGCGCTTCGCTGTAGAGTGCCTGTTCATTGACCTGTCGGACGACAAGCTCTAGGCGCTTCGCTATAGAGCTTTGGGGCTGTTATAGCGGTGGGTGAGCGGTTTACGTTGTGGCTAACTCGTAACGATGCCGTTCCAGAAGCAAAAGCTTCTGTCACTGTCGCGGTGCTCCTCGAATAGAAATATATAATACCGTGAATTCCTGCAAGCAGGATTCACAGCATTATATATTCCTATTCTCATCGTTACTCGCGCAAAAAAAAGTTGAGGTCTTGACAACCTCAACTTTATGTTCATAACTAGTTATTAACACCATACTTTCTGTTGAACTTATCAATACGTCCACGAGCTGATGTAGCCTTCTGCTGTCCTGTATAGAATGGATGGCACTTTGAGCAAATTTCTACGTGAATTTCTTCCTTTGTAGAACCTGTTACGAATTCGTTACCACAGTTACAAACAACCTTTGCCTGATAGTATGCTGGATGTATTCCTTCTCTCATTACTTTCACCTCTTTACAATATCTTTATATGATTTATCCTTATTTCTTTTTATCATTTTGATAAACAGCTTTGTTATTGTATCATACACATATATGTAATGCAAGTACTAATTTTAAAAACTTACAAAAAACTTACCAATTTTTTAACTTCCATATATTCCATATATTAATACGAATTAACAAACGCAGCTTTTATATTTTATATATAATATTTTTATACATAACGGTTCTTGATGATTGTCTTTACGAATTCATCATTATTTCTTGTCTTGGTGAACAGGTCAAGTATTCTTTCTGCAGCTTCATCTGTCTTAAGGCTGTTAAGGGCTTTCCTCATTATGTCTACTGCCTCAAGTTCTTCCTTATCAAGAAGAAGGTCTTCTCTTCTTGTACCCGACTTGGCTATGTCTATTGCCGGGAATACTCTCTTCTCGGATAACTTTCTGTCAAGTACAAGTTCCATATTACCTGTTCCCTTGAATTCCTCAAATACTACGTCATCCATTTTACTTCCTGTTTCAACAAGTGCTGTTGCAAGTATTGTAAGACTTCCGCCTTCTCTCATATTACGTGCTGCACCAAAAAATCTCTTAGGCATATGGAGTGCCGCCGGGTCAAGACCACCTGATAATGTACGTCCACTTGCCTGAACTGTCATATTATAGGCTCTTGCAAGTCTTGTAATACTATCCAGAAGAATAATTACGTCCTGCTTCTGTTCTACAAGTCTTTTAGCTCTTTCTATAACCATCTCAGATACTCTCTTGTGTCTTTCCGGAAGTTCATCAAATGTTGAATATATTACCTCTACGTTATCACCTGTTATTGACTCTTTAATATCTGTAACTTCCTCTGGTCTTTCATCAATAAGGAGAATCATAAGGTGCATTTCCGGGTTGTTCTTAGTAACCGCATTGGCAATCTGCTTAAGAAGTGTTGTCTTACCTGACTTAGGCTGTGATACTATCATACCACGCTGCCCCTTGCCTATAGGTGATATAAGATCAACCATTCTCATCGCTATTGTATTGGAATTCCTCTCAAGATGAATTCTTTCATTAGGAAAGATTGGTGTGAGCGTTTCAAACGCCTTTCTTCTCTGTGCAACAACCGGATTAAGTCCATTTACAGACTCAACATACATTATTGCGGAGAACTTCTCAGCCTGTGTCTTGGCTTTCTTAGGTCCTCTTATTATATCACCTGTCTTTAAGTTAAATCTTCTTATCTGTGATGGTGCTACATACACATCATTCTCGCCAGGAAGAAAATTCTCACATCTTATAAATCCGTAGCCTTCCTGTAATACTTCAAGTATTCCATCCGCCATCTCTGGCTCTTTTGCTTCATCATAAGAAGCCTTACCTTCATTAACTGTATGCTCCTGATATGTACGTTCCTGATATTGACGCTCCTGATATGGGCGTTTCTCATATCTTTCGTTCTGGTGCTGTCTGTGATTATTATTCACCGATTCATTATTATTGGTATTATTTATTACTTCATTATTAGTATTAGCTGTTTCAGAATTATTAACTGTCCGTTCAGTAACAGTATTAACAGTTGCCTCATTATCAGTATATCCCACAGTACTCTCATTTTCCTCTGCTGCAATAATAGCATCAATAAGCTCACTCTTTCTCATAGCAGATATGTTCTTTATCTTCTTATCTTTTGCAAAATCTCTTAATACGCTTACTGAAAGTGTTTCTAATTTCTCACGCATCTAAACCTCCTTACTTATTCCAGTATTTATTGATTATAAAAATGCTATTACCCATAAATACCGGATATACACTATGATTAAATCTAATATCAATTGTAAAATAACTATATATAACAAATTAATCTGGGAAACGATACGAATATGTATCTTAGATTTCGTAATTTATTATACATTATTTTTCCCAAAAATAAAAGACTTATATTGATGATAATTTCAGCTTGTGTTATTATATAGTCTATATGATTATTCTATAATATTATTCATGAAAGGAACATATATCTTATGACTAATGCAGAAAAAGCTTTACAGCTTCATAAAGAATGGAATGGTAAATTTGAAACAACTCCTAAGATGAGTATTACAACAAGGGAAGACCTTGCTTTAGCATATACTCCTGGTGTAGCAGAACCTTGTAAGGTTATTGCCAAAGATAAAGAAGCCGCTTATACATATACAATAAAGTCTAACACTATTGCTGTTGTATCTGACGGAAGTGCCGTTCTTGGTCTTGGAAATATCGGTGCACACGCCGCTATGCCTGTTATGGAGGGTAAAGCTGTGTTATTCAAATCATTTGGTGGTGTTAATGCAGTTCCTATCTGTCTTGATACTCAGGATACAGAGGAGATTATTAAGACTGTTGTTAATATTGCACCTGCATTTGGCGGCATTAATCTTGAAGATATATCGGCTCCAAGATGCTTTGAAATAGAAAGCCGATTAAAAGAGCTTCTTGATATTCCTGTATTCCACGATGACCAGCACGGAACAGCTATCGTTGTATTAGCTGGTATCATCAATGGTTTAAAGGTTACAGGAAAGACCAAGGAAGAATGTAAGGTTGTAATAAATGGTGCTGGTTCTGCCGGTGTTGCTATTACTAAGCTTCTTCTTACCTACGGCTTTAAAAATGTTACTATGTGCGACAAATCTGGTATTCTTTCTAAGAATAGTGAAGGTCTTAACTGGATGCAGAAATCTATGATGGACGTTACTAACCTTGAAGGTAAGACTGGTTCACTTGCTGATGCTTTAGTCGGTGCTGATGTATTCGTAGGTGTATCTGCTCCTAATATCGTTACTGCTGATATGGTTAAGACTATGAATAAGGATGCTATTATATTTGCTATGGCTAACCCTGTTCCAGAGATTATGCCAGATGTTGCGAAAGCCGCTGGTGCAA
>OGNH01000278.1_pt1 | contig 22240 bp, 20 predicted proteins | sample 1573451 | NCBI WGS metagenome assembly OGNH01 (sample SAMEA2581986, study PRJEB24529) | metagenome | biome: Human gut stool | place: China | collected 2011 | reverse complement strand
TTGCCTATAGCAAGATCGATATTGGCAAATGCAGCAAAGTTTTGCTCTTCTATCCTACTGTCAGAAGTGGCGATATACTCCTGTTCGTTCAGATAGAAATTATGAACATGACTATTGGTATATTCTGTTCCAACATTGAGATTTACTTTTTCAAAAAGAGGATAACCCAATTCCAACTTACCAGCCAACATGCGGCGTTTGTTTCTTGTTATACTGTTCACATCACGTGAGCCAAGTTCCTCACTCATTTCTACGGCATCTTGAAAAGTCTTATCAGAAGACCAAAGAGCGGTAGCGTTCAGATTCACACTCATCTTGCCCAGTTTTCCCTCATAGTAGGCATCCGCCTCATGAACAGGACCTTGAATCGTACTACTTTCATCGTCATCATACTTCACTTTGCCTGCATGCTTCCCATCTTCCTTCACCTCATAGTCTGACTGCAGATTGAAATATTCATAGGTATTATTATAGACACTATAGAAGACACCAAATGAATTGTTATCATCTATCTGGTAGTTCATTCCCCATTTTCCGTATGGATTATGGGAACGCAACGTTCCTGAATAGGGCATCGCCAAGTTTACCTGATGCTGATTACCCATAATCGTGGTCTCCGTAGTTTGAGAAAGATGACGATAGGTATCATTCCATGCCAAGAGCGAGAAGATATCCAAGCCACCCAAGCGATAATTGAGATTTAAATTCTCTATCCAATTATTCTTTTCGACAAAGGAATACTTGGAATAGAGACTGCCACTCAAACCCGTTCCCTGTTTTTTGATGGTATGTATGCGAATAACAGCCCCCACCTCGGCACTATATTGTGCACCAGGATTGGTAATGACATCCACACTTTTCACCTCCTTAGAAGAGAGATGCTGCAATTCCTTGGTATCGGTAACTTTTCTGCCATTGATATAAATCTCAGGAGTACCTTTTCCGAATACGCTACAACCTCCATCGGCGTTCACTCTTACACGAGGAATCTGTTTCAATAAGTCGGAAACCATACCTACATCGCTCAACAACGTACCCTGAACCTGGGTCTGGAATCCACCATGGGTCAACTTGGTACGAGGGCGAACCGCCTTTACTATCACCTTCTGCAGGTTCATTGTTGCCTCCTTCAGAGTAATTGAACCTATCTTACCTGTATTATAAGTATCAACAGCGGTATGATAGCCCACGCAACTAACTCTTACTATCGCCTTTCTGGCTCCGCAGGGAATCACGAACTGACCGTTCTCATTCGTCACGCCACCATTTATCAATGAAGAATCACTAACATTCAGCAAGGCTACATTGGCGAAATCTATAGGGCGATTCTTATTGTCGATGATACGGCCTATCATCTTGGTGGGAGTCTTCTGCGTACACTCCACCATAATATTATCCTCCACCTGCATCATCCTGATGGGATAGAATCCTATCAGCTGCATGATGGCATCGGGAACACTCTGGTTTCTGATGTTCTTGGTCACCCTGAAATCCTCCAGTTCATCATACACGAAGTTGATGGTGTACTTATGCTGGCGGGCGTTCAAATCCTTCAACGCTGCAGAGAACGACACATTCTAAATTATATTGTCGGGTGATGCGCTGGGCTAATGCGGTTTGAAAAACAGCCACACAAGCACAAATCATAATCCATTTTTTCATATACATCAGTCTTTCTTTCTTCTGTTACTTATTATCTATACAGTTGAGCCAAGCGAAAAACTAAGCAAAACATAGATTATTTTCGAAAAACCTATGCAAAGATAATAAAAAACACCATAAAACCAAGTAATTTGAACTATTATTGCAAGAAAACCCTGCAAAAACTTGGAACATAAAAAATAAAATCATATATTTGTGGCAAAAATGGAAAGATAATGAAAACGACAAACGATTATATTACCATACTTCGCAAATACCTGAGCACCAAAGCTGATGCTTATGGTATTACAAAGATTGGAATCTTTGGATCTGTGGCTAGAAACGAACAGACCGAAGACTGCGATGTTGATGTTTGTGTGGAAATGAAAAAGCCAGACTTATTTACAATGGTTCACATCAAGGAAGAACTGCAAGAGCTCTTTGGTAAGCCTGTAGATATTGTCCGACTTCGCAATAACATGAATCCGATGCTTTTGAAGCAAATTAAAAGAGATGGGATCTATGCATGACGAAGAACTAATCATCACTATTTTGACATAGATGAATCTATTGTCTTTGATGTAGTCAAAAACAAACTCCCTGGAATGTTAGAAACAATTAATAAGATGATAGAAGAATTATAAGAAACATCGGCCAAGCAAAGAGCAAACCAACATGGTTTTGCCTTCGCTTGACCGATTGTCATATATTCATTGTTTTAAGAGAGTTTCTTTCTGGAAAAAGCTACATGAAGCGATTATAATCTCATAAAGAATCCGTGTAATCTCTCCCGATGTCCTTGAAATTACATGGCGACGCAGGAATATCTGTGTCGTGATGTAGGAAAGATTACGTCGCAATGTGGTAAAGTCTACATCGGGACGTAATTTTTGGGGGTATCTATAAGGTTTCATATCAGATTTTTTTTGATTTAACATCGAGCTTATACGCACACGAAAAAGTTTTTTTCATATACATCAGTTTTTCTTTTTTCTGTTTCTAATTATCTATACAGTTGAGCCAAGCGAAAAACTAAGCAAAACATCAACTTTTTTGTTTTTTCCTTTAAATCCGAATCGAAATCACCAAGATTCTCCCCAGATTGGAATGCAAAAGTACACAATCTATCGGAGATAGAAGACAAATGGTAAGGATAAATCGATTTTCAGTTGATTTATTTGTTCATTCCAACATTTTTTAGTACTTTTGCCCACCAAATTACGAACAAGTAAATAAGATTGGTATAAAATAGGTATTACCAAGATAAAATAAAGAATAGATTAGATAAAGGAGAATAAGATTATGTCAACGATTATTTATCCATCACCGATATTCGGTCCGGTAAACTCCCGCCGTCTGGGAGTTTCACTGGGCATCAACCTCATGCCATCTGATGGCAAGGTCTGCTCATTCGACTGCGTTTATTGCGAATGCGGATTCAACGCCGACTTCCGTCCTAAGAAGAAGCGCCCTACCCGCGAGGAGGTAAGAGAAGGACTGGAGAAAGTTCTGAAAGAGCGCCACGACAACAACCAGCCTTTGGACGACATCACCTTCGCAGGAAACGGTGAACCTACGGGACACCCAGACTTCAAGGGAATCGTGGAAGATACGATGGAACTCTGCAAGAAATATTTCCCTGAAGCACAAGTATCCGTGCTCAGCAACGCCACCTATATATATAAGGAGGAAGTGAGAGAGGCGCTGATGCTCGTGGATAACAACATCCTGAAACTGGATACCGTGGATATGGATTACATCAAGAAGCTGGACCGCCCTCAGCAGCCTAACTACGATGTGAAGGATGTGATCAAATATCTGAAGATGTTCAAGGGGCACGTCATCATCCAGACCATGTTCCTGAGAGGTGACGGTTTGGACAATACCAGCGAGCATTTCGTAGCTCCTTGGCTGGAGGCAGTGAAAGACATCCAGCCTCAGCAGGTAATGGTTTATACCATCGCCCGCGAAACACCAGACAAGTTGCTGGAAAAGGCACCAAAGGAAGTTCTCGATGCCATCAAGGACCGTGTAGAGGCATTGGGTATCAAGTGTACAGCCAGCTATTAAGAGATAATCAGGATAAGAAAGAAAAGCAAGTAGAAAAAAGAAAGAATGAAAGCGAAAAGTAATATCCTCATTATCAGCGATATGTGTGGCTACGGAAAGGTATCTGCCGCAGTTCAGATGCCTATCCTCTCTTATATGGGACTCGATGTATTCAATCTGCCCACCATGCTCATCAGCAACACCTTCCCATACGGCAAGTACGCCATTCTGGAATGCACTTCGTATATCGAGGAAGCCTTGCAGAAGTGGAACGAACTGGGCATTCACTTCGATGCCATCACAACGGGTTTCATGGCTTCGGAGCGTCAGGCGAAGCTGGTGGCACGTTATTGCAGAGAACAGGCTGCGCTGGGCACCGACATCTATGTGGATCCCGTGATGGGCGATTACGGCAAGCTCTATGGTGGAGCCAGTGAGAGTACCGTGAGATGCATGAAGGAGATGCTGAGCGTATCGCATCTCTGTTTTCCCAACTATACCGAGGCTTGCCTGCTGACGGATTCGGAATACAAGGAAGAGGGAATCTCAGAAGAAGCAGCCTATGAGCTGGTAGATAAACTGAGAGCCATCGGTTCCCACTCCGTGCTCATCACCTCGTGCATCGTAGAGGGTCAGCATGCCGTGGTAGGCTTCAATCATCTTACAGAAGAGTATTTCCTCCTGCCCTACGAAGAAATCCCTGTTCAGTTCCCGGGCACCGGCGACATATTCTCCAGCATCATCGTGGGCAGACTGAAGGATGGCGATCATCTTCGCCATGCCACCCGCATCGCCATGGATACCCTGCGCAACTGGATAGACATCAACAAGGATGACAAGGACAAGAACCGCGGTATTCCGATAGAAAGACATCTTGGGGACTTGTAGATTGCCATTTAGCAAACACAGAAGCAAGGGAATACCAATTAAGTTATAATGGAAAAGAAAGAAACAAATACACTCAGTATATTTCAGCGCCCGGTATGGGTAAGCCTGTTCGCCCTTACGGCTGCTATCTCGTGGGGATGGGCTTACCCATTGATAAAAATGGGAATGGAGGAATATCAGATTACAGCAGACATGACCGGAAGCAAGATGCTTTTTGCCGGCATCCGCTTCTTCATCTCCGGCATCATCATCCTTGCCATCGCCAGAAGCTCGCATCGTAAATTCGGATTCAAGAAGAAAGCTGTTCAAGAGAATGTCTGGTTCCTTCTCCTCTATGCACTCCTCAACACCACCCTTCATTATGCCTTCTTCTATTTCGGACTCTCGCATAATGCAGGAGCACGTTCGGCGATACTCAATTCGATGAGCGTCTTCACGGTGGTTATCTTTGCCTGCATCTTCTTCAAGAGCGACAGGATGACGTGGCGAAAGGCATTGGGCTGCATCATCGGATTCCTGGGCATCCTTGCCTTGAACCTTGGCGGAAAGGAAAGCGGTAGTTTCACATTCCTGGGCGATGGTATGATTATCCTCAACGCCCTGTGTGGAGCCAGTGCTTCCCTGCTGACCCGAGGCTTGAGCAAGAGGGTGGATGTTTTCGTAGGAACCGGTTATTCGCTGAGTATCGGTGGAGCCTTGCTGGTGATTCCTGCATTGTTAATGGGTGGCTATCTGCCAGTCATCAGCCTCTGGGGCATCACCATCCTTCTGCTGCTCATTGCCATCTCAACCATCAGTTTCGCTCTCTACAATAAACTATTGAGCTGCAATCCCGTAGGAAAGGTAGCAATATACAATTCGCTCATCCCCGTAGTAGGAGCCATCACCTCCTGCCTCTGTCTTGGTGAAACCTTCTACTGGAAGTATCTGATAGCAGGCGCATTGGCTACTGCCGGAATTTATATCATCAATAAAGGGAAGAAATAAATATTTAAAAAACTAAAATGTCATACTTATTATTTGGCAGTTTTCAATCTTCTTCATACCTTTGCAGCTAAAATACAAAAGGAGCAAAGATATGAAGAAGATTTTTTTGATAGCAGTTGTCTTGCTGATGATGATAAACTTCATCATCAACTATCACCATGAGGTTACGAAAGATCAGCATACACCGATGGCGGATTTCAAGACCAAGGTAGAGATGGCACCCATGAAGGAATACAATGATCCGGACTTCGGCTACGTTGTCAAGTATCCTTGCTTCTTCCAGCAGGAGGATACTTCGGTATCGGGATACCAGGGCTATGCCCGCTTCTCATTCACCAATCATGCCAACATCATCCTAGAGAGTTACGTTACCCCCAACTATAGCAACACCCTTCAGGCTTGTGCCGATTCTCTAGCCCAGAAGCTTCATTCGGAGCGGACGATGCAGGCATCGAATAAAGCATTCATCCTCTCCGGTCCTGTCTATGAAAACGGAGTAAGAGTAGATGGCTACAGTCATTATGATAAATTCATCAAGAGTGGCAGAATACTCTTCGTCTATTCCCTCACCTATCCCGACAGTTACAAGCCAGCCATGCCCCGACTGTTCAAACTCATAGACGACTGGAAGGTTTTAGGAGCATATTAATCTGCCTTGATGATATCCTCACAAGCCTCTTGGAATTGTATAAAAACAGCTTTTAAAGAAGATAAAAGCACTTGATTATTTGCATATATCAAATAATAATTGTACATTTGCGGTGTAAATATAAACATCGAAGATTATGTCAATATTCAGTCGCTTCTTTGGAAGGAAGAACAATCTCACCGTAAGCTCTGACATCAAGAAGAAAGATGCCAGAAGCAGGAACATTGCCTTTGTGGATACCGAAGTGGGACTGAAAGACCACAAAATACACGACATCGGAGCATTGCGTTATGATGGAGCTACCTTTCACCAAGCATCACAGACGGCACTGAACAAGTTCCTGCAAGAAGGAAAGGTTGACTATATCTGCGGTCATAACCTCATTCATCACGATGCCCGCTATCTCCAACTCAACGGCATACTGATAGATACCCTCTATCTCTCCCCGCTTCTCTTCCCCAAGCGCCCTTACCATCATCTGGTAAAGGACGACAAACTGATGAGCGAGCAGATGAATAATCCAGTCAATGACTGCGAGAAAGCCAAGGAACTGTTGATGGATGAAATCGCTGCATGGAATCAATTATCAGAAAGGAAGAGGAAAATCTTCACCTTGCTGCTCCAGAATGAAGAGGAATTCAAAGGATTCCTGATGTATGTGGGAGCCATCGAAAAGGATGATGCAATCAGAGACGTTTCTGAATTCATTCTTTCTGAATACAAGAATCATATTTGCGCCCATGCCGACATTCCGGCTCTTGCAGCCCAGTCGCCTTGCGGCTTGGCATACGCCTTGGCTCTCATAGGCACAGACGATTACCAATCTGTTACCCCAGGTTGGGTACTCTTCCATTATCCCGAAGTAGAACATATCATCTATATGCTCTGCCATACCCAATGCACCGATGGCTGCGAGTATTGCAACCGCATGCTCGACATTCATCAAAACCTGAAACAACTCTTCGGCTATGATGCCTTCCGTACCTATGACGGCGAACCGCTGCAGGAACAGGCATCGCAGGCAGCAGTAGATGGCAAGTCATTATTGGCGATATTTCCTACTGGTGGCGGCAAGTCGCTCACCTTCCAGTTGCCAGCCCTGATGGATGGCAGAACCATTCATGGACTCACCGTGGTTATCTCGCCTCTGCAATCATTGATGAAAGACCAGCTAGATAATCTCGCAGACCGCGGTTTCACCGATGCCGTAACCATCAACGGTCTCCTAGACCCTATCTCCCGCTCCCTAGCCATCGAACGAGTGCAGAGCGGAGATGCCACCTTATTATATATAGCACCAGAGATGTTGCGCTCCAAAACCATCGAGCGCATCCTGATGGCACGGCATGTAGTGAGATTCGTCATTGATGAAGCTCACTGCTTCTCTGCATGGGGACAAGACTTCCGTGTGGATTACCTATACATCGGCAAGTTTATCAAGGAATATCAGGAACGTAAGTTTGGCAAAGATGCAATGGCCCGCAACCATGGTCAAACCCTGATACCCGTATCTTGCTTCACCGCCACTGCAAAACAGAAGGTGGTACAGGACATCTGCGACTATTTCAAGCATTGGCTGGGCACCGACCTCCAGCTCTTCGCCTCATCAGCCTCACGTACCAACCTGCACTATTCCGTTATCCACGTAGATAGTGACGGCAACAAATACAATCTCCTGCGCTCGCTGGTGGAACAGGCAGATTGCCCTACCATCATCTACGTATCCCGCACCAAGCGAACCCGGGAACTCGCCCAAAAGCTGACCCGTGACGGAATTTCCGCCCTGCCCTATAATGGCAAGATGGATGCCGATGAGAAGATACACAATCAGGATGCCTTCATGAACGATAAGGTTAGAATCATCGTTGCCACCTCCGCCTTCGGCATGGGAGTAGATAAGAGCGATGTTGGGCTGGTTATCCACTACGACATCTCCGACTCTCTGGAGAACTATGTACAGGAGGCAGGACGTGCAGGAAGAGACCCACACCTCAATGCCAAATGCTATGTACTCTATAGCGACGAGGACTTGGACAAGCACTTCATCCTGCTCAACCAAACCAAGCTGAGCATCAGCGAGATACAACAGGTATGGAAAGCCGTTAAGGATTTTACCAAGCAGCGTCCACATGTAAGTTGTTCGGCACTGGAGATAGCCCGCCAAGCCGGTTGGGATGACTCGGCATCCGACATAGAAACCCGTGTTCGCACCGCCCTTTCTGCTCTAGAACAGAGCGGATACATAGAGCGTGGCAACAATATTCCGCACGTCTATGCCACAGGTATCACTGTCAAGAACATGGACGAGGCAAGACTTCGCCTCACCGAATCACCTCTGTTCTCGGAAGATGAGATGAAGAATGCCATCCGCATCATCAAGTCGCTCATCACCCAGAAGCATATAGCCAAGGCACAGGATAGCGAGGCAGAATCCCGCATCGATTACCTCGCCGACATCCTAGGACTCAGCAAGCGAGACGTCATCTCCTCCGTTGACCGAATGCGACAGGAAGGCATCCTTGCCGATACCCGTGATATCTCAGCCTATCTGCAAGACATCAGCGACAAGCAACGCAAGCCTCAGCAGATGCTGGAGAACTTCGCCAAACTGGAAAGATACATCCTGGAACATATCCCGGATGAATCGCTGCATATCACATACAAACAACTCAATGACAATGCCGTACACGACGGCATCAACACTTCAACAGAAAAGAAAATCCGCACACTGCTATACTTCCTGGCAGTGAAGAGATATGCGCACAAGAAGGAAGACGGCGTCCGCAATCTCATCGTAACAAGAGACAAAGATATAGAGACCATCATCAAGCGATTCGAAAGACGAATTGAGGTTTGCCGATTCATTATCGAAAGACTATACAGCCTGGCTGAAGAAAACAGTAAAACTATAACAGAAGAGAGCTACAATAGCTCTTCTGAAGAAAAGAATCCTTCTGAAGAAAAAGGTTTAGGAAAAGCCTCAGGCGCAACAGACAATAGAAAAGATAAGCCTCTCCAATTCTCGGTAGTCGAACTTCTGAACGATCTGAAATCCAGCAACCAGTCACTCTTCTCCGACTTCTCTTCCCTGCAGTTGGAAGACGTGGAGGAAGCCTTGCTCTATCTCTCCAAGATAGGAGCCATGAAGCTGGAAGGAGGATTCCTGGTACTCTACAATGCAATGGCAATTAAACGCATCAAGGAACCTCGCCTCCACTATAAGCAGGAGGATTACCGCATGCTCAATGAATTCTACAAGCAGAAGATTCAGCAGATTCACATCGTGGGCGAATATGCAAACCTGATGGTAAGGGATTATGACGCCGCCCTGCAATATGTGCAGGATTATTTCCAGATGGACTACCAACGCTTCATCTCAAAGTACTTCAAGGGCAACCGGGAGACTGAGATAGAGCGCAACGTAACACCTTCGAAGTATAAGAAACTCTTCGGAATACTCTCCAAACGACAGAAGGAAATCATCGACGACCACGAGTCCCGCTGCATCGTAGTCGCTGCCGGACCTGGCAGCGGCAAGACACGTGTGCTCGTACATAAGCTTGCCTCTCTCCTGCTGTTGGAAGATGTAAAGCACGAGCAACTTCTGATGCTCACTTTCTCTCGTGCAGCCGCTACCGAATTCAAGCAGCGACTGATGCAACTCATCGGCAATGCCGCCCATTTCGTAGAAATCAAGACCTTCCATTCCTACTGCTTCGACCTGTTGGGCAGAGTTGGCAATCTGGATGAGGCTGGAGATGTGGTTAAGCAAGCCGCCGAAATGATCAACAATGGAGAAGTGGAGCCCAATCGCATCAGCAAGACCGTACTCGTGATCGATGAGGCGCAAGACATGAGCAAGGATGACTATGCCCTTGTCTCTGCTCTGATGAAAGCCAACGAAGAGATGAGGGTGATTGCCGTAGGAGATGATGACCAGAACATCTATGAGTTTAGAGGTTCCAACTCGCGGTATCTCTATGAACTGACCCAGACAGAGCACAGCCGTTTCATCGAGATGACCAAGAATTACCGCAGCCTTCGCCATATCGTGGATGCAGCCAACGACTTTGCCCGCAACATCCGCCAACGAATCAAATCTACCCCTATCATCTCCATGAGTCAAGAAGATGGAGAGGTAAGAATCGTGAAGCATCCATACGAGATTCAGGAGAAAAAGGTTTATATGTATCAGCCTATCCTTGAAGATGTTACGCGATTACTGGGAAGTAACGCTTCAAAAGAAGCCGATGCATCTTCCCGCAAGAAGAACGAAACCATCAGCATCCTCACGCAGACCAATGAGGAGGCTGTCATCATGCTGGCTCTTCTTCACAGCCATAACATCAAGGCCAAACTGGTGCAATCAATGGACGGCTTGCGCTTCTGGAATCTGGCAGAGGTAAGATACTTTTTGAAGAAGATAGACCAAGGTATCAAGGAGACGAAATCCCCTATCATCCCTGATGATATTTGGGAAACAACCAAACAGCTGACATTCCAAAAGTATGCCACCAGCCAGGCATTGCCATATCTGCGCCGCAGCCTCCAGGTATTTGAGCAGACCAATCGTGCCAAGTACTACAGCGATCTGAGGGAGTTCGTGTTCGAATCATCAGTAGAAGACTTCTGTGATATCTCGAAATCAGACATCGTGGTCAGCACCATCCACAAGGCAAAAGGCCATGAGTTCGACCATGTACTGATGCTCATTACCCATCCCGAACATCCTACCGATGACATACTGCGCCGATACTATGTGGGTATGACCCGTGCCAAACGCACGCTAACCATCCACACTAACGGCAATCTCTTCGACAGTCTGAAAAGTGCCCAGCATCTCTATGATGCCCAAGCCTACGATGAACCCAAAGAAATAGTGCTTCAGCTCTCACACAAGGATGTAAACCTGGGCTTCTCCAAGCCTCACAAGGACACTATCCTTTGCCTGAGAAGCGGTATGCCGCTAACCTACCACGACCATTGCCTCTGTCTCCCATCAACAGGCAGAGACATAGCCCAGCTCTCCATCAAGATGAAAGAGAAACTAGGCAAATGGGAGTTGAAAGGCTACAAGGTAACCGCTGCCCGAATCCGCTTCATCGTGGCATGGAAGTCAAAGGATGCACCGAGGGATGAGAAGGAATCTGCCATCGTGCTCGCTGATTTGGTGATGAAAAAATAAGATCTATGGGGTAACAGGATTTAGTACTCTTTTTGCTTTCACTGTTCTTTTAAACAGCTGCCTATCAACAAGTTTAGGGTGAAAGCAGTTTATAAGCAGAAAATATGACAGTACTCATAGGAGGAGCTGATATTTCCAACAGGAGCAAAAGACACTATATGGATGACTCTAGTCAGCTATATAGATTACCTGAGTTAACCGATAAGAAAAGAGTATTCTCCGTCCTTCTTTACCTGCCAACTACTCCCACTCATCATTATCAATCATCCTCCTCCACGTAACAACCATTTTCTCTATTCATTATTCTCCTTTCACCCTCAAACCTCTATGCCACAAAGTGTTAACATGGGCGTGAAAGCAAAAAACATCAAACGCTTATTTTTAAAAAAGATATTAGACCGCTTTTAGCATTCTTTTATTATAAAAATTTGGTGATTAGAAAGAAAACTCGTATTTTTGCAGCACATATATTAAGATTGATAAATATGGTTTAATCATAATATAACAAGGAAAGGAATTGCCATATGACAAGGTAACAACTTTACCTCATTAACACAACATAAAAAAATATAATCATGGGATGTTATTTAGCTATCGGGCTGAAGATAAAAACAGCCATTGGAAAGAAAGAAATATCGAAGCATCTTGACGAGATGCCACTCGAAGACATTTTCAAGGAGATAGAAAAAGAGTATCACCTTGAAGACATTTACATTCGCCAAGAAACAGAGGATTATTATGTTTACACACTTGACGAAAAGTTGTTAGACAAAGAGTTCATCCCTTTCTTGGAGAAGTTCTATCAATTACGTTACCAAGATGGCGACAACTATGATGCGCCTGATGTGTTGGAAGAACTAAATAGTATTCCTGACACTTCATCTCGCTTAGCTTTACTAAGCAAGAAAAGCTTCCAAACTTATCAAATGGGAAGCGATAATGACTACCATCGTGTAAATGGCAGTTGGAACTACGAAGTACCAATCTATAATACTTATGCCATTTTGAGTTTGGATGGCAAGATAATAATGGAATGTTATAACGGAGTATTCAAATTCTTGCGCCGTTGCATCATAGCACAACTGTCAGAGTTCAAACTATCAAAAGTTTTAAGCATTTGGATTGATGGATAAAATGATATAACAAATAAAAACATCCCTTACCATAAGCCTTTGATATTCAACGAAATCAAAGGTTTATGGTGAAGGATATTTGTATCAGAGAACGTTACTTACTACCTTTTCTTCGGTTGCATTCTCTGCAAAGCATCTGGCAATTCTCTATGGTGGTCCTTCCTCCATCACGCCAAGGCGTGATATGGTCACCCTCCATAAGCACATAATCGAATTCCTTGCCACAAAGAACACACTTGTGATTCTGCTTCTCCCAAACAGCAAGTTTTACTTTATCCGAGAAAGTACGAAGGTCGAGATAATGCTCATCACCTGTCAAAACATACGGGATGATGCCTTGCTGTTTTTGGATTTCATCATCTCCTACCAAGTCGATGATCAGCTTTTCCATCCCCTTGATATCGAGTACCTTCTCATGATATTCGTCATAGAATTTCGCCCAATCCAAGCCCTTCATGATTTTCTTAAATTTCTTCATGTTGAAGGTATCCATAGCCCAACGCAATATGCTCTGGAAATAAGTCCATAGAGGCATGGCATTGATGTCATGCTGATGTAAGCTCATATAACCAACGGCAGACTGTGGCTTGCCATTGCGAGTTTCGTGATCTGCCATCCACTCCAAGGCTTTCTTGAAAAAGTCTTGGCGAATAGGCGAACCATTCACCAAGTCTTTACCCAAACGATATGCAGCACAATTGGTCTTGGAGAAATGCTTCTTGGCATCGCTCACAAACGGGCCTGCATAGACGGCATTCCTTATTTCTTGCTCATTCAAAGGCTTGCCAGCAATATTTATAGTCTTGAACCATTCCAACTTCTCCGATTCTTCTCCCTCACAGACATAAATGGTCAATTTATAGTCGAGAATCTTCTTCCGAATATCTGCAGGCTGATTGAAGAAGTTCTTGAAATCAAAAGAGAACTTTCCTGCCACATACTCACATAGAGACAAAGTACGCTGTTGACCGTCCATCACCTCGTATGGGCATTCTGCATCATTGCTTCTTTTTACCCAATACATTATATTGAGGGGATAATTATGCAGGACGGTATTAATAACCGCACATTGCTCTTGCTCACAATAAATGAACTCACGCTGATAAGGTGGACGTATATCCAAGAGGCCATTAAATCCTCTTACTCCTTGTTCGTCATTATTAATGTAACCCTTGGTGATTTCGCCAACGGTTATTTTCATTTCTTCTATCTTTAACATGATGCTTGCGGATGTTTGTTACGGATTAATATTCTACTATATTGACGTTTACCATGAACTACTCCACATCCTCCTCTATCTTCAGGATGTATTTCATAACCCATTCTTTCCAATACTTCTTTTGGAGCAGAAGCTCGTGTATTGCCACTTGCTTGCCAAATTATCTCGAATTGATTTGGATTATATTTGTCCAAGAATGTTATAGGAACCCCCATTAATCCAGCATAATCACAAGGAATATCTTGGGTTCTGCCAACATTTATTGCATCATAATTATCATACTTCGGATACTCATCCTCAGAATAACGACAAACCAAATCTAATTCTTCATTGCGTTTAGGAATCTCAAGATTTGTGAACCAATTAACTCCCGACACACGAATCATGTTCTCCTTATGGTCTCCCGCAGAGGCTATATCATCATATGGTGAATAAAAATGCGCAGCCGCACCTTTAAAACCATAGCCAAGCCACATCTCATTATTTCTCAACAAAGGAAACACCTCTTTATAAGTTATGGCATTCTGATGCCCAACAATTACAAACTTCTTCCCATACTCCATCAACTGCCCAATATACTCACGAAACAAAGAGAACGGCGGATTGGTCACAACAATATCAGCTTCTTTCAATAATTCTATGCATTCCTGCGAGCGGAAATCGCCAGTCTTTAAAATCGCCAATACATTCTTATCATTTTTCAAAAGATATTGTACGTCGGACAAATCGACAGCTCCATCGCCATTCTCATCTTTTACTTCCGTTATCTCCACCTTATAGGCAATCTTCTTTGGTTCGTCATCATCGAAGCCATCGAAATGAATTGCCAGTTCATTACCTGTTACAGGCGAACCATTGTAACAGGTACAGATGAGTTTTTTTAATCCTAACTGATTGAATCGAAGAGCGAAATATTTGAAGAAGTTGCTTTCGTAAGGATCGTCACAGTTGCAGAGCACCACTTTGCCACGGAAGTGCTGCCAATAATGTTGCAACTCTCGTTCTATATCAGAAAGCTGGGTATAGAACTCATCTTTCTTTGCCACCTTAGCGGCATTCAAATTTTTATTTGCCATAATGCTTGATTGATAGTTATACGATACAATAAGTGCATACAACTATCAATCACGCCAAGACGCAAAAAGGGCGTGATGCTCTTATTGCGTTCAGCTATGAGGCAGCCTCGGAATGGAAACCTCAACTATTCAAATAAGAATGCACCACGCCTATAGCGTAGATGCATTGCTAATATACGAATAGTTAAGGCACCCCATACCGAATGCCTTATCACAATTATTCCTTGTTACGTTATTTCCAATAAGTTTCCGAGGCTTTTGGCTGAACGCGAAATAATAGCGAATGCTTTTGTTTACCAACGATGTCTTGGAAATGGCAGTAGCCAAATCCAATTGCAAAGATACAACAATTTATTGAAACGAGCGCACCTTTCATCGAAAAACTTCTATTAAATCATGCTTTTTTTCTTTTTTAGATGCCTGCAAACAACTCTCACAGCGCCCTAAATACACTTTATTGTACCATCACGAAAATAAGGCAGAAATTGCAATATGATAAAGGGAGTTACAAAGCTTACTGCACAACAGCTGGATTACAAGCGCACAACACGTGTTGTGCGAGCGCATAACAGCTGATATGCAAGCGCACAACAGCTGTTGTGCGACTGACGGAAGTAACTTTCCCGGCAACATATACTTACTGTTCCAACAACTTATCCTACTTCTTCCGACAACTTATAAAGGCTTCTTACGATGCTTATTCCTATTGATAAGCAGTTCTAACCCACATCAATAACACCGCTCATTCGTATCAATCAAACCGCTCATCCATATTAGTGCCATTTTTATTTGGTAGTTTAAGAATAAAAGATTACCTTTGTATCGCTAAACAGAAAGAAGAATACGATGGCTATAAAATATGAAATCCATTATCTTCCCAATGCAGGAGGAAATGAAGAGACTCGCCGATTCGCCCATATCTTTGAGCAAACAGCTATGACTGACAAGGAGATGATCAGCCGAATCGCCAGACATAGCTGTCTGGGAGAAGGAGAAGTTTCGTCCGTACTCATGAAACTGCGTGATATCATAGAAGAAGACCTACAGGAGGGAAGACGTATCAACATTCCGGAAATAGGTTATCTCTCGCTCTCGGTAGATCTGGATATGGATGACCTGAAACCCGACAATAAAGTGAGAGCTGAATATGTAAGCGTAAGAGGCATCAAGTTTCGCCCCAACGCAGACCTGCTGAAACAGGTGAAATATAATACCCATTTCGAGAAATCACAATATACTTCCCGCTCCTACCCTTTCTCTGAAGATGCATTGAAGGAGAAAATAAGAGAGTATCTGAAGCATAACCGTTCCATTAACAGAAAAGTACTGGAAGCGGAATTTCATATCCGTAAACAGACAGCACTCAACTGGCTGAAGAAACTGGAAAAATCCGGATTTCTGATAAAAGAAGGTTCCCGGAATGCGCCGGTTTATTTCCTGGCTGAAGAATAGGAGCCCATCGGATGATAGGTCTCATCATGATAGAACTCTCTAGATGACTGCAAGCCATAGCCTCCGCGACCATCTAGGCTTCATTACATTAAATCTACACCCTAAAGATAAAGTAATATGCCAAATAAAGAAGAAAAGAGAATAACAGAGCAGAGCTCGCTCTACGAACATCTGGAAAAGATGAGCGTGGATGAACTCACCGCTCATATCAATGCAGAAAACAAGAAGGTGGCTCTGGCAATAGAAGAATCATTGCCTGCCATTAACCAACTGATTTCCGCCATCGAAGGGCAGCTGAAGAAGGGCGGAAGACTCTTCTATGCCGGTTGCGGAACGGGCGGAAGACTGGCTACGCTCGATACCATCGAAGTGCAGAACACCTATGGCATCGACGGTTCACAGATACAGGCCATCTTCCCCGGAGGCATCGGCTGCCTTACACAAACCAGAGAATCAAGAGAAGACGACCTGGAGAATGGTTGGCACCAGCTCTGCGATAAACATATCTCAAAGCTGGATTTCGTGCTGGGCTTCTCGGCAAGCGGCACCACACCCTTCGTGCTCGCCATCCTGAAACATTGCAAGGAGGCTGGCATTCCTACGGGTTGCATCGTCAACAATCCCCACGCTCCTATCGCCCAGGCTGCAGATTATCCTGTAGAGGTAATCACGGGACCGGAATTTGTAACGGGAAGTACCCGCATGAAAGCCGGATCATCGCAGAAGATGATTCTGGATATGATCAGCACTTCCCTTCAGATAAGACAAGGACGGGTGGAAGGCAACAAGATGGTGAACGCCAAGCTTATCAATCATAAACTCATCGACCGTGCCTGCCGCATCTTCATGGAACGCAATCCGCAATATTCGGATTACGAGGAAGTGAAGCAACTGATACTGAAAGCAGGAAGCGTGAAGAAGGCGGAAGACTTGCTGAAGAGTAAAAGCGATTTATATATTTAGATAAATTTAGACCAAACTTCACCTTATATAAATAGAACTATCAAGATTTCACCTTATATAATAGGACTATATGGCAAAGAAAGCAATTGTAATGGGTGCCACATCGGGCATCGGAATGGAAGTGGCAAAACTGCTTGCTGCAAAAGGATGGCAAGTCGGAATTGCCGGAAGAAGAATTGAAAGATTGCAGGCTCTGATTTCGCAGAGCGGCATTACCTGCTACCAGCAAATAGACGTGACTTCTCCCAATGCTCCTGCCCAACTTCTCGAACTCATCGATAAGTTGGGAGGCATGGACCTCTACTTCCATAGTTCCGGCATTGGCTGGCAGAACAACTCGCTGGATATAGAAAAAGAATTGAAGACCCTGGAAACCAACGGCTTGGGATTCACAAGAATGGTGGATACGGCATTCAACTGGTTTGCTACTCATCATCATTGCAACCCCAAAGCCCGCATTGCCTGCATCACTTCCATTGCCGGAACCAAAGGTCTCGGTGCCGCCCCAGCCTACTCTGCCACCAAGCGATTCCAGAACCATTATCTGGAATGCCTGTCGCAGCAGGCACGGATGCGTCATCTCCCCATCGCCATCACAGATATCCGACCAGGTTTCGTAAAGACCGACCTTATCGCAGGCAGCAGCTATCCGCTGCAACTCAAACCGGAAGATGTGGCGAAACATATCGTGAATGCTATCGAAAACGGAGAGGAAGTTAAGGTAATAGACTGGAGATATGATATCCTCGTCTTCCTCTGGCGACTCATTCCTAGATGGTTATGGACGAGATTGAAGATTACAACATAACAACTTTATTCCTTTCTGATGACAATCGTCTTGAACCAGTCTTTCAATACTCCCGCATATTGATCCTGCGAATCAGACAGCAGGATGACAACCTGGGAACCATCTTCAAGCTTGGGTCCCAGACACATGCCTTCGTAATTGGCAAAGGAACGCTTGGAAAGTGACAAGCCGGTTTTCCATTCCGCGAACAATCTCTTCTGCAAGAAAGGAGTATCTGATGAAAACTTCTCTTTCATAGCAAACTCCTCAGAATTCAAAGGATTGACCAGATAGAGCTTGCACTTGCAGAAAGCTCCAATCTTAATCTTCGGGATAAAGGCCTCACGCTCCAGAACCAGAAGCTGACCATCGGGCAAGGCGCAAAGCTCACTCACACCCATCACATAGATATCTGCTTTCTTATGGGTAGAAGGTTGATCCATCTGATAGGCATAGGCTGTCATGTAACGAGAGGCTTTCTTGCTACTCTCTTGCTCGTTACAGTCTTCCTTGCCATTATTTTCCTTGTTACGATTTTCCTTTATCTTTCCCCAATCATACCTCACCAAACGAAGCTGGTTGGCCAATCCGTTTTGAGGAGTAGCAGGCTGTCCGTCCTTGCGAAGCGTGCTCTCAGGTATCGTCCAGAGATACTGATGGACGGAATCAAAAGCCAGAGACTCAAAATTATAATTGGGATAAAATTCAGAAGAAGGCCATCTGCTCTCCCAAAGGTTCTGCTGACAGCCAACCTTGGCAGCATCTGCCGAAGTAGGCAGAATAGGATACTCCTTTAAACGGCAACATCCTTCGCTTGCTATCACCAAGGTAGAATCAGAAACCTTCACGATGGCTTCGTGGTCAAAGCCTTTCTCCTGCCCCTGCCAAAACTTTCCGTCGTTCAGCGTTCCATCTGTTCTCTCGGTAAACCCAAGGTTCTCTACCTGTTCCAATTCGCCGGTCTTGGGATTCACCTGAATCCGGAAGTTGAAGTACAGGGCACTATCCGACTTGTCGCTTACCACCGCATAGATATCATCATGCAGATGAGCAATGCCACTGTAGTTGCCCGCAGCCACGGTTTTCGGAAAAGTTTTCTGAGAATTCTCTCTCACTACTTTCCAATCCTGTGCTCCAGCCAACAGACTGAATGCCAGGAAGATGGTCAGGATACTACAACGCAGCATAAGTCAATACAAATTCCATGGTTAACTCGAAATCTACATGCGCCATCTTTCTGCTCTTGAGATTCTCCACATCACACGACCAATCTGCCATCGTATCAAACGGCTTCACCCGCATATCCTCAAACATTAGATTTTCTTCAGAGAATAACTTGAAGACCGTTTCCTTGGCACACCAATGCACCAGCTTGGCATCCAGATTTTCCGCCTTCTCATCCTTGCGCAAGAATTTGGATGCGATGCGCTCTACCCTATCGCTGAAGTATTCGATATCTACCGCCACTTCCTGATTTTTGGAAAGGATAAGCGCAGCATAACCCTTGGTATGCGAAACGCTGATATGATAACCACGGAACAATGGCTTTCCAGCCTCGTTGTGGGTAATGTCACCTGCATGAGAAAGCAAGCCCTTGGAAGCCCCGTTCGTCTTGAGCATCTCATACATTAATGCACGAATGGCAAGAAACTCCAGTTTCCTGCCATCGTTCTTATATTTCTCTTCCAACTGAGAGCGGTAAGCCTGCAGATGAGGATACTGCCCGAACAACTGTTCTACAGTTTCATCCATCTGCCATAAACCAAGACTCACTCCCGGATAAACTTCTCGTATATTGACAACTGCCATATTTTTTATATTCTGATATTGATGAATACTGATGATTACTTAGAAGAATCCTCCACGTTATCTTTCAAAGGATGTACCGTCACCTTAATCTTGCTGATGCGACGCTCCTCTATCTGCATAACCTCGAAAGTATAGTTCTTATAATCTATCTTCTCGTGCATACTTGGGAAATCGCCTTTGATTTCCAAGAGCAGACCAGCCAGAGAATCAGCATCACCCTCAACCTCCTCGAACTCTTCGTCATCTACATTCAGGATTTTGCAGAAATCAGAAAGAAGCGTTTTACCTTCAAAAACAAAGGTGTTGTAATTTAATTTCGAGTAGAACTTCTCCTCCTCATCGTATTCATCATTGATTTCACCTACAATTTCCTCCAGAATATCTTCAAGAGTAACAATACCCGATGTACCTCCGAACTCATCTACCACAATGGCGATATGAACCTTGTTGTCCTGGAAATCGCGAAGCAGATCATCTATCTTCTTGGTTTCAGGAACAAAGTAAGGAGGACGAATCAGGCTCTGCCAACGGAAGTTGGAAGACTTCGTAAGATGAGGCAATAAGTCCTTGATATACAGTACACCACGAATATTATCTGTATTATCCTGATAAACAGGAATACGACTGTAATTATTCTCTTCAATGCACTTTAATACTTCTGGATAAGAACTACGGATATCCAGGTCAACAATATTCTGTCGGCTGGTCATCACCTCCTTGGCTGTTTCATCACCAAAGCGGATGATACCCTTCAGCATGCTCTGCTCGTCCTTGATATCATTCTTATCTGTCAGTTCCAGAGCTTGTTCCAAGTCATCAACACTCAGCACATGATTTTCCTTCTGTATAATCTTTTCTGCAAGAATTCCACTTTTCAGCAAGATCGTTTCTAAAGGCCAAAACAACTTTCTGGCAAACAGAATTCCCCCTACGCACCGGCGACAGAACTTCAGAGAATCCTGGCGGGCATACACTTTCGGCATAATCTCACCAAAAAGCAAAAGCAAGAAAGTAAGAATAACCGTAATAATCAGGAACTGAAGCCAATAAGCTTTAGGACCAAACTCTACGATTCCTGCGAATACATAATTAAGGAGCATGATGATTGTGACATTCACAAAATTATTGGTTATCAAAATGGTAGCCAACGTACGTTCAGAATCATCACGCAACATCTGTATTTTCTTATCGGCATCAGTCTTTTCATCCTCAAGTTCCGCAACATCAGTTGGTGATAAACTGAAAAAAGCAATTTCGGAACCACTGGCAAAAGCAGACATGCCTAACAATATAACTGCAAGTACAGCAGCTACAATAACCCCGGCGGAAGGCTGCATCAGCATCACATCACCGAAGGCATCAGTTATGGTGGATATATCCAATTTCTGAGCTAAAATTAATAATTATTGTTCTTTAGTAGCAGGGCGAGTACTCAACATCTCCATATTATCTACATAAATTTCTGTAATATATTGTCTTCTACCCTGCTTGTCATCATAGGAGCGGTAGCGGATTCTTCCTTCCACATAAAGGCGGTCACCCTTATGCACATACTTCTCTACTACCTTTGCAAGCCCACGATAAAAAACAAGATTGTGCCAATCTGTATGGTCTGGCACTTGGGTACCATTAGGCAAAGTATATCCTTTCTCTGTAGTTGCGAGAGAGACCTGAGCTACTGCCTGATCTGCGTCGAAATAATGAATGTCAGGATCTTTACCTACATTACCAATTAGCATAACCTTGTTCATGACACGAATCTTTTAAATTTCTGAATATTTTATTTCCACATTCCCAGATAGCGGAAATGGAAATTCTTACCTTTTGCAGATGGGAACTGGCTGCGTGAATCTACACAATCGCGCAGATAATCTACGATGCGATTGTAACAATCCAAACCTGATTCAGCTTTAACATCCGCAACGAAATGAGTATCACGGTACTCAAACTTTCCTGTAGCCGGTACCATCACAACACGCTTGAAATCAAGTGATCCTTCATACCAGCCTGGAGCCTCTTGAGCCAAACTGGCAACAACAGGATTCTCCATTCTCTCTGCAGGAGTAGGAGTACGCAATGCTTTCTTATCCTTAAAATCCTGCATAGTTTGCGCCGTAGTCTTTATCACAATAAAATAAACACGTGGGCGTACCTTATATCTTTTTGGATACGTCAAATCGCTAGCGGCATACTCACGAACATCTGCCTCTAGCTCCGCATCCATCTCAATCTCAGGAATACTCTTTAAAAAATCAATAGCATCATCAACACTAGTAACTAATGTCTCCTGATCAAAATATCTTAAATATAAATTCATAAATGGGTATGTTTCTCGAGTTCAAAAAAAGAGCGGAAAACGGGACTCGGACCCGCGACCCCAACCTTGGCAAGGTTGTGCTCTA
>OGNH01000232.1_pt1 | contig 28756 bp, 35 predicted proteins | sample 1573451 | NCBI WGS metagenome assembly OGNH01 (sample SAMEA2581986, study PRJEB24529) | metagenome | biome: Human gut stool | place: China | collected 2011 | reverse complement strand
TGGATGCATTAATGGATTGAAATAGATGAAGACACAGGAGAAAGTAAATTTAAATATGAGGTAGTGAATACAGAAGAAATTATACCAATATATGATAATGGCTTAGAAAGAAAGCTAAAAAACATAATTAGATATTACAAAGTAAAAGAAGAAGTTTTAAATCAATTAGATGAAATTACATATGCTTATATTGAATATTGGACAGATAATAAAATGATTAGATGGAAAATGAAAGATAGCTTCACTAATACTCCAATAGAAGAAAGTGAAGATATAACACATACCTTAGGAGATGTTCCGTTTATCGAATTTTCTAATAACAAAGAAAAACAAAGTGACTTAGAAAAAATTAAAAGTTTATTGGATTTAAAAGATGTTGTTGTCAGTGGATTTGCTAATGATATAGAAGACATACAACAAATAATATATATACTTGAGAATTATGGCGGAACTGATTTGAATGAATTTCTATCAGATTTAAAAAGATATAAAACTGTAAAAACAGAATCTATTGATGGAAACAGTGGAGGATTGTCTACATTAAGTATAGATATACCTGTTGAAGCTAGAAATGTACTCATAGAATATCTTAAAAAGCAAATATATGAATCTGGACAAGGATTACAACAAGATATAGAAGTTACAGGAAGCGTAAGTGGAGTCGCTCTTAAATTTTATTATAGAAAGTTGGAATTAAAATCTGGTTTATTAGAAACTGAATTTAGAACATCTATAAATCATTTAATAAAGGCTATTTTAAAATTTTTAGGAATAACAGAAAATTATAAAATATCTCAGACTTATACTAGAAATATGATATCTAATGATTTAGAAGCAGCACAAATAGCTCAAATGTCTACTGGAATAATATCTAAGAAAACAATACTAGAAAATCACCCTTGGGTAGAAGATACAGTAAAAGAAGAGGAAAGATTAGATGAAGAAAAACAACAAGAAGAGTCAATATTTGAACAACCTTATGAAATGCAACAAGAAAAACCTGCTGAAGTAGGTGAAGAAGATAATGAATAGTAAACAGTATTGGATAGATAGAGAAAATCAGAAACTCAATAAAGGCATTAAGGATTGCAATAATTTAGCTAAAGAATTAGAACATCATTATAAACTAGCAAATAAAGAAATAGAAAAAGAAATTAATAATCTATTTGAAAAATATGCAAAAGATAATCAATTAACTTATGCAGAAGCAACTAAATATTTAACAGGTGAAGAGTTTAAGGAATGGAGAACGGACATAAAAGGATATCTTAAAATGATAGAAAATAACCCAGATATATTATTGGAACTTAATACCTTGGCTATGAAAAGTAGAATTACACGTTGGGAATCATTGCAGTATGAAATTGATAAACAACTTAATAAATTAGCTATAACAACTGAGAAAGAAACCAAGGAGCTCCTAACGGATACATTGAAAGACAATTATAACAGGAATGTATTTAATATATCTAAAAAAGCTGGATTTGTAGCAAACTTTAGCGGAATAAACAATAAAACTATTGAAAGAATTTTAAGTTATGAGTGGAGTGGCAACAATTATTCGGGCAGAATATGGAATAATAAACAACAGCTAAGTAAAACAATCAAAGAAGAAATAATACAGATGTTAATCAGAGGAGAGAGTAGTAAAAAAGTATCACAAAGAGTTGCTACTAGAATGAATGCAAGCTATAAAAATGCAGTCAGATTAGTACAGACAGAGCATAGTTATGTTATGGAACAAGCTAATAAAATTACTTATGAAGATTTAAAAGTTGAAAAATATCAATTTCTTGCTACTCCAGATGAAAGAACTTGTAAAGTTTGTGGTAATTTAGATTTAAAAATATTCAATGTAAAAGATATGATACCTGGTAAAAATTGCAGCCCGCTGCATCCTTCGTGTAGATGCACTTCTTTATTGTACTATGAAGATGAAGATGATGAAAATAGCACAAGATTTGCTAGAGATAAGAATGGAAAAAGAATTGAGATACCAAGCAATATGACATTTAATGAATGGAAGAAAAAATATATTGATTAGGAGGAAATATGAAATTACAAGATACAATAGAATTAATGAATAGTGGTGACTTTAAAGAAAGATTTAAAGCAGAATATTATCAGTTACAAATAAGACATGAAGGCTTAGCAAGGATGTTAAAAGGATATAAAGAGGGGACTTTAAATTTTACCCCAACTTGTAGCTATGAATTGCTTCATACTCAATTGGTATATATGGAATGCTATATGAATGTATTAGAAGAAAGAGCTAAAATAGAAAATATAGAAATAGATACAACTTTAAATAGTTTATAGGAGGGTTTATGGCAAGATATAAAACTAAGCCTTGCGAAATAGAAGCCATTCAATATACTGTAGATAATTTAGCAGAAATATTGCAATGGGGAAAAGGTGATATAATTTTTGATGTAGTAAATGGCAATATATACATAGACACTTTAGAAGGTAGAATGAAAGCAAATATTAATGATTATATAATAAAAGGTTTAAGAGATGAATTTTACCCTTGTAAACCGGATGTATTCGAAAAGAAATATAAAGCTATTTAGCTTCTTTTTTATTGTCTTTTTTAGTATTCGCTAGACGTAAAAGAAGTAAATACTACTAAAATAATTCGACAAGTAAAAGTCGTATAAAAACGTAAATTATGGAGGTATTAAAATGAAAAGAATTTTTTTAAAAGAGCTAGGAATAGATAGTGAAGTTATAGATAAAATCATGAGCGAACATGGCAAGGATATCGAAAGATATAAATCTGAAATAGAAGATTACGCTTCTGAGATAAAAGAACTTAAAGCTAAAACTGTTGATTCAGAAAAAGCGATACAAGATGCTATATCTAAAAAAGAAGAAGAATTGAAACAAAAATATGCTGATAAAGAAAAAGAATTCAAAGAAATGCAAAAGAAAGCTGAAAAGGCAGATGAATATTCAAAAGAACTAGAGAGCTTAAAACAAGCTCAAAGTGATAGAGAATACACAGAAGCTATAAATAATTATTTCAATGATAACAAGATTGATTTTACAAGTAATTTTGCTAAAGAAGCTATACTTAGCAAATTTAAAGAAAAAAAATTTGAATTAAAAGATGGTAAATTTAGTGAAGATGCTTCTAAATTCATAGAAGAACTTAAAAAGAGTGATGAAGGAGCATTCAAAATGACTGAACCACCTAAAAATAATTCAAATACACAAACGTATCAATATACACCTAAGGGAACTAATACAGAAGATACAGATTCAATATTATCCCAAGTTAATTCTATTTTGGGGCTATAAATTAAATTTAAAAGGAGAGGATAAACATGACAGCTATAAATACATTAGCTTATGCACAAATATTACAACAAGCTTTAGATCAAAAAGCAATACACACTTTATTAACAGGATGGATGGACTCAAATGCAGGACAAGTTAAATATGTTGGAGGTAATGAAGTTAAAATACCTCAAATGTCAGTTGATGGTTTAGCTGATTATAATAGAAGTGATGCTGGAGCAGGATATGTTCAAGGAGCGGTAACATTATCTTATAAAACATATACTATGAGTCAAGACAGAGGACGTAAATTTCAATTAGATGCAATGGATGTAGATGAAACTAACTTTGTTGCAACTTCTACAAACGTAATGAATGTATTTCAAACTGAAAAAGTAGTACCAGAGGTTGATGCATATAGATTGTCTAAATTAGCTACTACAGCAATAGGTGTAGCTAATGACACAAATGTTGAATATGGATATACTCCAGCAAAAGATACAGTACTAACTAAAATAAAAGCTGGCATAAAAGTAATAAGAGAAAATGGATATCAAGGAGAATTAGTAATACATGCTAACTATGATACAGTTACAGAATTAGAATTAGCCATGGCAGGAAAGCTAGCGGCAGTAACTTTCTCACAAGGTGGCGTAAACACTCAAGTCCCAGCAGTAGATGGATGCGCGATAATAAAAACTCCAGCTAACAGAATGTACTCAGCAATAACTTTAAATGATGGAACTACTTCAACTCAAACAGCAGGAGGATATGCAAAAGCAGCAAAAGCATTAGATGTTAACTTTATAATAGTTCCAAGAGAAGTACCAATAGCAGTAACAAAACAAGATAAAATGAGAATATTTGACCCGAATACAAACCAAAATGCAAACGCTTGGGTGATGGATTATAGAAGATATCATGAATTGTGGGTGTTAGATAACAAGAAAAACTTAGTATTTGCTAATATAAAAGATGCTAAATCTAGTTAGATTGAAGGTGTTCTAGATGTATGAGCTTAAAAAAGATAATGTTCATAGAATAGTTGAAACAAAACAACAAGTAGAAGTCTTGTTATCAAGAGGATATGAACTAATTGAAGATACTAAATTAAAAAAGAAAAAAGCTAAAAAGGGAGAGGATTAATGTCCTCTCTTTTTTATTGTAGGTGAAATTATGCTTGAAAATATAAACGCTTTATTAAATATTACTAAAAATGATTATGACTCATTAATACAATTGTATATAAAAAAAGTTACTAAAAGAGTAAAAGGATATTGCAATATAGAAGATTTTTTAGTTCTTCCACAGATAGATCAAGATGCTATAAATGAATTTATAGAAGATAAAGTAGCTAATATAATAGCATATAAACTAAGTTCTCTAGGGGAAGACATAGACGGCTCAGGAACTTCTACTCCAGCTAATCAAGGAGCTATAAAATCTATTACAAGAGGTAGTGTAAGAATAGAATACAACTATGATAGTGTATCATCAGAAAGCATAAGCAATTCCAGTACAAAAACATCCCCAGAATTAACAGACGAAGAAATGAAGATACTTAATAAGTACAGAAAATTAAGATTTTAGGAGGTGTTATTATGGCAAGTGAAGCGGATATAATAGCAACTCTGTATTTTGATAGCATGGATATATATAGAAAAGAAAAAGTTAAAAACCCTAATACTGGGATTACAACTATGCAAGAAGTATTAAAGTATTCTGATCTCAAATGTTCATTAGACAAAGGGAGTGAAACAACAGTAGCAGGCGAAACAGGAACAGCCTATATTTCAGCAGCTTATAAATTATTTTGCAGACCAACAGTAGATATACAAGTTGGAGATAAGTTAGTTATAACTTATAATGGTAGAACTGAAGAATTTGAAGCTGGTGAACCTTATCCTTATAAATCTCATATAGAAACCCCATTAACTAAGAAGGAAAGAGTATAATGAGTGGATACAACTTTGAAATAAAAGGAATAGATAACTTTTTAAAAGATATAAATAATATCCAAAACAATTTCCGTGAAGATTTACAGAAATTAATTGAAAAACATGGGGGTATTTTACTTAGAAATACTAAGATGAAGACTCCTGTTGGACAATATAATGATGGTAGAACTGGAGGAACTTTAAGGAGAAGCTGGGAGCTTGAAAAAGGTGATTTATATGTAAAACTTATGAATCGTGTAGAATATGGCATCTTTGTTGAGTGGGGCCACAGAACTAGAGGTGGTAAATCATACGTTGAAGGAGTTTATATGTTAAAAACATCTTTTGAAAAAACTAAAAAAGATTTTGAAAATGACTTAGAAAAGCTATTTAAAAAATATGGCTTCAAATAGGAGGTGATTAAATGATACCTCTAAAAAGTATATTATTCGCTACTACGAAAGCAGTAGCAGAAAATTTTTCACAAGATGTATATATAGAAGATGACAATACGCAAGGCTTTGATAAGTCTTGTTTTTTTGTGCAAATATTGCCTATTTCAAGTTCAGCCATAACTAGAATATCTAACCTAAGAACTATATCAGTATCAATAAAGTATCTACAACAAGCAGGAGAAAGTATAACAAATATATATGATGCCAGTGATAGACTTGAAAAAATATTTGGAAGGACTTTATTTGTAGATGATACTTATTTGACAGTGGGTGATATAGAAAGCAATATATATTCAGATGAAGTAGGTAGAATACTTGATTTCATGATACATCTTGATTTTGATGATATTAAATATTCACAATATACTGGTCCGTTGGATAATCCGGATAGCGAACCAACAGAATATGAATTAATGAAAGAATTACATTTACAACTTAATGAATTAAGAAGTATAACAATAGAAGCTGATGATCCTACTTTGCCAATAGTGGACAAAGCTATTGTAGATATTTCAAAATTATTAGAGAATTAAAAGGAGAGTGAAATAAATGGCTTTAGGATTACCAAGTATAAGCATTAAATTTATACAAGAAGGTATTACTGCTATAAGCAGAGGATCCAGAGGTATAGTTGCGATGATAATAAAGGAAGAAAAAGCTATATCTCCTGCAACTATAGTTGATGTAACTGATATACCTAGCGATGTGACAGATAATAATAAGCAACTTATAACGAATGCTTTAATAGGAAATACAAGTGCACCACTAAGATTAGAACTATACATTATAAGTGGAGAATTAACTTTGCAGAATGCTTTAAGTCATTTTGAAAATACACAATTTGACTATTTATGCTACCCATCAGCTGTAGATGAAGATAAAACAGCAATAGTAACATGGGTTAAATCGCAAAGAAATTTAGGGAATATGGTTAAGGCAGTATTAGCTAATGAAACAGCTGATTATGAAGGAATAATAAATGTAACTCAAAGTGGAGTAGTTGTAGGAGAAAAAACTTATACTGCTGCTGAATTTACTGCAAGAGTTGCAGGATTAATAGCTGGAACAGATTTAAGAATGTCAACCACTTATACTTCTGTACCAGAAGTTGATTTGATACCTTATGAATCAAGAACTGAAACAACTGAAAAAGTAGGGAAAGGCGAATTTATTCTTTATAAGGAATCAGGAAGAATAAAAGTGGCAAGAGGGGTAAACAGCTTAACTACTGTATCTGATACAACTGTAACAGATATTCAAAGTAAAGGCGATTTATTTCAAAAAATTAAGACTGTTGACATAATGGACTTAATAGCAAATGATATAAGAAAAACTGCAAGGGATGCATATATTGGAAAATTAAGTAACAGTTATGATAATAAAGTATTACTAATTACAGCTATCCATGGTTATTTTGATGGATTGATTAATGATGGACTAGTTGAGAAAAACACTGTAGCGGTTGACATAGATATGGAAGAACAAAAGAAATACTTAAAATCAAATGGAGTTAGTATATCTAATATGAGTGATCAACAAATCAAAGAAGCTAACACAGGCGATCAGGTATTTATATCTGTAGAATGCAAAATCCTTGATGCGATAGAAAGTATTTCGATTAGAGTATTTATATGACACAATAGAAACAAAGAATCAGATGGTTTGTATAATATTCCATAAAATGTCTATAATATAAATAAAGATATTATGGAGGTGTTTTTTATGGAAGAAAGATACGGACATTTAACAATTATAGAAGCAACTAAGGAAAGAAAAAATTCTTACGTTGTTTATAAATGTAAATGTGATTGTGGTAATATAGCATATAGAACGAAATCAAGTCTTAGAACAAGTGTTAAAATATCTAAGAATGGTGGACCTTTTTGTGATGAATGTGCAAAAGCAATAGAAAGACAATCAAATATAAAACATGGAATGTGGGCTCAAAATGCTAGACTTTATAGGATATGTAAAGGGGCAAAAGGTAGATGTGAAGATCCTAAAAATACTTCATATAAAGATTATGGAGCAAGAGGAATAAAATTTAAATTTAATTCTATACAACATATGTATGAATGGTCTTTAGAAAATGGATATGCAGATAATTTAAGTATAGACAGAATAAATAATGATGGTGATTATGAACCTTCTAATTGTAGATGGGTAGATATATATACTCAAGCTAATAATAAAAGAGATACAGTTCAATTTCATGGGATTAAAGGAACTGAAAATGTAGCAAAATACTTAGGAATTTCTGTTAGAAGATTTGCCAATATGTTATATAGAGATAAAATGACATTAGATGAAATATATGAAAAGTCTAAAACCGATCCACTATTCTATGCTACAAATACAGAGAGAAGATCTTTTGCACAAAGAAAAAGAAAAGATGAATGGAAAATCAATAAAGAAGAAGCTATAGAAATAGTTAACAATATAAAAAATGGTTCATCTATCAATAGAGAAGCTAATAGAATGAAAGTAGATTTTAAAACAATAAAAACTGCAATAAAAAGACTTGAAGATGGAATATATGATTTATAAACAATTTTTAAGGACTTAATTTTTATTAAGTTCTTTTTTATTTTATATAGGAGGTGTTTTTAGTTGAAAGCTAACAAAGTAATAAATGGTACTTTCGCTGAAGTTTGGATAAATGATGTATTAGTTGATGAAATATCAGCTTTCCAAGCCAAAATAGAATTTGACAAAGAAGATATAGATATATGTGGTGAAATGATGACTCAACATAAAATAACTGGATATAGTGGAACTGGCTCTATGACACTCAAGAAAACAAACTCTAGAATGATAAAATTGTTAGCTAATTTTATGAAAGATGGTCTAGAACCGGATGTAACAATAGTTGGAAAATTAGCTGACCCAGGTAATGGAGGAAGTGAAAGAATAAGTATATCAGGAGTATCTTTTGATGATTTAACTTTATTTGATTTTGAAGTTAAAACATTAGGAGAAGTGGAATGCCCATTCACTTTTACAAAATATAAATTTATAGATTTAATATAAAAAATAATATCATAAAGGCTTTGGTGTTTCTAACTAAAGCCTATTTTTATTTTAGGAGGAAATTTAAAATGAACATAATAGATATATTAATGCAAATAGATGACGAAACATTAGAAACACCAAAAGCCGTTCATAAAATGTTTGTTAAAAAAATAGGTAAAGAATTAGAATTTGAAATAGAAGCTATAAATGCAGAAAAAGCAACTGAAATACAACAGAAAGCAATTAAAATAGAAAACGGAAACGTATCAGATATAGACGTATATAAAACAAAAGTATTAACTATAATGGAAGGTTGTCCAATATTCAAGGATAAGGCACTTAGAGAACATTTTGATTGTGCTACTCCAAAAGAACTTATAAATAAATTGCTTCTTAAAGGAGAAGTAGAGGACTTAGTAAATGCAATAAATAATTTATCAGACTTAAAGAAAATAGAAAAAGTAGATGAAGAAATAAAAAACTAATTGAAACAGATAGTGAAATAGCAACAATGTACTATCTGTTTAAACATAAAAATATAATGCCATCTCATTATTATAATATGGGATTTGGAGAAAAGACTATAATAAAAAGCTTTATAAGAAAAGAGTCAGAGGAATTTTATAAAATCTCAAAAAATAAAAATATTTTCCCTACTATAAATATTAAATAAGAGGAGGTGAGGCAATGGCAAATGATAAAACACTAGAAGCAATCATTCGCCTTCGAAGGTGACGAAGTTTCAAAGCCTTTAAATGAAATACAAAGTGAAATGAAAGACTTAAATAAAACATCTAGTGATGTAAATAGTGCTATGAAAAATGTACAAAAGGCAACTGGAGATACTGCTAATTCAATGAATGATTTAACAAGCACAATAAAAGATACTAATGGATCATTACAAGATACCAATAGTGCTGCCAATGAAGCTGCAAGAGGGATAAACTCTCTAGGAGTTATGGAAGCTGGGCAAAAGATGATGGAATTTGGAGGAAAAATTATTGATGTAGTTAAAAACTTAATGGAATTAACAGAAGCTACTAAAGAATTTAATTCTCTACAAAGTAAATTACAAGGATCAACTAAACAAAATGGATATAAACAGAAAGATGCTAATAAAAATGCTGGACAAGTATATGGATATACTGGTGATGATATGATGGCAGTCAATGTTGTTTCCAATTTACAAAAGATGGGGTTATCTCAAAGTGAATTAGATAAAACTATCAATGCTTCGCTAGCAGTATGGAGTGCATATGGAGATAGTATCCCTATTGAATCACTAACCGAATCGATTACTGAAACAGCACAAGTTAGTAAAGTTACAGGAAACTTAGCAGATGCTTTGAACTGGGCTGGAATAAGTGAAGACAGTTTTAATAAGAAATTAGAGGCATGTAAAACTGTATCTGAAAAAAATAAACTTATAACAGATACATTAAATCAAGCATACGGAAAAAGTAAAGAAACATATGATAAAACTAATAAATCCATGATTGATTATAATAAATCTTTATGGGAATCACAAAAGGCACAAGCAGAATTAGGTTCAGCATTAGCACCTTTAAATTCAGCAATTAATGGAATTAAATCGGCTTTTGCAGAAGCATTAGCACCAGCTATAAAACAAATTGCGGATGCTATACAACCAGTAATTCAAAAGTTCCAAGAATTTATAAAGGAACATCCTCAATTAGTATCAGGTATAACAATGGTAGTAGCAGCTATAACAACTCTAATAGGAATTATCGGAACTATAATAGTTGTAGTGACAACGGTAAAATTAGCATTTACTGGTATAAGTAGTGTTATAGGAGTTGTATCAGGAGCATTTGCAGCCTTAAGTGCCCCAGTTCTAATAGTTATAGGCGTAATAGGAGCACTTATAGCCATAGGAGTTGCATTGTATAAAAACTGGGATACAGTTCGTGCAAAAGCTACTGAACTAAAGAATTGGGTAGTAAGTAAATGGAATGAGTTAAAAGAAGCTTTAGCACCAATTATTAATTTTATTAAAACATTAATTCAAAATAAATGGAACGAGATAAAAACAACTGTAACTGTTATATCAACTGCAATAAAAACAGTAGTAACTGCAATATGGAATGGAATAAAAACAGTAATAGGCACAATTGTAAGTATTATAAAAATGTTAGTTGAAAATAAATGGAATGAAATAAAAACAGTTGTATCAGTGGTAGGAAACGCAATCAAGACAGTAGTTACGAATGTATGGAATGCTATAAAAACTGCCATATCAACTATTATATCAACAATTAAATCTATAGTAGTAGAAAAATGGAATGCTATTAAAAATGCTATTAAAAATGCAATGGATGCTATTAAAAATACTGCTATAAATGCTTTTAATAATGTAAAAGAAAAAATATCAGGTGTAATTAGTGATATAAAAAGTGCATGGCAAGGATTAAAAGATAAAATCACAAATAATCCTATAGTTGCTACAGTTAGAAAGGTTACAGAGTCATTAACTGGAGCAGAAGATGGAAACCATGCAGCAGGACTTCGAAGAGTTCCTTATAATAATTATTTAGCTAATTTGCACCAAGACGAAGCAGTATTGAGCCGTAGAGAGGCTGATAAATGGAGACAAGGCAAGGGTAATACTCCTCAAATCAGTATAACGATGAATGGACCTATAATAAGAGAAGAAGCGGATATAGAAAAAGTAACATCAGGAATAGTCAGAAAACTGAATGAACAAAAAATAATAACTTAGTAAGGGAGGTAATATTGCATTATGGAGATGTATTTAAAAAATGATAAACATATATTTAGATTTCCAATATTGCCTTCTACTATAAATATACAAGATTATGCAATAATGAATGACAGTAATATAACAGGATTAGGAGATGTTGCAATATTTGGAGGTAAAGGATTAAGAACAATAGAGATATCATCATTTTTTCCAAATCCAAAAAGAAAATATAAATTTGTAAATTATTCTAATTATCCAAAACAATGGACCTGTGTATCTAAAATAAGAAGTTATATGAATAATGGTGAAGTAATGAGATTTATAGTAACTGGCACAGAAATAAACTTCCAAGCAAGAATAACTGATTTTACCTTTTCTCAACAAGATGGCACAGGAGATATATATTATACTATCAATCTAAAGGAATATAGAGAAATTAAAATATCATCAACAACTCCAGCTAAAAAGAAAACTGATAACAAAAATAGGACATCTTCAAAGGATAAAAACAATAATAAAAATAAAACTTCAACCAAAAGTAAACAAACAATTCATACAGTAAAAAAGGGAGATACACTATATGATATAGCAAAGAAATATTATGGAAAAGGATCAAGCTATAAAAAAATAATAGAAAAAAATAAATCTAAATATCCTTCATTAGCCAAAAATACAATAATTAAAGCTGGATGGAAGCTGGTGATATAATGATAACACTAAAAATAGTTGATAGAAATAATAAAAAAACAGATATAACACAGTTAGTAGAAAAAGTTACTTGGAGTGGAGATTATAAACAAGCATCAAGAAAGCTAGAATTTTCAATAATTTCAAATAAATACGATAAAAAAATACCAAAAGTCGATATTAAAGAAGGCTATATGGTTTTTTTTTATGAAAATAAAAAAGAATTATTTAGAGGATTTATATACAGTATAGAAAAAACTACTGATACTACAAGCTATATGGCTTATGACCATGCACAAAAACTAGTTAATATTAAAGTTAATTACAACTTCAAGAACAAGACTGCTAGTCAAATAACTACTCAAATGCTAGATGATTATTCAAAATATGGACTTAAAAAAGGAAGCATTGTAAGTGATGGTGTTTCATGGAGCAAAGTATTTATAGGAGTAAGCATGTATGACACTATAATGAGTGCTTATACAAATTCTCATGCTAGTAATGGCAAAGAATATATGTGCTATGCTAAGGAAGGTGAGATATGCACAGCCTTAAAAGGAGATATAAAGTTAGATGTTCAATTCAAAGAAAAAGAAAATATAATATCAACAACTTATAAATCTAGTATAGAGAATGTAGTAAATAGAGTAATTATAGTAGATGACTCAGGAAATAAAATAGGAGAAGAAAAGAATAGTAATTCAATAGATTTGTATGGATTATTTCAAGAAGTTGTAAAAGCTGAAAGCCAAACATCAGAAACTACACAATCAGCAACATCTGAAATATCAACAATGGCAGTTTCCGCTTCTACATCTTCAACTACTAAAAACAACTCTTTTTCATTAAATACTACTAATTCAATAGCAAAATCTATATTTGATTTCTGTATAGGCAAAGGTTGCACTCCACAGGTTGCAGCTGCAATAGTAGCTAATGCAGAATGTGAAAGCTCATTCAATACAAGTTCTGTTAATAGTATAGGAGCTAGTGGATTATTGCAATGGCTGGGAGGAAGATTAACAAGTCTTAAAAGAAAAGCTTCTAAAAAGGGAGTAAGTTGGACTAATCTTAACCTTCAATTAGAGCATATGTGGGATGAACTTAGTGGCGAAGAAAGTACTACTGTAGCTTTACTTAATAGTAGAGTTGGTGGATTAAGTAAATTTATGAAATTAACAGATCCATACAAAGCAGGCTATGAATTCGGTAAATGTTTTGAACGTGGTGGATATAATGAAAAAAGAGGTAATACGGCTAAGAATTGGTACTCAAAGGTTGTTGTTGGAGGTAAAAAAATATCAAATTCAAATACATCAACAGATGTAACTGACAATAACCAAACAACAACTACTACAGTTATAGATTTAGAAAGTGCTAGAAAAGAAGCAAAGAAAAAATTAAACGATAGAGAAAGAAGTGCATCTTTGGATGGATATGGAGATACAACTTGTATTACTGGATATGGTGTGACTGTTACAGACTCATCAACAGGATTAAAAGGACTATTTTATATAGATACAGACTCTCATACTTGGGAAAATGGAGAATATAAAATAGCGCTTAATCTTAATTATAAAAACTTAATGAACGAAGTTGAAGCAGGAGAAGATGAAGAAAAACAAGAAACACCATACAATGATAATAATTACAATGATGGAAAAAAAGTATTAAATGGTAAAAAAGTAAAAGCGCTATTTACAGCTTATTATCCTGCTAATACAAAAATGGAAGGTGGATTTTACGATTCTCTTGGTAATAGATTAGACCCTAGCAAACGTACATGTGCAGCACCTAAAAGCATTCCATTCCATACAAAAATACAGCCAAGTGGCACTGGAAGTTTCATAGACGGGAAAACTTATACAGTTACAGATAGAGGTAAAGCAATAAAAGTTGTAAATGGAGTATACCACATAGATATATTAATGAGTAGTGCAGCAGAATGTAATAGATTTGGGAAAAAATATGGATATATCATAATAGGCGATGGAACTGGATACAAAGAAGTCCCAGCTACTTCAAATTTACCTTTAAATAAAAAACAGGAAAAATTAATCTCTGTTGCAAAAGCTAAACTTGGAACACCTTATGTATGGGGTGCTTCAATAAATTCTACTACATCATTTGACTGTTCATCATTTACTCGATATGTGTATAAAACAGCATTAGGAATAACATTGCAAAGAACTTCTAATGTGCAAGGCGAACAAGGTAAAAAGATAACAAGCACATCACAATTACAAGCTGGAGATTTAATTTACTTTAATACTTATTCAACGGATAGAGCAAATGGAATAACTCATGTTGGTATGTATATAGGAAATGGGCAAATGATACATGCTTCATATAGTTATAAGAAAGTCATGATAGTTAATTTGAAATCATACTTATCTTACAGAGGAACAAAATTTATATGGGCAAGAAGACATATATAAGGTGGTGATCTAATGGAAAAAAATCCTTACAATGAATTTCTATCTATAATTAAAGAAACTTCTAAAAGTAATATAACAGAAAATAAATTATTGAATATAGGAATTGTTGTATCACCTCTTCCAAATTTAATAATTAAAACATCTGAAATAGAATTAGATAAAGATAATCTCATGATAGATAAATGGCTCTTAGATAGACATAAGGAAACACAAACATATACAAAAGGAGAACATACTCATAGTGGTGGAGGCCATGCAACAGGAGAAGGTGGAGGAGATGGAACGCATACTCATACAGGAGGAGGACACTCTCATAAATCTAAAGATTATGTAAACAAGCTGAATATTGGTGATAAAGTTGTAATGCTTAGAGAAGGCGATATTTTTTATATTATATCAAAGGTGGTGAGTATAGATGGATGAAGAATACAATGATAGTTTTTATCCCTTTATTGACTACATTACTGAAAGTGTATCAGACATAGAATTAGAAGAAGATGACACATTGCCTTTGTATAGAGAAATAGCATGGGATTTCAAGAATGAACATCCTCTTATTATTAACAATGAATTTAAGATAGTAGAGGAAAATGAAGCTATATGTGTATGGATATGGCACGCTATAAAAACATTTAGATATTATTTTTCAATATATTCATGGGATTTTGGATGTGAAATAGATACATTGCTAGGACAAAATTATACTCCTGAACTTACTAAAATGGAGGTTACTAGATATATAGAAGAAGCATTATTGATAAATCCTTATATATTAGAAATAAATAAACTTGAAGTAGATTTTGATGGAGATACATTACAAGTAGATATGAGAGCAATAACAATTTATGAAGAATTGGAGGTGAATTTTGTTGTTTAGCGAGCAAACATATGAAGCCTTAATTGAAAGAATTTTGGAAAATACAAGTGCTAATAATCTAGATACTAGAGAAGGTTCAGTATCATTTAACCTATTAGCACCATTGGCAGAAGAATTAGCAAAGGCCTATATATCCATGGGTGACATACTTAATTTAGCATTTATAGAAGATACCTTCGATGATTATTTAGACAAAAGGGTTAATGAATTTGGAGTATACAGAAAAGATGGAGAAAAGGCAACTGGTGCCATAAAGGTAACAGGATTAGATGATACATTTATAGGCAACAGTACAATAATTACATCTAATGGATTAGAATATATAGTATTAAACGATATACTTTTACCAAATGAAGATACTTTATATGTAGAAGCAACAGAAATAGGATATAAATATAATTTACCAGCTGGGTCCACTTTTGAATTAGTAGAACCTATCACTGGAGTTACTTCATTAACTAATGAAACTGCATTTGAAAATGGCGTAGATACTGAAACAGACGAAGAACTTAAGGAAAGATTTAAATATATAATTCAAAATCCAAGGACATCAGGAAATGTTAATGATTATAAAGCATGGGCCTTAGAGTGTGATGGAGTAGGAAGAGTAAAAGTATATCCCTTATGGGCTGGAAATGGAACGGTAAAAGTGCTTATTATAGGGAATGACAATCTTCCATGTAGTGAAGAAACTGTAAGTACAGTCATATCGTATATAGAAGAAAAAAGGCCAATAGGAGCAACTGTAACAGTTGATACTCCACAGTTATTAAAATTAACATTTGATATTAAAATAAAACTAGATAGTGCTTATTCGTTAGATGATACAAAGGAACAAATATCAACAGTCTTATCAGATTATGTGAATAATTTGGAAGATGAAGATATTATATATTATAAAGCATTATCAGTAGTTGGTGATTTAGAGGCTGTAGATGATATAGTAGCATATACAATAAATAGCAAGCAAGAAAATATACCTGTCGGAGATTATTATATTCCTGTTATAGATACAATTACAATTTCGGTGAGCGAGGTGGTTTAGTTGGATTTAATCGATAAACTACCTTATTTTTATGACAATGGATATACTAAACCTATTATAGAGGCTGAACAAAACGAAAGAGATATATTAGTTGAAGAAATAGAAGATGTATTAAGACAAATGTATGTTTTAACTGCAACTTGGGGTTTAGATTATTGGGAAAATATGCTGTGTTTGCCAAGAGGAACAGGGAAAACATATGAAGAAAGAAGAAGTATAATTTTAACTAAAATGAGGGGTAGCAAAACAACTACTGTTGAAGCAGTAAAGCAACTTGCATACTCCTTTTTTGATGTTGAAAATGTAACAGTTGAAGAAGATAATGCACATTACATTTTTAATATTACTTTAGAAAATGCAAAATTTGAAAGCAGTAATTTTTCAGACCTTATTAATGCAATTGAACTATATAAACCAGCTCACCTTAATTACTCATTCACTTTTGCTTCAAAGGGAACGGTAGTAATTAATAGCAATCAGAGAATAGCATTATCTAAGTTGCCGGAGTGCAATACATTTAGAGTTGGTACTTGGTGGAAACCTTATTCAGATGGATATGGCAATATAGGAAAAGTAATACAAGCAAGAACTTATGATGGATATAGCAATTTACCTATTTGTGGACTATATAAAAATATAATAAAAATGTCAAAAGAGGAATTTGAATTAATACATAATCCAAGTAAAAATAATATTGTTGATTATGCTTTTGTTGATTATGCTATTGTAACAGAAACAGAAAGTATAAGTTCTAAAATAGGCGAATTAAAGATAGGATATAGCAAAATTTTATAACTGAAAGAAGGTGAATATATGGCATATAAAAAGAAAGTATGGAAAACCGGCGATATTATGAAACAAGAAGATATTAACAATATTGAAAACGGGATATATGAAGCGCATCAAGAATTGAAGAATCTGCATAATTATGATGACACAGAAATAAAAAATATAATAGGATCTGGAACGTTATCTACATTAGCAAAAGATTTAAAAGGTGCAATAAATGAGGTTTTTCAATATGCCAGTAATGGTAAAACTTTAATTGCTCAAGCTATTACTGGCAAAGGGGTAGCAACAAGTAATACAGATACGTTTCAAACGATGGCTACTAATATAAGCTTGATAAGTGGAAAGGTTACTGGGAAAATATTAACACTTGATAATAAAAAATATACATTATCTGAGGATGATAATGGGAATATAACTGCTACAATAATCAAATTTAGTATAACTAATAAATTAACTAATGTAAGTAATAGTAACTCTGCAATACAAATAGATTATGGGAATAGTTACTCTGCTACTATAACTGCCAATAGTGGGTATGAAATAAATTCATTAAGCATAACTATGGGTGGAGTTGATATAACTTCTACTGCTTTTAATAATAATGAAATAAATATATCTAAAGTTACTGGAGATTTAATCATATCTATAAGTGCTAAAAAAAAAGTTAATCCTCAGCCACCACAAGAAGAAAAACCTATAGAAGATACTTTAGAAATATTACCTTCATTTACTTATGCTGATATTCCAGAAGAAGGAACTAAGAATTTATATGTAAAATTATCCAGCAAACCAGATTCAAATACTGTAGTTAATGCAAGTTCATCATCACAATATTTATCTTGTTCGCCTTCTTCATTAACTTTTACAAATACAAATTGGAGCATAGCACAAAAAATTGCCTTAACCTCGTCAAAAGATAACGATGAGTCTAATAATGCATATAATATAACATTATCATCAAATAAATTATCTTCTAAAGTTTCAATAGAAGTCACTGATGCTTCTAATAGCAATTTTGAAATGCTATATAATAATGGAGTATTGTCTCATGGTACTTTAACTTTGAACAGTGCTACAAATTATGGAAGTTACATTACAATAAATCAAAATCAAAATGCTTCTGTTATGATAAGTGGATATCCTATATCATTGAATAAAAATGATAAAGTTTATTTAGAGTTAGGACTAGATGCATTAGATCCATCTCCTGCGTATTCTATAAGATTACTTCAATTAGGAGATTCATCAGCTAATGATATAAGTAATAACAATATGCTTACAGAAGCAGAATTAGCAAATGCTTTAGATGGTGATAGAATATTAACGTATTGGACTGTAGCAAATGCAATATCCAATATTAATTTAACAATTACAGCATATTATGCTAGAATGAAAATTTATAAAATATATATTGAAAGGGGGTAGTGTTATATGGCTAATCAAATAATAAATTCAAAAAATTTAACTTCAAAAGAAATTCCAGAATTATATGTAAGATATTTTAATCCAAAAATAAAAATAAATACAGAAATAACTATCCCTTATTATGTATCTGATAATACTCAAGCAGAATATTTAAATAATAGCAATGCTAAAAGCTTTACAACTGTAGTTACATTTAATTCAAAAGTATTTTCTAGTACTACTACTGCTGGGGAATTTACTATTAATATAGGATCAATATCTACTGTAGGAGAAACTTATTTTAGTATTTATACTATAGATGCTAATGGTGTTGCTAGTGTAGAACAATTTTTCGATATATTAATAATAGATGATACATATCCAATAACTCAAAGTCAAATTTATACAATGACTTCAGCAGACTTATCTACTTATAATATAAAAGCTGGAGAGTCTGTATCTATAAGTGATGCTAAATTAAATGGTGCTGCTTTAACAAATTTATTCAAGGGAATTAAAAACAAAGGTTATAGAAAAATTGTAATGCTTAATAATACCTATATGCTAGATTATCATGGAGATAAAGTTACTTTGCCAGACCAATTTACTGTGGATATGAATGGAGCAACTTTTAAGGCTACACAGTGTAATGATATAAATGTATCCAATCTAGTGGACTTAAGAGATTGCTTTGATTCTCATGTGGTGAATGGAAAACTTGTGGGTAATTATGATGGATTCGATTTTGAAGCAACAAAGACTAATACAAATTATAATATACCTGGTGAAGGTCTTGCAGTTGCTGAAATTAATGGGGCTAAATATTCTTCATTTGAAAATATGGAAATGGGATATTCAGTCGGATACAATTTAGGAGTTTTTGGTGGAAAGAAATCAGGATATGTTGGAACTCCAGGAAAATTAGCTTTTAAGAATCAGTACTACATTGATGCTAATGGTAATCAGGTAAATAGTTCAGATATGTGTACAACTGATATTATAGATATTTCTACTTTATTAGATAGGGGAGAATTACAATGTAGTGTATATCTAGGATATGGAGGATTAGCATTAAATAAAGCAGAATTATTTATGCATTTTTATGGTAATTCCCAAAATTATCTAAAGACCATAAAAACTAGACAATATCAAACAGTAAAAATTCCTCCAGGAACAAAATATGTAAGAATAACTGGATTTACTTCTGTAACTGAATCTTCTGGTTTAACTATATGTTGTACAGGACAAGCAACTAATTGTGAATTAATAAATATAAAATCTCATAATACCAGAACGTGTGCAATGCATCCCGGCATATACAATCATTTGCTTATAAAAGATTGTACATTCAATAAAGTTGCAGATGAGAATGAATATAAAGTAACTAAATTAGCTTTAGATTTTGAAGATGGATATGAGAATGGAAGAAATTTATTCTTCATAAATAATGAGGTGTACCAAGGAACTTCGGCACTAACAGTTCAAAGATGTTTTAACTGCAATGTAATAAAATGTAGAAACTTTGGTTTAGATCTTAGAGGACACATAAAAGGTGGTTTAATTAAAAATAATTTCTTCAATGATGGTACTATATATACCACTAATTTCGATTCTCAATCGCATTTAAAATTAGATAATAATACATTCTTCAGATCTTTGAAATTTTTAAAATGGGATAATAATGGAAATTATCCTACTGTGGGATTAACTAATTTAGATTGTAAACAAAATTATCAAAATAATTCTAATACTAATGTAATAATAGATAATGCTGTTAGTGGAAGTGGTAGTGGAGGATCTCCATCTCAAACATATTATAATATTATAAATAATATGCCAAATTGTACTACTAATAATAGTGATAATTTAGTATTAAAAGATTCTTCATATAAAGCTACAATAGCTCCAAAGAGCGGATATGATATAACTTCAATAACTGTAACTATGGGAGGAGTAGATATAACTTCTACTGTATTATCTGGACATGTAATAAATATACCTAAAGTGACTGGAAATGTTAATATAAATGTAATTACTAGAGAAATAGAAACTTATAGGATAACAAATAATTTAACTAATTGTATAAATTCAAACACTACAAGTAGCATATTAAAGAATAAAAGTTATAGTGGTACTATAGTATCTAATGAAGGATATGATTTATATAGTATAACAGTAACAATGGATGGAGTAGACATAACAGCATCTTCTATAAGTGGAAATAGTATAAATATATCTAACGTAACTGGAGATGTTGTTATAACAGCTGTATGTACTACAGAAGTATCTGATGTTATATATGATAATGGTACTCTAAATAAAGGTAAACTTAAATTGAATAATGCTACTGCTGAGAGTACTTATATAAGAATAAATCAAAATCAAGATTCTTCTGTTACTATAAATGATTATAAATTAACTTTGAATAAAAATGATAAAGTTTATATGGATATAGGATTAGATACTGATAGTCCATCAAATGGATATTCTATAAGAATGCTTCAATTAGGAGATTCTTCAGTAAACAATTTTACAAATACAAATATGATAAATGAATCTCAAATATCTACTGCTTTAAATGGTAAAGATAAAGTTACTGTATATTGGACTTTATATAGTACAGTAACTAATATAGATTTAACATTAACATCATACTTTGCTAGAGTTAAAATATTTAAAATTTGGATAGATAAAAACTCTACTGAACCTGGTGGAGGTGGTAGTGCTACCGAAACGTTAACTATAAGCAATATACCAAATATAACACAACCTGCTCAAACAGAATTCTATATTGAATATACTACAAATATAGCAGTATCAAAACATGAAGTATCATGGGATGGTGGAAATACGTTCTACGATAAAACAAGTGATGTTGTAGTAAATGGAACAAATTACAAATTCAAGCATGACAACCAAGGTAGTGCTGGAACATATAGTATGGCTATAAGAGTAACAACTGCAAGTGGAACTACTAAGACAAGTAATGTATTTATTGTCACTTTAGTGGATAATAGTCAATTAACTTTCACTCAGTATAAAAAACTTGATAATGGGGTAATTACAGATACTACCGATGGAAAATACTATAGCACAGTTGATAAAATAGCAGTAACTCCATCCGGAAAATATACACTTGATTTAAATCCTATAAGTTATGTTTGTGTATGTTTCTATAATAGTAGTGATACTTATCTAGGCAATGACTCAGGAGGATATATAGAAAATAATACATCAGACTGGTCAGTTGGGTCTTTATCAACAACAATTAATGTGCCAGCTGGTGCTTCATATATTAGAATATGTGGTACAAGTGGCGGTATACAAGTAACTGGAACATTGACTAAATCATCTTCTAGTACAAGTGCTTTGCTAGATAGCGATGGAGCTTACGTTATAGACGACTTTTCAAGTAACGCAATAGATTCAAATAAATGGGGATATGAATTAGGATATGTAAGAAATAATGAAACTCAAAGATATACAAATACAAACGCTGAAGTCAACGATGGTGTATTAGCTTTAAGGGGTTTAAAAGATAGTAGTGGGAATTGGACTTCATCTTCTATTATATCAAAAGGTCATTTTGCATTTATGTATGGGAAAATAGAGGCACGCGTTAAATTATGCAACTCAAATGGAGCATTTGGAGCATTTTGGACTTTAGGAGATAGTTTTGAATTTGGATATAAAGAAAATGGTAGTCCGGATACTTTAGGCGAATGGTGGGCGTATTGTGGAGAATTTGATATAGTTGAATTTTATAATAAAAAATTAACTTGCGGAACATTCTTCAATCAAAGGGAAGAAAGTGGTCGTGTATGGTATGATAATTATACAACTGGTGATTGGCATATATTTGCAATGGAATGGAAAACAGATGGTACATTAATTTTCTCTATTGATGGAAATGAATTATCAAGAACAAATGCTACTGATAATAGAGCCTTCCATATACCACATTATATTTTACTTAACCAAGCGATAGGAGCTAGTGGTGGTACTCCTGATAGTGATACAACTGAAATAACACAATATGTTGACTGGGTTAAATATTATCCTTTAAGTACAGAAAATGTAGTACTTAATAGTAGTGATTTCACAATTCAAGCAACAGATTTCAATGAAAATAATTGCGTAGTTAGAGCAACGTTTAATGATAACTGTATCAACAAAGCTTTAAGCTGGAAATCAAATAATGAAAGTGTTATTACTGTTCATAGTGGATTTTGTGTTGCAGCTAGTTCAAGTGGTTCAGCTACTATCACAGCAACTTCTAAGAGCGGTGTTTCAAAAAGCATAACATTAAATGTCAGCAATAACGCTATATCACATTAGGAGGTGATAAACTTGAGAACTCTTACAGATAAGGCACTTAATAAATTAGCAAATTATTATATTAGCAAACTAAAAAATGTGAAATATACACTTGATGGAGAAGAAAAAGAAATAGATTTTTTTTCTAAAAAAGTAATAGGAAATACTGCTTGTGCTTATGTATTCTTTGATGAGAATTACAAAGGAAAAATTACAAATATAAGAGTAATAGATAAAGATGGGGATATAGTAGCACAAGACAAGAAAGTCTATGAAAGAACTACTGATAAGGCATTGTATATAGCATTTAAGCATGAATTTACGGAGGTGTAAAAAATGAGTATATATACAAAGAATGAATGGATAGACCACATAGAAGATGTTGATACAGGAGAAGTATTGCAAGTTGGTACTTTGTATTGTGCTAGACTTATGAATCATATGGAAGATGGCATAGAATCAGCACATAGTGAAATGATTGTAATGGAGACAGCTGTAAAAAATATGCAAACAAAAGTAAAAGTATTAGAAGACAATCTTATAAATAATATGCCTCATAACAATTTCTTAGAAGACTTAACTACTCTAGATGATATTAATATTGTTGATGGGATTTATAGTCCAATTTTAGGTAAGGTTTATTATTAGAAAGGAAGTGATTGGATGGCAGTAGGTGATATAAAAAAAATTGGGACATTGCAAATTAATGGGGTAAAATATGAACAATCACAAATAATTGAATGTGCAATAAACACAAATTTTACTTTTGTTGATGATTCAACTGGCAATTATGATTGGGAATGGATTGAAGCTAATTTAAATGGGACAAAAGCATATATTTCTAAAGCATCACCACTTCATGGTATGTCTCCAAATAATATGTTGGGTCAATGTAAAAAGGTCACTTTAGGTGGTATTTTATATAGAATAGCTTTAATTTCAGCGAATGACTGGATAAATTTACCTAAAACTGTTTTAGCAAAAATGCTTAAAATAGGAGCTTTTGACTTTGATGTAACTACATCAGATTTCTTTTATAAAACTGGTATGGATAGAGATGAAGTTAGAATAGTAACTCTTAAATTTGACTATGTAATAGATAACGGTTCATTTCCCGCAAATTCTGCAGGGCAAAATCTATATTACTGGCCTGTATTAATTGTTGATAATAATGTTCCTATTATAAGTGGAGAAGATGAAAACTTAGGAAATAAAACAAGTTCATTTAATATAACTTATTCTGTATCAGATACAGATGCCGGGCAAGAATTAACAGTAAAAGAAAAATTAAATGGAAGTATCATAAGAACATTAAAAAATCCAACTCAAAATTCAACTTTAACATTTACAATAACAGATGAATTATTTGTTTCTCTTAGCATGAATACTACCAATACCATAGAAATAGAAGTTACCGACGGAAGTGCTACTACATATAGAAGATATACATTTGTAAAGACTAATTCAGCACCATTTATAACTTATACAGGGCAAGCAGACTTAGGAGAGTTAACAACTAAACCTAGTATTACTTATAATGTTAAAGATAATGAAGGAGATGCAATAACTGTAACTGAAAAATTGAATGGTGAAGTAATAAGCCAATTTAGTGCAACTTCAAATACAAACTATACAGTAGGAATAACTGATACGTTCTGGCTTACTTGTGGTTCTAATACAAATACAGTAGAAATAATAGCAAGTGATGCTCTTGGTGGAAGTAGTTCAAAGACTATTACATTTTCCAGAAAAATAACAAAACTACAAATAGTTATGAAAAATGCAATAGAAACAGATGCAAAAGCAACAAAGATATTAGTATCCCCTCAATGGACCACAACTGGAGGAGTTGGAAAAGTAGAAGTATGTAACAATGGATTTGACTCTAATCCTACATGGGAAGATGCAACTACTATGGTGGTACTTAATAGACCTCATTTATTTACTAATACAAGCAAAACTGCTTCCAAATGGGGAATCAAAATAAGAATAACAGTTACAAAGAATCAAGGATATGATGGAGAAGTTGCAATCTTTGGATTTGGAGGTGCTTATGAGTAATGAAAATATTTCATGAAAAATCATTGATAGAAATAAATAAGGAAAAAGAAGAAAATGGAAAACTAAAAAAGGAAGTTGAAGAATTAAAATCAGAATTAGAACTAACTCAAACTGCATTGAATGATTTATTATTTGAAGAAGAAGGAGGTGAATAAGAATGGCTGGATATTTAGCATTACAAATAATGAAAGGTAACCTTAGTTATGCAAAGGTTATGAGTAAGTTTAGCAAATATAAAGAACAAATAGACATTATATTAGTAGCAGAAGGCAGAGAAGATTTAATAGAAAATTAATCTTCTCTTTTTTATTATCATTTAAGAGGATCTTCATAGGTCCTCTTTTTTATAAGGAGGGATAAAATGTCTTATAATAAAAAAGTATGGAAAAGTGGCGACAGAATTACAAAAGAAGCGTTAAACAATATGGAAAATGGTATAGAGGCAGCACATCAAAATTCAGGTGGAAGCGGTACATCGTATGATGATACTGCAATAAAAAATGATATAAATGAACTTAAAACTAAGGTATGGGATATACAAAATCCTTTTGATATTTCATCTATTTCAGTGGCGCCGAATACAGCTCAGATGGGCAGTACTGTTAGTCCAAAATTAACATGGAACTATACACATAGTACAATAAAAAGCCAAACTATTAATAATGCAGCCGTTGAGAATACATTAAGAACGAAAACATTTACAGGAGTTACTGCAACAACTACTTACACTTTAGCAGCAACATCTAATAGTGATGTGAAAAAATCAAAGAGTGCTACTATTACATTTGCTAATGGAGTTTACTACGGAAAATCAACTACATCAACTTATGACAGTGCTTTGATTAGTGGATTAACAAAACAATTATCCAATTCAAAGAATAGAACCATAACAGTAAATGCAGGAGCTGGAGAATATATATTCTATTGTATCCCAAGTAGATTGGGTACTTGTAGTTTTAACGTTGGTGGTTTTGACGGAGGATTTAGCAAGGTGGCAACTGTAAACTTCACTAATAGTGATAACTATGCAGAAGACTATGACATATATAAATCAGATAATGCAAACTTAGGTAACACTAATGTAACTATAAAATAAAGGAGGTGATTAAGATGAGTAATGAATATAAAAGAGTAAGAATAAATAAGGAGACTGCTACTCGCACAAATGATGTGAGAACTACTGCAGATAATATTACTGATAAACTAGACCAACAAGCTGTAGAAAATTTTGAGTTAAACTTGCAAGTAAATAAATACAGAAGTGAGTTGAGACACGCACTACAACAATTAGATGAACACACTTATTGTCCAGGTGAAGTGGATATACAATGTAATAACAGTAGCCAATGTGCTAATAAATGTGGTGATAAATATGAAATAAAACAGATAGTACAAGACAGTACAGAACCTCAACATGGACCTGATTGTCATTGTTCTAAATGTTGTCCAAACCCAAATCCAAATTTTTTTCAAAGACATAGAATTGGAATATTAGTAAGTATATTATGGTCAGCTCTTATTATACTAGGTGTAGGTTGGACTCCTAGTGGTGGTGTGTTTGATGCTATACAAAACTCCTGGGTTCAATTATTCGTTAATTTCTTTAAAGTTGGTATATTTGCGATTGCTGGTATAGTGAGTTATCAACTATTTAAACACAATGAATAAGTACAAAAGTATATTATTATGTGTATTACTTATTATTAGTTGTTTACCAGCGAAATCCTATGCAGATGGCATAGATATTATAAATGAGATATTAAACCGACCACAAAATGTAAATGGAATGGACTTAATAAATGATGTATTAAACAGAGAACAAAATATATCAAAAGGTATGGATTTAATAAACAAGGCACTAAATGGTAACAACTACCAAGAGATTAAGTTGATTAATTCCAAACAAGAAATTACTCAAGAAATTGAAAAGTCTAAAAATAATCCTTTAGAGGAAGTTAAACACATAACTGGTGACGATAACTCCTATATATTAGGAGTTGATATTAGTAAATGGAATGGTGATATAGACTGGAAAGCATTAAAAAAAGCTAATATTCAGTTTGTAATTATTAGAGCGGGATATAGTACCAATTACGTTGATCCCTATTTTAAAAGTAATATAGAAAACGCTATAAAACATAATATGCTTATCGGTATATACTGGTTTAGTTATGCGCATTCATATCAAGGAGCAGAACTTGAGGCACGTAAATGTTATAAAACTATAAAACCGTATAAAGATAAAATTACATTACCGGTATTCTTTGATTTTGAATATGATAGTGTTAATACAGCTAATAGAAAAGGTCACCATATAAGTAAAAAATTAGCCAGTGGCATGGCTGATACATTCTGCACAACTATAAAAAGTAAAGGTTTGCAAGCTGGCATATACACTAATATGGACTATGCAAATAATTATTTTTCCAGAGACGTACTAAATAAATATCATACTTGGATAGCTCAATGGACAAAAACGTGCACATATAAAGGTCAATATATAATATGGCAATGTGCTGATAACTTTAAAGTAAACGGTGAAAAATTTGACCTTAACAGACTTTACTATAATAGATACCAAAGATTAATAAGTAACACAACAAAGAAGTACAAAACGATGACAGTGTATGCAACTGCATATAGTGGGGACTCTAAGACATCCACACTGACAAGGCCACACTGGGGGGTTATAGCTGTTGACCCTAGTATAATCCCCTATGGGTCCATTGTTTATATCAAAGAATTTGATAAGTATTTTGTGGCACAGGATTGTGGAGGTGGAATAAAAGGGTATAGGATTGACATATTTATGAACAGTGAAAAAGATTGTAGAGAATGGGGCGATAGAAAAATTACCATAAAAATACTTCAATAGGAGGTGTTAATATGAAACAATTTATAGTTAATCATCCAAAACTTAGAAACCCATATTTTTATCTATCCGTAGTAGCACTTATATTCAGTGCAAGTGGAGTAGATTTCAATCAGCTAACAAGTTGGTCACTATTCATTGCTGCACTTAAAGATATTGTCAACAATCCAGTAGCAATAGTGGCAATAATTACTGCTTTCTTAGGAATATGGAATGATAACTCAACAAAAGGATTAGATGGAATTAAAAATAAAGGAGGTAAATAAAAAATGGGTATTGAGATTATAGGTAAACTAACTCAAAAGAATAATGGTGACTTTAAACTAGTTGATTTAGAGAATGTTGACTACGATGGCACTGGCAAAAGCGCCAAGCAGGAACTAGAGAAGAAAATAGAAGAAGCCAAAAATAGTTCAACACCTTATGATGACACTAAAATAAAAACTGATATTCAAACTCTAAAAACTAATGCAGTAAATTTAGTTGAAGATGAGACATCTATGGAAGGCATAAAAGATAATGAATATCCTACATTAACTACAACAGATAAAACATTAATAGGAAGTATTAATGAAGTTAATGCACAATGTAAAGATATTACGAATAAAATAAATAATACTGCAACATTCACAGAATATGAAATTTGGGAGCCACAAGTAGCAAGTGATGAATGGAAAACAGACGCATCTGGGAAAAAATTAGATATGTCTAGTGACCAATTCCTTGCTAGATTTTATGATAATTTTGTTGGAACTAGTAATTATGGTACAGTACAAAAACTAGCCTAGGAAAAGATGAAAGCGGAACATATGATTTATATGATCAGAAGAAAAATAGGCCTAATAATATAGATGA
>OGNH01000187.1_pt1 | contig 32854 bp, 26 predicted proteins | sample 1573451 | NCBI WGS metagenome assembly OGNH01 (sample SAMEA2581986, study PRJEB24529) | metagenome | biome: Human gut stool | place: China | collected 2011 | reverse complement strand
AATCATCCACACGGTTTTAAAGGTAAAAAAGTAAAAAGGTAAAAAAGTAAAAAGAGCTTTAACCCCTTTGCACCCCCGTTCCCAGCGATTCCATCGCTGGTCTTCAAACCTTTATCTTAAAGGTAAAAGGAGCTTTTTTGCGAAAAGAAACGAATGAAGATTTCAATAGCGATATAGATGAAAAGAATTTTACTGAGTGCGGCGCTTCTAGCCGCTGCGACTACCTCCATCCAGGCACATACGCTGGATGGTATAGTCAAGGATAACAAAACGGGTGAACCCCTCATCGGAACCGTAATCCGAGTAAAGGAGCTGCCCAACGTGAGTACCACCACTGGACTTGATGGTACTTTCACCCTGAATGAATTGCCTGATAAAGGCAAGTTTACCATCATCGTTTCCTACATGTCGTACAAGACCAGGGAGATGGTAGTAGATGTGGCTAAGAAAGACAAGGTGGATATTCCGATGGATGAAGACCAGAAGCAGTTGGGTGAAGTGGTGGTTACCGGTCATCGTGAATACCGCAGCGACCGAAGCGCCATAGAAACCGTGAAGAATGCCGGCAACGTGCTCAACGTGATGAGCCAGCAGAGCATCCAGCTTTCGCCTGATGTCAACGTGGCAAGCGTTCTGCAGCGAGTATCGGGTGTAACCATGGAGCGTGATGCATCGGGCGAGGCTTCCTACGCCATCCTCCGAGGCATGGACAAGCGCTACAACTACACCCTGGTAAACGGTGTGAAGATTCCAAGTCCGGATGATAAAAACCGTTACATTCCGTTGAATATCTTCCCTTCTGATCTGATGGATCGCCTCGTGGTATCCAAGTCTTTGACGGCTGATATGGAAGGCGATGCAGCCGGTGGCGTGGTGGATATGGTGATGAAGGATGCGCCATCCCACTTCCAGATTCTGGCGAATGCAGCCATCGGAGCAAGTGATTATTTCTGGAAGGATGGCAGAGATTATCTTACCAGCAACCGCTCTGATTATACAAAGAAGGCTCCTTACGAGGCTTTCGGAAAAGACTACAAGGCGCAGATGAGTGATTTCAAGAAAGGCCCTGTTCAGCTGAAGAGTCATTCCATGCCATCTCCTAACTTCATCGGAGGTTTGAGCATCGGCAACCGCTTCTGGAACGACCGCCTGGGCGTGATGCTTGCCGGAAGCGTGCAGAATACTTTCCGTGGCACCGAGCGCACCTACAATTCCGTAAAGATGGCTTCGGGCGAGCAGGCAATGTACATTTCCAATCTGCAACATCGCTACTACAGCATCCATGATCTTACCATGGGTGCTCATGCCAAGATAGATTTAACCCTGCCTGGCCACAAGCTGGAATGGTACAACATGTATGTGCGCACCAATTCCAAGGGCACCAGATACAACAATAGCGTCAATACCGAATACATCGGAGCCGACAGCTATACCCAGGACGATGAGGTGCGCTCTCTCTCAACCACCCAGAGCATCTTCGCCACTAACCTGAAGGGTACGCATCATCTTACCAAGGATTTTACCGTAGATTGGTCGGGCGTATTTTCGCAGGCAAAGGAGGAAGATCCGGACAGAACCTACGTAACCCTGACGAATACCGTGAGCAGAAAAGCCGAGAATGGCGGCGATGCCGTTTCGGGTTCCATCTGGGATGCCAATAAGAATATCATTAAGACCCTGCCTAAGGGTGCCGAGCGCCGGTTCCAGCACAACAAGGATACCGATTGGGCAGGCTACATCAACCTTTCTTACGATACCCATTTCGCCAACGATGTGGAGGCTCTCTGGAAGGCGGGTGCGCAGTATCGCAGAAAAGAACGCAGCAATAGATATTATTCTTACATCTTCAATCCTGCCGACATCTCGCAGACGATGGATGGAAACGGATTAGAGCAGTATGCCAATATAGATTGGGTTTGCAAAACTCCTTATTCTCAGGCTTCGCAGCTCAACTACGATTCCAAGGAGCACATCGGAGGCGCCTACGCCATGGTAACCCTGAAGAGCGAGGTGGGCGAACTGAATGCCGGTTTCCGTGCCGAGCACACCAACCAGATTTACACCATGCTCCAGCACTTCCGCAACATGGGACAGGTGGGCGAGCAGAGCTACTGGGATTATCTGCCATCGGCATCCATCAAGTGGACGCCAACCAGGAAGATGAACGTGCGTCTCTCTTACTATCGCTCCATCAACCGTCCGGGCTTCTATGAGATTGTGCCTTATCAGATTATGGGCGAGGAGTATCAGGAAAAGGGTAATCCAAACCTGAAGCGTGCCCGCATCGACAACATCGACCTGCGCTGGGAGTGGTTCCCAAGCAAGACAGAGCAGATTCTTGCCGGCGTGTTCTATAAGTATCTGAAAGACCCGATAGAGCAGGTGTTCGTAACATCTGATGGCAAGATTGGTGCCGGAACCGATGCTTACTACATGCCGGATAACTTGGGTAATGCCAAGAACATGGGCTTCGAAATCGATGTGATCAAGTACATCCGCCACTTCGGAGTAAAGGCGAATTATACTTACACCCATTCTGAAATCACCACTTCGAAGCGTGAGTACAAGGAGGGTAGTGCCGAGTATAAGACGGGTGTAACCCAGACCCGTCCGCTGGTTAACCAGGCTCCTCATACCGCCAACATCTCCTTATTATATAAGGATACGGAGAATGGCTGGAATGCGCAGTTGGCCTCTTCCTTCACGGGTACCAAGCTCGCCCTGGTTTCTCCCTTCAAGGATGCCGACCAGTGGGATAAGGCTATGTTCGGTCTCGACCTGAGTGCCGAGAAGCAATTCAAGAACGGCATCTCCGTCTTCTTCAAGGCAAACAATCTGCTCGATGCCAAGCGCGAGAGATACTTGAAGACCGTGAACAAGAGCAACCTGGAGTATGAGGGCCAGAAGAGCGATAAGACCATCGTGGGAACTTATCAGTATGGCAGAACCTTCCTGCTGGGAGTAAGATACAAGTTATAAAAGGTAAAAAGAAAAAAAGGTAAAAAATGAAAAAGATAAATACTTTAGCTTGCATGCTTATGATGGCAGCAGCTGCAATGTTCTCCACATCTTGCGAGAACGATAATATAAATCCATACGATTACGTGAATAATGGCGCTAATGGAAGTGATGGCAACCAGAACCAGGGTTCTAAAGATGTCATTACAACTAAGGTGGCAGAATATCCTAAAGGCTCTCTGGTTTGGAGCAAGGATACTACCCTCAGCGAGAGCGTGGAGATTCCTGTAGGAACATCGCTCTACATCGAGCCGGGCGTAACTGTTACCTGCAAATCAGAGGTTCAGGTACCGGTAGAAATCGTGGTATTGGGCAATCTCTATTGTCTGGGAACCGCCGAGAAGCCAGTTACCATCACTTCTGATACCAAGAAACCAGCCGATTGGGGCGGCATCATCTGTGGCTACAATTCAGAAGAAGTGGTACTCAACCACGTGGATGTGGCCTATGCCGGAGCTACTCCTACCGAGAGTTCTGCTTCTTTCCAGAACAAGCTTTTCAAGACTACCATTGATGGTGGTGTGCCAGCCTTCCACTTCTGTAATGTGAATGGTAAGTTCGTGATGGCAAACAGTTTCTTCCACGATAACTACAACGACCAGACTTACTTTACTGGTGGTAACGGCGTGATTATCAACAATATATTTGCTGATAGCGGAAATGCAGCCGATGGCGGCGAGGCTATCAACGTAAAGGCGGGTTGCAAGCTCGATGTAGCCAACAACATCATCTACAACGCCTGCACCAACGCCTTCAAACTCTCTAATGCCGGCAATAGTGAGGTGATTCCGCTTACCGAGATGACTGCTTACAACAATACTGTAGTTAATTGCGGATGGCGCCGTGCCAAGAACAAGAAGGGTGGTTCTGTATGGGTAGAGAAGGCTGCGAAGCCAATCTTTGTGAACAACCTCATCTATGATTCACGTTTCGGCCTGAAGCAGCCAAAGAAGGATGGTGCTGATATGGAGCACAGCCGTTTTACTCCAAACTACTACTTTGCATCTACAGAGACAGGAGTAGAGCAGATGGCGAAGGATGCAGCTTTGGGCATCTGGTTTGATACTGATATCAAGAGCAGCGTGGCTGGTCAGTTCAACCCTCTCTTCAAGAGTTTCACTCAGAGCGACAAGATGAATATCAACTGCGAGATTGATAAAGTGGAGAATGGTGCTCCATTGGCATTCGATAAGACTTGGAATTTCGATTATCAGGATAACAGTCCTGCTCTCTCTGGTGGTGTAACCGATTTTACTCCGCTCTTCCCTAGTGGTCTGCCTTTCTTCGGTATGAAGCAGGTGAATTTCCTGGATAAGAATAACGACCAGAACTATTACTTTACCGCTCCATTGCCAAGCGCAAGATTCGGAGCGAGATTGTAAAAAGCTATTATATATCATAGCGCGATTAAATAAAAAGAGGATGCGTGCAGGCGACAGAGATGTAGCTTGCACGCTTTTCTAGTATAATCGGTTTAGTTCAAGATAGAAACAACGTCTTTTCTTCATCTCTCTTATCTCCTTTCTTCCTTCTTTCTGTATTAATAATGTGTTAATCTCAGGAAAAGTCTTGGTTGATTATAGGATAAAATGTTCTTTAACCCTATTGAAATCTCCGTTCATAGACGTTGAATGGCGGTTCAGCGTCTTTGAACGGCGGTTCAATGTCTTTGAACGGACATTCAACGTCTATGAACGGAGATTTTATCTAGGTATAAATGCTTTTTTTCTTAGTTGAAAGAACTGTTTTAGTAGGTTAAAATCCTTGTTTTACCCCTCTTTTTGTTCTAATAAAAAAAGAAAAAGCTTTGAAAACAATCTCGTTTTCAAAGCTTTTTCCTTATTTATGCCTCTTTCTTCTTCGTCTTAGGAAGAACGAGGTTGAGAACTACGCCGATGACGGCGGAAAGACCGATGCCGGAAATGGCAAAGGAACCGGATGAGAGAACGGCGCCACCCAAGCCCATTGTCAGCATCACAGAGATGATGATAACATTGCGGGTTTCATTCATGTCTACCTTGTTCTGCATCAGATTCTGAACGCCCACACTTGCGATGGTTCCGAAAAGCAGCAGCATGATGCCACCTAAAACCGCCTGAGGAATGCTCTGCAACAAAGCACTCAACTTGCCCACGATGGAGAAACAGATGGCGGTGGCTGCGGATATGCGAATTACGGCAGGACTCGTTACCTTGGTGATAGACATCGCACCTGTTACCTCTGAATAAGTGGTCTCAGGAGGTCCGCCCAGAAAGGCAGAACAGAGACATGCCAGTCCATCACCCAACATCGTGCGATGCAATCCCGGATCTGCCACGAAATCCTTCTTGGCTACGGCACTCACCACATATACATCGCCGATATGCTCCAGCACCGGAGCTATTGCCACGGGCAACATATAGAGGAATGGAGCCCAGGAAAAATGGGTGATGGTATCGAAGGATACAGGACAGGAGAACCATGATGCCGCTGCCACGCCCGAGAAATCTACCTCTCCCATGCAGATGGCGATGACATAGCCCACGATAACCCCCGAAATGATAGGAACCAGCTTCATCAAGCCCTTGCAGAAGGTAAGCACCAGGATAGCGGTGATGAGCGATGCAAAGGCGAGAATCCAGTTGGTCTTTGCCATATCCACAGCGCTGCCCGAAAGGGAGAGACCGATGAGGATGATGGCGGGACCGATGACTACTGGAGGAAAAATCCTGTCCAGCAGTTTCTTGCCCTGCCATTTCACTAGGGCGCTCATGGCGAAATACACCAGAGAAACGCTGGTTAGTCCGGCGATTGTTCCCGGCAGTCCCCATTGCTTGGTAGCAGCGATGATAGGGGCGATAAAGGCGAAGGAACTGCCCAGGAAGATAGGCACCTTACCCTTGGTGATGAAGTGAAAAAGAAAGGTTCCTACACCAGCGGTGAAGAGAGCCGTTGCCGGATCGATGCCTATCAGAAGAGGCACCAGAACCGTTGCACCGAAAGCCACAAACAGGAACTGTACTCCCACAAGGGTTTTCTTGGTCATAGAAAGTTGTTCTGTATCCATAGTCGATATTCTTTATTAGTCTTTCAGACTCTCCTGATACCAGTCGAAGAGTTTCTTCACACCATCCTCAATCTCTACCTTATGCGTCCATCCGAGGCTGTGGAGCTTATCAACAGAGATGAGCTTGCGCATGGTTCCATCTGGCTTGCTGGCGTCAAACTCTACCTCGCCTTCGAAACCTACAGCCTTTACTACAAGCTCTGAAAGTTCACGGATGGTGAGTTCCTTACCGGTACCCACGTTGATGTGACAGTTGCGAATCTCACCGAGAGATGGGATAGCGCCGCCACGGCCCTCAGAGTTGTTTCTATCCACAGCACCATCTACCTTGGCACCATAGAATACAGAACTGTACTTCTCGATACCGATGATGTCCTTGAAATCTACATTCAGAAGCACGTGAACGCTGGCATCTGCCATATCCTCGCTCCAGAGGAATTCACGCAATGGTTTGCCTGTTCCCCAAAGCACTACCTTGTTGTCGTAGATGCCATAGAACTCCAGCGCCTTCAGAATGCGCTCGTGAGAGTTGCTGCCGTCTACGTTACCCTCGCCGATGATTTCGCGGAGCTTATCAGTAGGGTTGATAGGGCGCTTGTTCATATCCACCTCGATGCTGTGCCAGTCGCCATCGTGGATGAGTTTGGCAAGATAAATCTTGCGCATCATCGCAGGCATTACGTGGCTGTTCTCCAGATGGAAGTTATCGTTAGGGCCATAGAGGTTGGTTGGCATCACAGCGATATAGTTGGTACCATACTGAAGGTTGTAGCTCTCGCACATCTTCAGTCCGGCAATCTTGGCGATGGCATATTCCTCGTTGGTATATTCCAGCGGAGAAGTAAGGAGCACATCTTCGCTCATAGGCTGCGGTGCATTCTTAGGATAGATGCAGGTAGAGCCCAGGAAGAGGAGCTTCTTCACGCCATGAGAATAAGCGTTGCTGATTACGTTGCATTGCATCTTCATGTTCTGCATGATGAAGTCTGCACGATACAATGAATTCGCCATGATACCACCCACGAAGGCAGCAGCCAATACTACTGCATCAGGCTTTTCCTCGTCAAAGAACTTCTCTACTGCATACTGGTCGGTCAAGTCGAGTTCTTTGTGAGAACGACCTACCAGGTTGTTATAACCTCTCTTCTTGAGGTTATTCCAGATAGCAGAACCCACGAGTCCGTGGTGTCCTGCTATATAAATTTTAGAATCTTTTGATAACATTGTTTATTTACTATAAACTATCAATAGTTACTTTACAATACCTTTCTCAAGATATTCTGCAAGATTGCAGCGAACCTTCTGACCGGCATCCTCAGCAGCTACCTTAGCCATATCGCTCTCTACCATGATCTTTACGAGATCCTCGAAAGAGGTGGTGTTAGGATTCCAGTTGAGCTTAGCCTTAGCCTTTGTTGGGTCACCCCAAAGGTTCACCACGTCGGTAGGACGGTAGAAATCAGGAGAAACCTCAACGAGTGTCTTGCCGATGAGTTCCTCAGGACCCTCAACGCAGATGCCCTTCTCGTTCTCATCCTTGCCTTCCCATTTCAGTTCGATTCCTACATAGTGGAACGCCAGCTGGGCGAACTCACGCACAGAGTGCTGCTTACCTGTTGCAATCACGAAGTCCTCTGGCTTCTCAGCCTGGAGAATCAGCCACATACACTCTACATAATCCTTGGCATAACCCCAGTCGCGGAGTGAATCCAGGTTACCGAGATAAAGCTTGTCTTGCTTGCCCTGCTTGATGCGGGCTGCAGCCAAAGTAATCTTGCGGGTAACGAAAGTCTCACCACGGCGTTCACTCTCATGATTGAAGAGGATACCAGAGCAGCAGAACATATCATAAGCCTCACGATACTCCTTGACAATCCAGAAACCATACTGCTTGGCAACAGCGTATGGAGAATAAGGGTGGAATGGAGTGTTCTCGTTCTGAGGAACCTCTTCTACCTTACCGTAGAGCTCAGATGTTGAAGCCTGATACATGCGGCAGGTCTTCTCCAAACCGCATTGGCGGATAGCCTCCAGAATACGGAGCACACCGGTAGCATCTACATCTGCTGTAAACTCAGGGGAGTCGAAGCTCACCTGTACGTGGCTCTGAGCCGCAAGGTTGTAAACCTCTGTAGGTTTCACCTTGTTCATTACCTGGATGATACTCATAGAGTCACCGAGGTCAGCATAGTGAAGATGGAAGTTAGGTGTACCCTCCAAATGAGCAATTCTTTCGCGGTAGTCGGTAGATGATCGGCGGATAGTTCCGTGAACATCATACCCTTTTTCCAACAATAATTCAGCCAAGTATGAACCATCCTGGCCTGTAATACCTGTAATTAAAGCTACTTTTCTATTCATGTCATTATATGTTTTTAATGATGTCTTTTTATTGAATAAGTCAGAATATCTGTGGGTGAACCGGATTAAGCCTTAGCAACCAGGTTTTCAAAGTCATCACAGAATTCAGTCATCTGGTGATAGAGTAGATTGCAACCCTTATTGGATAATTCTTCATCTGGTAGCGGACCGCTGTTAATTGCTACCGTAAAAATGTTGGCTGCCACGCCGGCACGGACGCCCAAAGGAGCATTCTCTACCACGATGCCTTCCCAGGGTTTCAGGCTTCCTGCCTTCTGTAATCCCATGAGATATGGGGCAGGATTTGGTTTGCCGCGCTTTACATCATAGGCGGTTACGATATGTGCTTCATCCAGAAAATCGCCGAAGTCGTTGAGCAGTCGCATGATGAGCGGGCGCTGTCCGCTTCCTGTTACCACTCCTACCTGCATGCCTGCATCTTTAATCTTCTGCATGATTTCCTTTACGCCAGGAAATATTTCGGCAGTAGGCATCGAGTGGAATATTTCGGTCTTCACATCATACATCTTCTGTGCTTCGTCCAGCGTGATGTCGATGCCCTTCTGCTTCTTCACCATCATCTGGATGGTGTCAATGCCTCGGGCTCCTTCGGTGGCATAAGCATCGGCTGCTGTCATGTGGATATCAAACTGTTTCATCGATTCCTGCCATGCCACAGCATGATTTGGCATACTGTTGTACAGCACGCCGTCCATATCAAAAAGCACGGCTTTAGGGGTGAATTCCCCAAAGCCGTGTTCTTTCATATATTTAAAAATAATTTCCTTCATCAATTATTCATTCTTCAAGCGCTCCTGGATAGCTTTGCTCTCTGCCTCATAACCTGGCTTGTTGAGCAATGCGAACATATTCTTCTTGTATGCCTCAACACCAGGCTGGTTGAATGGGTTCACCTCTTCCAAGAGACCGCTGATACCGCAAGCCTTCTCGAAGAAGTAGATCAGCTGACCGAGGTAGTAAGCGTTCAACTCTGGTACGTTAACCAGGATGTTAGGAACACCACCGTCAACGTGAGCCAGACGTGTACCGAGCTCTGCCATCTTGTTCACCTCGTCAACACGCTTGCCCTCGAGGAAGTTCAAACCGTCGAGGTTCTCATCATCGTGAGGGAAGAGCAACTTCTCGTTAGGAGTCTCTACGCTGATAACTGTCTCGAAGATAGAGCGCTCGCCCTCCTGAATCCACTGGCCCATAGAGTGAAGGTCGGTAGTGAAGTCGCAAGCTGCTGGGAAGATACCCTTCTGGTCCTTACCCTCGCTCTCACCATAGAGCTGCTTCCACCACTCAGCGAAGTAGTGAAGTTTAGGCTGGAAGTTGCATACAATCTCAATCTTCTTGCCAGCCTGAGTATAGAGAGCCTGACGTGTAGCTGCATAGATAGCTGCAGGATTCTCCTCGAAAGCTACGTCCTTGCCGCAAGCCTTCTCCATATCAGCCGCACCAGCTACGAGCTGCTTTACATCGAAACCTGCTACTGCGATAGGCAACAAACCTACTGGAGTCAAAACAGAAAAACGGCCACCTACATTGTCAGGGATGATGAAGCTCTTGTAGCCCTCCTTGTCAGCACAAGTACGTGCAGCACCCTTCTTGGCGTCGGTTACAGCTACGATAACATCCTTAGCCTCTTCCTTACCGCGCTGATCCTCGCACTGCTTCTTCAAGAGACGGAAAGCAAGAGCAGTCTCAGTAGTGGTACCAGACTTAGAGATATTGATGACACCAAACTTCTTGTCCTTCAAGAAAGAAGTCAACTCGAAGAGGTAGTCCTCACCGATATTGTTACCTGCGAAGAGGATAGTAGGGTTCTTCTTGTCGTTTACGAGCCAAGCGAAAGAGTTGCCGAGGCCTTCGATAACGGCGCGTGCACCGAGGTAGCTACCACCGATACCTGCTACAACAACCACCTCACACTTTTCGCGCAAAGTATTGGCAACAGCCTGAATCTCATTGAGGAACTCAGGAGTGATAGAAGATGGCAAATGTAACCATCCCAAGAAATCGTTACCTTCACAAGTGCCGTTCTCAAGAGCTTCCTGAGCGGCCTTAACCTTAGGCTCGTAAGCCTTTACTGCACCTTCTGCGAGGAATGATGCAGCCTTTGTAATGTTTAAGCTGATACTTTTCATTTTTCTTTTAATATCTAAATGAATGTGTTAATGTTACTACTTGAAGACAAACTCTTCTGCCGAAACCGAAGGATAGGATGTGCCTATCTGAACGAGTCGGTCAAGAGTTTGATTTCGATTTGCGGACTGATGCGCTCGTACAATATATTATATACAGCATCGAGAATCGGCATGTTGACGTGCATGTGGCGATTGATTTCCTTCATACACTTGGTGCCGAAATATCCTTCTGCAATCATCTCCATCTCTATCTGCGCACTCTTCACGCTGTAGCCCTTGCCTATCATGGTTCCGAAGGTGCGGTTGCGGGAAAAGTTGCTGTAACCTGTTACGAGCAAGTCGCCCAGATAAACTGAGTCGTACATGCTTCGGTCGATAGGGTGGACGGCTGTCAGGAAGCGGTGCATCTCCTGAACGGCATTTGACATGAGTACCGCCTGGAAGTTGTCACCATACTTCAGACCGCCACAGATACCTGCTGCGATGGCGTATACGTTCTTCAGAACCGAAGAGTATTCGATACCGATGACATCGCTCGAAGTCTTGGTCTTGATGAATTCACTCGCCAGACAATCGTTGGCGAAGGCACGCGCCTTTTCGGTATCGCTACAGCCCACGGTGAGATAGCTCAGTCGCTCCAGTGCCACTTCCTCGGCATGAGAAGGACCTCCGATGCAGGCGAGGTTTTCGTAAGGCACATCGTAAACCTGATGGAAATACTCTGAGCAAACGAGGTTTTCATCTGGCACAATACCTTTAATGGCTGTGATGATGAACTTGTCGCTTAGTCGCGTCTTGAGTTTTTTGAGATGATTCTTCAGATAAGGCGACGGGGTGACGAACACGAGGGTATCGTAATTCTGCACTATCTTGTTGATGTCGGAAGAGAAGAAAATCTCATCTACATTGAATCGTGCCGACATCAGATAGGCAGGGTTGTGCCCCATGCGCTTGAAGTCCTCGATGCGGTCATCGCGACGCATATACCAGCCTATGTGATGAGTATGACCCACCACAATCTTGGCTATTGCCGTAGCCCAGCTACCGCCGCCAATTATCGCTATTTTACCGCAGTTGAACACTTCGAATGAATTTATAATTAATTATGCATTATCAATTAAGCATTTGCTGCATTAATCCAGCCCTGGATATTGTCAACAGAAGGCTTCTCGTAGCCGAGCTTGTACTTCTTGTTGATTTCTCCAATCTTCTGCTGCAAGCCTTGTGCTTTTTCTTCACGGATATCAGAGATGAGGTTGAAGCCTGCCTTGCGGAGCACGTATGCCCAATCCTCTGGCACGCCAATCTCTGCCCATTCCTTGATGGTGCTCTGTGGCATCTTCTTCTCTGGCTTCATCTGTGGGAAGAACAATACCTCTTGGATGAAGGTCTTGCCGGTCATCAACATGACCAAGCGGTCGATACCGATACCGATACCTGATGTTGGAGGCATACCGTACTGGAGGGCACGGAGGAAGTCCTGATCGATAATCATTGCCTCGTCATCACCCTTGTCAGCAAGCTTCATCTGGTCGATGAAACGCTCTTCCTGGTCAATTGGGTCGTTGAGCTCAGAGTATGCATTGGCAAGCTCCTTACCGTTTACCATCAACTCGAAACGCTCGGTCAAGCCTGGCTTAGAACGGTGCATCTTGGTCAATGGAGACATCTCTACAGGATAGTCGGTGATGAAGGTTGGCTGGAGGAAGGTTCCCTCGCAGAACTCACCGAAGAGCTCATCAATCAACTTACCCTTACCCATAGTCTCATCTACATCCATGCCCTTCTCCTTGCAGAATGCGCGGATCTCTTCCTCGGTCTTGCCGTTGCAGTCGAAACCGGTCTTCTCCTTGATGGCATCGAGGATAGGCAGACGGCGATATGGAGCCTTGAAGCTGATGATGTTGCCATCAATCTCGCGCTCTGGCTTGCCGTTTACGGCGATACAGATCGTTTCGAGCAACTTCTCTGTGAAAGCCATCATCCAGTTGTAGTCCTTGTACTGAACATAAAGCTCCATACAGGTAAACTCAGGGTTGTGGTTGCGGTCCATACCCTCGTTGCGGAAGTTCTTGCCGATTTCATAAACACCCTCGAAACCACCTACGATGAGGCGCTTCAGGTAGAGCTCGGTAGCGATACGCATGTACATATCCTGATCGAGCGCATTAAAGTGGGTGATGAATGGGCGGGCAGAAGCACCACCGGCAATGCTCTGCAGGGTAGGAGTCTCTACCTCAGTATAACCTGCGTTGTCGAGTACGCTGCGGAGTGTGCGGAGTACGGTAGCACGCTGCAGGAAAGTATCCTTTACACCATCATTAACGATGAGGTCAACGTAGCGCTGACGGTAACGCAACTCAGGATCATCGAACTTGTCGTAAGCCACGCCATCCTTATATTTCACGATAGGGAGTGGCTTCAAGCTCTTGGAGAGCAGGCACAGTTCCTTGGCGTGAACAGAAATCTCGCCAGTCTGTGTGCGGAATACGAAACCCTTTACACCGATGAAGTCACCGATATCGAGGAGTTTCTTGAATACAGTATTATAAAGGTCCTTGTTCTCGTCTGGACAAATCTCGTCGCGGGCGATATAAACCTGGATTCTTCCCTTTGAGTCCTGCAACTCAGCGAAGCTAGCTTTACCCATTACGCGGCGACCCATCATACGTCCGGCGATAACTACCTGGCGTGGCTCGTCCTCGTCCTTGAATTCAGCTTTGATATCTGTGCTGAATGCATTGGTTGGAAACTCTGCTGCTGGGTATGGGTCGATACCCATCTCGCGCAATGTCTGAAGACTCTGTCTGCGAACGATTTCCTGTTCGCTTAGCTCTAAAATGTTCATATTCTATTCAGATATATCTTTTATTTTCTTATTTTTGGTGCAAAAATACAAAATAAATCTGAACTATATGCCGTTTTTTATGTTTTTTATTATTAAAGAAAGGAAAAGGTATGTAAAGTTTGCCCTTCATCAAATAAAAAGTGCGATAAATTTTGTTTTCTCTGAAGAAAGTCTTACCTTTGCGTTGAGTTTATCAGAAACATACTTTGGAGCGAAGAGAAAACGAATAGCTCTGAATCAATAACAAAATACGAAAAATAGGAGATCATAAGATGAACATAGATGAATTAGTAAAAAGAATCAGCAAGACTGATGGATTATCCAAGACCCTCGGAATGCATTTCATTTCTACCCCTGAGCCTGATACGCTTCAGGCAACGATGAAGGTAGATGAGCGTAATCGCCAACCTTTCGGCTTCTTGAGTGGAGGTGCTTCCCTGGCTCTTGCCGAGAATGTGGCGGGTATCGGTTCCCTGGCGCTCTGCCCGGGACAGATTGCCGTGGGTATCAACGTGAGCGGTACTCATGTTCAGGCGGTCAGCGAGGGCGATATAGTTACTGCCTTTGCCAAGATTGTGCACAAGGGCAGAACCTTGCATACCTGGCAGGTGGATATCAAGAATACGGCTGGTGAGGTAATCTGTACCGTACAGGTAACCAACTATGTGTTCACTCCAAAGAAAGACAATCAGAAAAAGGGGGCAGAAACTAAGGTATGATAGCTTTTGCGTATTATCGTCTGCCTTATCTGCACCATGCTACCTATGTGGCTCAGCATGAGGGAGAACCTGAGGTACTCTCTTCTGTGGCAGAACTGAATGGCAAGGAAGGTTTCGTGATAGCTCCTTTTGCGCCATCCAGCGAATGTCCCGTGGTGCTGATGCATCCGGATGAAAGCAAACTGATCTCTGCCGAGGGGGCTGAAAATGCATCGCGATGCGGCACTTCCTACGTCGTGACGCAGCAGGATTTACTTCGTGACGTAGCAGACTCTACGTCGGGACGTAATTTTGAAGCCTATGCAAGGGAGTTTGAATGCTTTCACCGGCAGCTCTCTGAAGGTAAATTCAGCAAGATTGTTCTTGCGAGAAAACTGCGTATTCAGAGCAATCGGCAGCCTTTAGAATCTGTCCAGACTTCAGCAGTGCAAGATGCCGGCAAGACTTCAGCTGTGCAGAATACAGCCAATGCTTCAGTTGTGCAGGATTCAGACTCTTTAAAGGCTCTGTTTCTGAAGACCTGCCGGATGTATCCCCGTCTTTTTGTAGCCTTGGTTTATACGCCCCAATCGGGTTTATGGCTGATGGCTACACCTGAAATTCTGCTCAAAGGTGAACAGAATCAGATGGCAACCATGTCGCTGGCAGGCACCCAGAAGGCAGAACCTTCCAAGACCGTAGCCGATTATCCTGTAGAAGGGATAGAATGGTCGGAGAAGAACAGAGAGGAACAGCAGTATGTAACCGATTATATCGAGGATTGCATCAAGGTCTTTTCGGATGAATATCAGAAGAAGGGACCTTATACCACGATGGCTGCCAATCTCTATCATCTCCGTACCGATATCGCTTTCCGTCTGCATGATACGGGGCGTCTGGGCGATGTGCTCGATGCCTTATATCCTACGCCTGCCGTCTGTGGGATACCGAAGGATGAAGCTCGCCGGTTTATCCTGCAGCATGAACATCAGTCGCGCAAATACTACAGTGGTTTTGTGGGACCGATTTCGCCGAAAGGAAAGACGCATCTCTATGTTTCCCTGCGCTGCATGAACATTCTGGATGACGGCTCCTGCGAACTCTATGCCGGAGGCGGATTGCTGAAGGAGAGCGAGATGGAGAAGGAGTGGAAGGAAACTGAAGCTAAGATGCTGACCATCCTGTCGGTCCTGTAAAGGTCTTGCAGAGAAGTGATAGGGATTCATTCTGATTTTATAATGCTAAAAGACAAAGATTCTTCAAGAATCTGAAAACATAGAAATAACCTAAAAATTAAGGTGAAATGTATAGCAATAAAGAAAATGTCAATATATTGACAAGTTTACTGGTAGCGCATGGTGTTCGACATGCTGTAGTGTGTCCGGGCAGCAGAAATGCAGCCATAGTTCATAATCTCAACGAGTGTGAAGACATTACTTGCTATCCTGTAACCGACGAACGTAGCGCCGGCTTCCAAGCTCTTGGACTTTCTATGGCTGAAGGTTATCAGCCTGTCGTAGTGTGTGTGACTTCGGGTTCTGCATTGCTCAATCTTTATCCGGCAGTAGCTGAGGCTTATTATCAGCAAATCCCACTCATAGTGATTTCTGCCGACAGACCGGCACCGTGGATCAACCAGCTGGATGGTCAGACGCTTCCTCAGCCTGATGCTTTGGGGCAGATGGTAAGAAAAGCAGTATCTCTGCCAGAAGTGTTCGCAGGTGAGCAGCAGGAAGAGATGCATTGGTATTGCAACCGGCTGGTCAACGAAGCGCTGTTGAAAAGCATGGGGCGGGTAAAGGGACCTGTACACATCAATGTACCTATCTCTGAGCCTTTCTATTCGTTTACGAAAGAAGCTTTGCCCGTTGAGCGCAAGATAGAGGTTGCTTACTGCAGGGCAAATATTGACACATTTGATGGGACCCCTTTTGAATGTGTGTTAAAAGCCAAACGTCCATTGTTGGTAATCGGACAGTTGGACAATACCGAAAAATATGTAGACTTGTTGGCTTATATTGACCGGATGCCTATATTATGGGAATCTCTGGCAATGCCACCTTATCTATATAAGGTTCAGGAAGAACTGGGAGAAGATTGGAATAAAACCACCCTGTATGGCGCTTTCGAGAATTTGCTGGATGAAATAAAGGACGATGAAACATTCCGTCCTGACCTGGTGGTTTATATAGGTGGACATATTGTGAGCAAGAAGCTGAAATCTTATCTGCGTTCGCTTAAAGGAGTTGAGCAGATAAGAATCTCGCAAGAGGCTTATATCGAAGATACGTTCATGCATCTTACTAAAGTGATGGATTTGCCAAACAGTGATGCTATGTCATGGTTGGGTAATTTTGGCTGGCACAACCACTGGGAGGATTATCGCAAATTGTGGATGGATGCGTTGGCTAAAAGCTATGAACGCAAAGAGAACTTCAAGCCTGAGTTCAGCAGTCTGGCTACTGTAAAGGAATTCTTCAGCCAGCTTCAGAAGGTTGAGCCTCAGGATTTCAAAGCGTTCACCTTAGGCGGTAAAGATGCTCAGGACGATGGTATCTATGACCGCGAATTCGATACATTCCTTCCTGGTCTGATGAGCAGCGTCATCTCCGGCAACAGTTCTGCCATCCGGTTGATGAATCTGTGTGCCGACCGCCATGTTTACTGCAATCGTGGTGTGAACGGTATAGAAGGTTCTCTTTCTACGGCTGTAGGTTTCTCGATGTGCAAGAACAAGTCTGATAAGCATGTATACTGCGTTCTCGGCGACCTGAGTTTCTTCTATGACCAGAATGCGCTCTGGAATAGAAATCTGAACGGCAAGCTCCGTATCATCGTGCTCAATAATGGTGGCGGTGCCATCTTTGGCAAGTTCCAGGGATTAAAGAAGAGTCAGGCTCGTGAAGAAATAATAATGGCAAAGCATCATGCAACGGCTGAAGGAATCTGTAGTCAGAATGAGGTAAAATATCTCGCAGCTCATACGATGGAAGAGATGGAACAGGGCATCAGCCAATTGATTCATGCCGAGAGCGATCGCCCGATGCTTCTGGAGGTTTTCACCGATATGGATGTAGATAACGAGATGCTGGAAGCCGTTCAGAAGTGCTGATAGAGGACCTGTAAGGAACTATAACTGATAGTTCTGTCAAAAAAAATAAGATAGTAAGTAATCATAAAGTTCAAAGTTCAAAATTCAAAGTTCAAAGTAATAAAATGAGAGAATGGAAAAAGATAGAAGGTTTTGATTTCAAGGAAATCATCTTCGAGGAGTATAATCATATCGCTAAGATAACCATCAACCGTGAGCGCTACCGCAATGCTTTCACACCGTTGACCACTTGGGAGATGGCGCAGGCATTCAACTATTGCCGCGACTGTCTGGATATCCGTGTGGTCATTCTGACGGGTGCCGGCGATAAGGCATTCTGTGCAGGAGGTGACATGCATGTGAAGGGCCGCGGCGGTTATGTAGGTAATGACGGTGTACCTCGCCTGAATGTGCTCGATGTACAGATGCAGATTCGTCGTTTGCCAAAGCCGGTCATCGCTATGGTGAATGGTTATGCCATCGGTGGCGGTCATGTGCTTCATGTGATGTGCGACCTGACTATCGCTTCAGAGAATGCCATCTTTGGACAGACCGGTCCTAAGGTGGGAAGCTTCGATGCCGGTTTCGGTTCTTCTTATCTGGCAAGAATGGTGGGTCAGAAGAAGGCTCGTGAAATCTGGTTCCTCTGCAAGCAGTATTCTGCCAAGGAGGCTGAAGAGATGGGAATGGTGAACAAGGTGGTGCCTCTCGAAAAGTTGGAAGATACCTGTGTAGAGTGGGCTGAAATCATGATGGAACGTTCGCCTCTGGCACTCCGTATGATCAAGGCTGGCTTGAATGCCGAACTGGATGGTCAGGCTGGTATTCAGGAGTTGGCTGGCGATGCCACGATGCTCTATTATACGATGGATGAGGCTCAGGAGGGTGGCAAGGCGTTCCTTGAGAAGCGCAAGCCTCGCTTCGAGGATTATCCTCAGTTCCCATAATTTCATCAGCTATAAACAATAAAAACCTCGGAAGAAGCATAAAAGCAATCTTCCGAGGTTTCTTGTTTTTTATTCGTGAGTAGCGAATCTCTGCTCTGCCAGTTTCTCGTATTTGGTGCCTGGCTTGCCATAGTTGGCATACGGCCAGATGCTGATGCCGCCACGAGGAGTAAAGATGCCTGTTACCTCTATATATTTAGGGTCCATCAGTTTGATGAGATCCTTCATGATGATGTTCACGCAGTCTTCATGGAAGTCGCCATGATTGCGGAAACTGAAGAGATAAAGTTTCAGACTCTTGCTCTCTACCATCTTTACGTCAGGAATATAGCTGATGCGAATCTCTGCGAAATCTGGCTGACCCGTAATAGGGCAGAGCGATGTAAACTCAGGGCAGTTGAAACGTACCCAGTAATCATTGCCAGGATGCTTGTTCACGAAAGTCTCAAGCACTTCTGGCGCATAATCCATTCTATATGTAGTCTTGGCACCTAATGCCTGAAGACCGTCTTCTTTTCTATCCACGCTTGGTAATGTTTTAATGTTTGCTATTTACTGATGTCTTTTAGCCGAGGCTGAAGATCTTGAATACATTGTAGGAGATGTTATTGTCGTATGCATCTTCACCTTCATGCTTCTTCACGTATTTCACTACACGGATGGTCAGAGGCAATACCACAATCTCGTAGGCTGTCTTCAGTATCACCTGCCAGAGCATGAGCCAAGGCAATTCTGATGCAGGCACCACACCGCCCAGGGCAAGTGGGAAGAAGATAAGACTGTCGCAACTCTCACCTGCAATGGTACTGAGGATGGCACGGGCAGAGAAATGCTTGCCGCCATCGCGGATTTTCATCACGCTCATCACATAGGCATTGGCAAACGAACCGATGATGAAGGCTACGAAAGAGGCTGCTGCAATGCGGGGCGCCAGACCGAAGATAGCATGAAAACCGGCATCGTTGGTCCAATAAGGCGCTGCAGGAATTACATCGCAGATAGCACCCAGTGCCACGAAGAAGAAGTTCATCGCAAAGCCGGTCCAGATCAACAGACGCGCTTTCTGATAGCCCCATACTTCGCATACCACATCATTGATGATGTAGCTTACAGGGAATACGATGAGTCCACCGGTAAGGGAAACTGGCCCGAAGGCGATTTGCTTTGTTTCGAGTACGTTTGCTGCAATCAGGCAAACGCAGAAGAGGATGCTGAAAAGCATAAACAGCACGCTCACTTGAGTTTTTTTCTTGTCCATTTTCTTGTTTTTTACGAGGTTTACCAAGCACTCGGGTTATTGAATATGATGATTCTTTTCAGAAATCGGCTGCAAAATTACAACTTTTCTTCCTAATAGCCAAATATTTGGGCAAAAAAATGGCTCCAAATACTAATCACTAGCACTTGGAGCCCTTATCTAACTAAAAACCTAAAACTTTTTTCTAAAAACTAAACCTAACAATCTTAACCTATGAGAAACTAACCTTTTCAGATTATATTGTGATAGCGAAATAACACTCTTGTTATCCGCTGTCATCTGTCATCAAGCAACAGATATACCAAAAAGTAGTTTCATGACAAGATGTCAGAGAAAATTTACTTTTCCATAAACTTCTTTGCAGCTCTTAACTGATGCCTCATCACACTCAGGAATTCCTGACTCTCCTGCAGTACGTTGAGATAAACCAGAGAAATCTGCATCAGCGTATTGTCAGTCATGTGCTGGATGCGGTCGATATGCTTCTTGCGGAGAACTGAAAGCTCGTCTTTGCAGGCATCTGCCTCGGCAAGAATCTCGCGATAGCTGTCATATCTGCCGGTTTCAATCAGTTCGCAGCTCATGCGCATCAGGTCGTTGATCTTCTGGCGTACAGGAGTAAACTCCTTGATGTATTCAGCAGGAAGCGGATTGAAGTTGTTGTCAACATGTTCCTTGATAGGTTCGAGCATACGGCGCAGAGAGTAGATAAACTGCTGGTTGCTGTTGGCACCCAGATGGAACCAGGTGTTGCGCTCGATGGCAATCTCGATAGGCGATTTCTTCAAACCGAGCATCTCCTGACGGCGGAACTTCTTCAGCATATCCTGTTCCTTCTTCAGATCCTTGTTGGCATGACGAAGGTTGCGGGTATTCTCGTTAGCAAGACCATCCATAATCTGGTTGAACTCGTTCAGGGCGAAGTGGCAGACGTAAGACTGGGTGCGTGAAACCTGACGGCGAAGCAAATCCCATACAATCTCTGGGTCGCGGGAACGCATCATCAGCTGGAAGGTACTACTCTTGCCCTCTTCCTTAGCCTTCTTGTTATACTTGATGTTGCTGCGGATGAGCAGGTAGATAACCAAGCCCATGAAGCAAGCTTGGATGCCCACACCACCGAAGTGCATGATGATATAAACAATGGCGCAGGCTGCGAAAGCTACACCGGCTGTGATGAACCAACCACCGATTACACTCAATACACCTGTTACACGGAATACGGCACTCTCGCGGCTCCATGCTCTATCAGCAAGTGAAGAACCCATAGCTACCATGAAGGTAACGTAGGTGGTAGAGAGAGGCAACTTCAGGTTGGTACCGATGGTGATCAGCATAGAAGCAAGTACCAGGTTAACGGCTGCACGAACCACGTCGAAAGCTGCACTCTCCTCGAGTTCAACATCATTCTTGTCGAAACGGCTGTTGATCCAGTTCATCAGTGCCTTTGGCATAAACTGCTTCAACCATGAATCTGTAGCCTGGCAGTTGCGTACAATCACGCGGGCTGCAGAAGAACTGCCGAACATCTCATCGCCCTCGTCCTGACGGCTCAAGTCAACAGAAGTCTTGATTACGTTCTGTGCTTTCTTGGATGTCGCCATGGCGATAATCATCACGGCACCGGCAGCAAGCAGGAAGCCTGGAGTAGTCTTGGCACTCTCCATCAATGAAGTCATCATAAACTGGTTTGGCGCTGCCCCATTGGCATTTGCCATATAGTCCTGATAAGAAGAAAGACCAGCGAGAGGCACACCGATGAAGTTCACCAGGTCGTTACCAGCGAAAGCCATAGCCAGTGCGAAAGTACCCATCAGCACCGTAAACTTGAAGATGTTGATGCGGCAGAGATGCAGGAATTCCATTACAACAGCAGATACCACGAAGGTGATGCAGATGAGGAAACCGAGATTCTGGTCGATGTAATCGCGCACCTCAGCAGGCAGGTAAGGACTCTTGCCCAAACCCTTCATGAAGATGAAGTAAGAGAGGGCTGTAAAGGCGATACCGCCGAAGATGGCGATGCTGTAGCGGCTGTGCTTGCGGTAGTTGAAGGTGAAAATGATACGGGAAAGCCACATCACAAAGGCACCAAACACAAAGGCGATGATGACAGATGAGAAGATACCCATGATTACCTCCAACGCCTTGTTGCTATTGAGCAATACGCCATAGTTGAGGCTGTCATCGCCATACATCTTCAATGTAGCGAGGATGAAGGCACCTCCCAATAACTCGAATACCAGCGAAACGGTGGTTGAGGTTGGCATTCCCAGTGTGTTGAATACATCCAGGATAATGACATCCGTCACCATCACGGCTAGGAAGAGCGTCATCACTTCCTCGAAGGTGAAATGGTCTGGACTCATGATACCATGTCTGGCGATATCCATCATTCCTGAAGACATAATGGCTCCCAGAACCACACCGCAGGATGCGATAATCAGCACCGTGCGAAACTTAGCCACCTTAGCTCCGATGGCAGATTGCAGGAAGTTGACAGCATCGTTGCTGACTCCTACGAAGAGATCGAACACTGCTAAACAGAGCAGGAAGATCACAATACATAAATAAATTGTACCCATATATTTTACTATTGTTTATATACCTTATTATATAGGGGGATCTCAACATAGCTAGATACATTTCTCCCCTTGCTTTTCCGGGTGCAAATGTACGAGTACAATGTTACAGGTGATTTAAACAGGTGTTACAATATTGTTAAGATGTTGTTGTGCTGGTGATTGAATAAGAAAGTTGCCACCGAAAACAAAGAAAAGTGCGAAAATGTTTGGAAGTTACGGAAGTATTTTATATTTTTGCAGTCGGATAGGGTGCATTGATGAACTATATGAGAAAAATTGTAATGAGGCATCAGATAGTTTGTCGGATAAAACAGAATAATAAACTATAGAATCAGTATGAACGTAAAAATCAATATTACTCAGTTAAAATATATGTTGGATAACATACCTGCTGATCAAAATATCATGTTGGCAGGTAGGCATGGTATAGGTAAGTCTGAAATTTTAACTGAATATTTCTCCAAAGCAGGAATGCCTGTTATTGCATTGTTCTTAGGTCAGATGTCTGATCCTGGAGACCTTATTGGACTTCCAAATAAGGATGAGAAAACGGGCAAAACTGAATTTATGCCTCCTTATTGGTTCCCAATAGATAATAAGCCAATAGTGCTGTTTTTAGATGAGCTGAATCGTGCTCGTCCAGAGGTACTGCAAACTATTATGGATTTGGCTCTTAACCGAAAATTAGCAGGAAAGAATCTTCCTGAAGGAAGTAGAATTATTGCTGCTGTGAATGAAGGAGAAGAGTATCAGCTGACAGATCTTGACCCTGCTCTCGTGTCTCGTTTCAATATCTTTAGATTTGAACCTTCCGTTGAAGAATGGATTTTATGGGCTCAGAAAAAAGATGTGGATTCAAGAGTAATATCTTTTATTAGGGATAATGGAACATGGTTAGATAAAGATCCATCACAAGAAGAAGGGGAAGACACTGCCTTGGATAAAACCCCAGATAGACGTGCATGGAAAAGAGTTTCTGACGTGATAAAAGGGAAAGAAAACATTGAACAGAATGATGTTCTTCTTATATCAAGTATTGTAGGTGTTAAAGCAACTAATATTTTTATAAAGAAGATACGTCAGAACAAGTCGATTGAAGCCAAGGATTTACTAAATGATTTTGGTTCCAAAGTACCTTTGTTGGCAAACCTCTCTTTGCACCAATTTACGATACTTAATGAAGATATATTTTCATTCATAGAAAGTCGTCATGATAGCTTTACGAATCGAAAGAAAATTGCCGACAACTTGAAGAAATATATTGAATATCTCAAAGCATATAGTAAAAACGAGGTACTGGCAAGTTTCTCACATTATCTTAATGATAAAAAATACGAAGAAGCTGCTCATTTCATAGCTGCCGAGGCATTTACTGTATATAGGGAAATTGTAAAATATACAAGCAACATCAAGGCATAATATGGATATAAGGATTAGAAAGATAATTGACAAATGGTATTTGACAGAACCTGCATTACTCATGACTATACTTGCTCATGAGTTGGTTCCTAATACAAATATGTCATGTCCCTTTAGATGTGGAAAGGGAAAGATTGAGTATAATACTGAACTAATAAATAAATTGTCAGATAGCCAGTTAGAGAATAGTCTTAAAGCAGAAGCGATTCGCATAATCTTAAAACATCCATACGAAAGACAACCTGACGGATGTAAAAGAAAATCGATGGCATTAGGTAGTAACTTAGTGCTATCTGACAATTATGACTTTTCCGACATCAATATGCCAAAGCCTTCTGACTATAGTTTACCAGACAACGAGAGTTATGAATGGTATTCAATGCGTATTGAAGGAAAGGGTTTAGCTCCCGATGAATTTGATAATACCATAACGTCACCTTCTGAAGATAATGAAACATCGGATAGTACCTCTAATCTAAAAGCAAGTAGCGAAGATGATTTAGACGGCATGACTGATAAGTCAGAAGGAGATCAGTCACCAGAAGGTCAATCGGATTCTGATTCAGTATCAGATAATGCCGATTCCATGAATGACCAAGCGAAATCAGGTAATTCCTCTCAACCTTCCAATGGCGGACAACCGTCAAGTGATGGGCAAAGTTCCGGCTCAACTGATGAAGACTTTTTTGTCCTAACATTGGCTGATGGAACTACCATGCGCATTTCAAAAGGAAATTCAAAAAGCCAATCATCAGATCCCCAGGAATCTAATTCAAATAATACCGAACCTAATGAAGTAGATAATCATGATTCCAATAACCGAAACGATTCAGCTCAAAAAGATGAACATCCTGAAGAGAATAGAAAGTTCAATGATTCACAAAGGAAAATACAGGTTCCATCAGAAGACTTGTCTTCGTTATGGGAGGAAGATAGTCTGATGAGTTGCACTATCGATTCTATCATTGAAGATATAGAATCATCAGGAACAAGTTGGGGAAGTTTAGCTGGTAGTTTAGCTGAAACGATTATCGCTAACACAAAAGCAAAAATTGATTATCGAAAAACTTTGTCTGGATTCAGGGCAAGCATTTTGTCATCAAAAAGACATCTTACCCGAATGCGACCAAACAGGCGTTCTGGATTTGAGAATATGGGAAGTATTCGAAGATTTGACACAAATCTTTTGATAGCTGTTGACGTAAGTGGTTCTATTTCAGATGAAGTGCTTTCTCACTTCTATTCTGTAATTAGCAAAATATTCCAATATGGCATAGAGCATGTAGATGTAGTTCAGTTTGATTGCAATTTGAGTGAAGTGCAGTCTTTTGAAAAAGCAAAAAAGAGAATTGAAATAGTTGGTCGAGGCGGAACAAGCTTTCAGCCTATCTTTGATTTTGTTCACAAAAATTTCAAATATGATGGTCTAATTATTTTCACAGATGGTTATGCTCCTAAACCCAAAAAACCAAAAGGATTCAAAACAAAGGTTGTGTGGGTTTGTGAAAATGAGCAGTCATATGAGAAACATAAGACGTGGATGAAAGAAACTGGCAGATGTTGTATAATAAAACTCTAAAATATGAAAAAAGTATATGATGACAAGCAAATAGAAGTCATTAAATTTAATGATGGTCATGCCCTTGTTTTGGGTGCTCCTGGTTGCGGAAAAACAGACATATTAAGTCTGCGTGTCCTTATGTCACATCAAATATACAATGTGGATTATAAGGATATGTTGTGCTTAACGTTTACGAATAGAGCATCTCGAGAAATGAAGGAAAGAATTAAACAAACGGTGGGTGATGTTACTGCAGATTTATTTGTAGGTAACTTGCACCGTTTTTGCATAAACTTTATTTACGACAATAATCTCGTTCCTATTGATACTGGTATCGCTGATGATACAGAACAAGAGGAAATCTTCTCAGAGTTGATTGGTAGGCCACAGATACCAGGTTGGCAAATCATGAAGGTTACAAGTGTGGCTGCTCGCAACTATATGAAGGAGAATAATTTTCCTTTCGAAATAGTAGGAAACGATAATAAAATTGATAGCGAAACTAAGTATTTTGCCGAAAGATATGCCGATTACAAGAAAGAAAATAGGATAATCGACTTTGATGACATCCTTCTTATATAACATATAAAGCGTTGATGGAAAAAGGGTATCAACAAAAATATGTACGTTCATCATACAAATGGATTCAGGTAGATGAGGTTCAAGACTTGAATCCTGTTCAGTTGGCAATAATTGAAAAGTTGGTTTCTGAAGATTATAATTCTGTCGTATATCTTGGAGATGAACGTCAGGCTATATATTCTTTTTTGGGAGCAAGGCACGAAAGCATTGAAAGAATAAAACAGAAAGCAGGTAAGAATTTCTTTATTTTGTCAAACAACTATCGATCTCCGATGTATTTGCTTGACATGTTGAATAACTATGCTGTCTATAAACTAAAGGTAGATGCGTCTTTACTGCCTAAGACTTCAAACAATCAGCATCTGGATGATGGTCTTATGCTGATAAATTGTAATAGCACTTCTGATCAACATAATTTAATTTCTACATTGGGGCGTAATCTTTACCTTAATGGAAATGAAAAGTTTGAAGAAAGTAAAGATGAAAAAGATTTAGAGTCTATTGGTATTCTTGTACGTACTAATGCAGATGCTGACGAAATTTCAAAAAATCTTGAAAATCACAAAATTGGTCACATTAAACTTTCAAAGAAAGATGTGTTTAAGATGGTTGATTTCAAGACTCTGTATAGTCATTTCTCTGTTGTGGTTAACGACACAAGATTTTCAGACTGGGCTAGAATCTTATACCAAACCAATGCCCTTGATACCCTTCAATTGTCAAAAAGGTGTATCAAAAAGATGCGTGATATAGGACTCACACCTCTTGATTTGATGTATTATGAGAACAGCTCATATTACATAGAGTTTTGCAATTCTTATAACAATAAAGAGATTGTTTTGTTCGATACAGAAACAACAGGTCTGGATGTATTCAATGATGATATTATCCAAATCGCTGCCATGAAAATGAGGAATGGTACAATTGTTCCTGGTTCCGAACTCGATATTATTATAAAAATGGATGGAACAAAGAAAATTCCACCAACGCTACATAATGGTTTCATAAACCCAATGGTTGAAGAATACAAAAAAAGAAGTACTGGCGAACAAAACGAAAATCAATACTTTATGGAGCCGGAAGATGCTTTTGAGTTTTTCATCAATTATGTTGGTGATGCAGAACTTCTTGGTCATAACGTAAATTACGATGTTCATATTTTAGAAAACAATATCAAAAGAAGAACCAAGAATCTTGTTTTTAATACACCTGTTTATTGGGATACTCTCAAAATGGCAAGAATGCTTGATCCTAACTTGAGAAAGCATTCTTTAGAAAGTCTTTTGGAAATCTACGGATTGGAAGGTGTTAACTCCCATAATGCATTAGATGATATTCGAGCTACGAAATCTTTAACTGACTATTGTTATGAAAAGATGTCGAAATTAGTTGATTTACAGGCAAGCTTCATTTCACACCCAGAACTAAAAAAGATTCAAAGAAGACTTGTTCGTAAATACTGGCCATTATATCAACATACATTAGATAAGATATATTCAGACGAAATCAAAGAAGAGAATACTTTTGACTTTGAATTTGATTATGTATATCATCAGATGTTAAGCCTGAAAATAATAAAGGAAATTAAATTATATCCATACATACGAAGTTTGTTTAACAAGGTTGTTATTGACTCTGAAAAGGATTTGTACTTTAATAATCAATTAGTAAATCACCTATACGAATTTAGAACCTTCAATGAAGGTGATTTCTTCCAAAATGGTGTTCTGGATGAAAGATTGTTCATCATGACAATCCATAAATCCAAAGGACTTGAATTTGATAATGTTATACTCTATGATATAACTCATGGTAAAATGCCAAGATACAATTCAAGAAGTTTGGATGAAGATGCTCGAGTATTGTATGTTGCAATGTCGAGAGCTAAGAAACGTCTATATATTACTTATGAGAACAAAGTATCAGAGTTCTTGGGAGACTATGATCAAGTAATGGAACACTTTGTTGAAATGCATCCAGAGAAAAAGGCAAAACTTTTGAATCTTGAAAACATTTTAGTCAACAGTTTAAATTCTACAGATTAAAGCATCACAATCATAAAATGAGTGCATCAAAGGATTACTATATGGGATTAGGCGAAGACTGATATTCGGTTTTTGCCAACATTTGCAATGAATTTAATTTATTCGTGAAATCATGTGAGTTAACCCACATTGCAGTCACCCGTCATGTAACTCCCTGATTTCCAATGTCCGGATTTTTTAAAGTCTGATTTGGGGGTAGCATGGATTTTCTTTTCCCGAGCGGTTTGGGGTTAATGTAGAGCAAATCATAGATGGCGGAGAGTTTACTCTCTGCCTCTGTGCTCTGTCTTATACTAATGACCTGTCCATCTACGGTCTCAACTTTTGCTGTAACCACAACCTGTGTGCTGGCAATGCGCATGATTTCATCCCATCTCACATTCTCATGCTTCTTCAATTTCAGGCGATATTTGGTGACGCTTACCACCCAATATGCCAGTATGGCAAGATTGAGATAAGACTTGATTCCATTGTCGCTCTTATGATAGACAGGACGGATGTCCAAGTCTGTCTTCAACACCTGGAAAGTCTCCTCTACGGTTCTGATTACATTATAAAATTTCCAGATGTTCAATTCCTGGCTTTCATCAAGACTTGTCAGCAAGACATATTTTCCATGAAATTTTCTTGTCTGAGTAGCCTTGTTCTCTCTACATTCCCAGGTCATGGAAGTAGCAATCTCGTTCTTTCCTGTACCTTCATAGGTAAAGGTCACGTTGTATGACAGGCGAATGGCTCCATATTGCTTGTCCAACTTGCCCAGTCGCTTGTTTACAGCGTCTCGTTTCTTGGTTCCGCCCTTGGTAAGAATGCCCTTTTTGATTGCTTCCAATCCCTCCTCGTAACGTTTGCATGCCTGCTCATACATGGAGCGTTCCTTGGCACCCTTTGCGTCGCTATCCACCATGAGTGCCTTGATGGATTCTCCATCCATGTCAACCTTACCCATCTGCAGGCGTATCTGCTGTCCCTTGTTATCGGTATGGTCGATGATTTCTGAACTTGTAGACTCAAACTTACTGTCGCCGGAAGGGAGTACGGTAATATAGTCGAATCCATTGGCTTTTAACCAATTGACATTCGACTTGGAGTAGAAGCCTGCATCCATCACAACGATACGTTTGGCATCTTGAGTGGTTGTCTTGGCCAAAGTACCAACAACTTCCTCAACGGTAGTAGAATCATGGCGTTTTCCCTCGTATATCATTGTGCGGACGAGTAATCCCTCTGTGTTTACTACTGCAGCAAGAACCACAATCTTACAGTCGTCCCTTTTCTCCTTGGAACGACCATACTGACAGAGTTCACTATTCTCCATTTTCCTCTCAAAGTAGGAGTTTGTGATGTCAAACAGAAGAATCTTCTCCTCGATGCCGAACATCTCTGCAAGTGCAGTGTTCTCACGAAGATAGCGGACTGTCTTTAATTCAAAATACGGATAGATGGCACGTGCGATAATCTGCATAAGGGCAAAGTTTATCTGGTCATGCTTCCATCCCCTTGAGGTCAGGTATTTACGAATATCAAGCATACGCATGGTAGAGTTACAGAGGTTCTCGTAACCGCTGATGCGAGCTTCATGCTGGGTGAGCGTTTCAAGCTTAACGGCAACTGCTTTCTTGCGCTCCTCTTCTTCACGAGCCTTGCGCTCGGCGATGAGACGAGGATTGTTCTCCTGGGCATACTTGCTGCCATGGTACTTCACATATTGAGACATGGCTTCCTCGTAGAGTTTTTTGTTATCGCACATTACGCTTTGTCCATCCTCAATCATAGTGGTGAGCATGGATGCCAGTCGGTTACGTTCATCCTTGTTAAAACCGGGAAATTCTCCAAGGCAAAGGGCACTACGATGCTTAGTCTTGCCATCTTTGTCGATGTAAGACTTCGTGAGACGGTAGTAATCATATGCGATTGCCGTACCATCTCCCTGATCACGATATTTATACATTTCGGGGGCAAAGGTACACACAATTTTTCAACTGACAAAACGGGCGGGTGTAGCATTTTGGGGATTTTCCCGAACATTCGTCGCAAATTAGGATTCTTTATGCAAAATCAGCTAGGAATTGGCAGAAAACTGCCAAAATCTAGGATTTCGTTAGGAATCTTTAAGTTTTTCACCAAAGGCTGTTGCAATGTGGGTTAAGATGTTGTTGTGGCGATTGTATAAGAGAGTTGCTCCCGAAAACAAAGAAAAGTGCGAAAATGTTTGGAAGTTACTGAAGTATTTTATATTTTTGCAGTCGGATAGGGTGCATTCCCTTTCTACTGATTTTTGAGATTTAAGAAGCATTATGCTTATCATACTTTTTATAATGGCTTTAATTGTTATGTGTAGTTGGACAAGACAAGATATTGACAAATAGGTGCAATATATATTATGGTATCCTTTGAATGCTTTTAATAATGATAGATGGTACTAAATGAAATGTGATTCTGAAAATATAAAGATATTGTGCATCGGTGTCTGTGGGGCTGGCACTAATGTAATTAATCGTATGGAGGATATTGGTATTCCGAATGCAGAGTTTCTGACATTTGGAGGATATCGCTATGACTATAGCCATCCCGAAATTCCTCATTATAATCTTATAGAAGTCAATGAAATAGATAGCTTGCCTAATGGTTCTGGACCAAAGGTTTTTGAAAGGTTGGCTAATAATGTTGCCGATGATATAAAAGAAGTTCTTTTGTATCATTTAAACTCTTGTAAGTTAGAAAATGAAAGATTGTAAATATTGGATAGTTGTACTGCTACAGCTGTGCTTTCTTTCTATCAGCTGTGGAGAAAAGGGGGCAAAACAAGTTGCTCCTGCTCAAGATCATGTCATTTTGAAATTTGAAAATAATGAAGATGGAAAGTATTCGCAAGCGATGATAGCACAAATCATCAAACATTTTCATCTGCCAAATAATACTGTTGTAACAGATGAGGATGTTGATGCAATCTTGTTGAGAAGCGTTGATGGGGGAGATGGCATTTATGGCGGTGACGTAGTTACCATTTGGAAGTATTATAAGAAGCAGAATGATATTCAAGAAATAGTTATGGCGCATCCTATGGCAGATTTGTTATGGTATAATCCTGATAAAAAACATGGTGTAATGCTAGGGCTAGATTCTGTTTTTGTGGCAAGTGAAGCTATGCTTGTCTCTCTAAATCCTGAAGTGGTAGTTGTAAATGGAACAATAGACAAGATGAATGCAATTTATACTTTTATAGTAGATAAGGATGCGGGAAAGGCGATATTGTTACCATCAAATCGTGGCTGCGTAGGCTTTACATCTGAAGATGGATTACCAATCTGCCAGTCTTGTCGTCATTATTCTGATACTAGGTTTGGTAGGTATTCTGTAGTGTCTGTTTATGATTTGGATGGAAAACTCGTCAAGGAAATGTCGTTTGAAGATTATAAAAAAGATGAGAAGTAATGACATATTCAATAGAAGAGAATCATCATTCGGGATTGGAGTTGTATTTCATGCCTCGTTTCTTTGTCTATAATCCTTGTTGTGCGGAGCCTCATACCCATGAGTTCTACCAAATTTTCTGTGTCTAAAATGTAAATTCGTTTATTCCGCTATGAAAAGCTATTGGTTGTGACGTAAGAATATAGTAATGATGATGCAAGAAGTCCTTTTTTGCAATCTCACGACATATGTCATGTAGTCGCACGGCATATGCCGTATGATTGAATGATATATGTCGTGCGATTGTATGACGATTGTCATGGCATCTATGAAAAGGCTTTCTTGCACCAAGAAATATAAGTTCTTACATTACGTCATATATATTCCGTCAACAGCATTAGCCTTCATATTGTTGCTTTATTTGAATTTTTGGCAAAGTTACGAAAAATATTGGTATATGCAAAAGAAAGCAGAATAATTTGTTTTCCTTTTCGGATAAAAACATTAACTTTGCAACTAAAAGAAATGAAAAGTATGGAAAAACTGAAGAATATCAAGGCGATAGCCTTCGATGCCGATGATACGCTCTGGGCATTACAAAACTATTTCGAGGATGTGGAGCATGAGTATTGCGAGCTGCTTGCGGAATATGGAAAGGAAAAGGATATTTCTGCTGCTCTCTTCGAGACGGAGAGTAAAAATATGGCTGATTTGGGTTATGGTTGCAAGGCTTTCACCATATCCCTGGTAGAGAATGCGGTGAAGGTGAGTCATGGTAAGGTGGAGGCGAATGTCATCGCCCAAATTGTGGACTTGGGTAAGAGTCTCCTGAATCTTGATGCCAAGCCTTTGGAAGGGGTAGAGAAAACCTTGGCTTGTTTCCGTGAGATGAAGAAATATAAGCTGGCAGTCTTCACCAAGGGTGAGTTGATGGATCAGGAGAATAAGTTGTGGCGTTCGGGTCTGCAGCGGTATTTTGATGTGGTGACTATCGTGAGCGACAAGACGCCCAAGGCTTATCATCGTCTCTGCAGGGAACTGGATGTAACTCCCGACAAGCTGGTGATGGTGGGTAACAGTTTCAAGAGTGATATTGCTCCGGCATTAAAAATCGGAGCTTCGGCTGTCCATATCCCTTTTCATACCACATGGGCGCATGAAAAGACAGAGGAATTTGAACATCCCAAGCTCCGTCGTATTTCAAGATTCGAGGAACTTCTCGATATCTTATAACTCGATATTTTATAAGGGTCCTAAAAAAACTTATAAAATACTCATATAATACTTTTATTCTTCTCCTTCTTCATCTTTCAGTGATACCAAAGTCTCAACGAATGGACTGTGGAAGGTGCTGAAGAGATGCAGAATCTCCTTGCGCTGCTCCTCTTCCTCATCCCAGAGGCTGATTTCACCCTTCTGATGAGCCTTGAAGAGCTTGGCGCAAGCGCAACATCAAGGAGCTGACCCACAAGTATCTGCTGAAGAATGTGAATGAAAAAAACTTGGGAAGGAGGTAAGGGAAGAGGAGCAGAAGGAGAAGAAGAATACGTATAGTGATCATGAGCAGAAGTTGCTTCTCATGGCGGTGACCTATCGTCTCTGCAGCATATTCTCTGCCTCGCTTACTACGCCGAGGAAGGAGATGGATCGCAAGATAGAGACGTTTGAGGAGTTGGTGAAGCTGATAGATTCGAATTTCATGAGGGAGCGTGGTGTGGCGTTTTATGCCGACCAGCTTTGTCTCACCCCGAAGTATCTTTCGGTGATCCGAAAGCCTGAGAGTGTAAACTAAACTGTGTCAAGCTACAATAAAAGTAGTTTAACACAGTTT